>JACKQG010000143.1_pt1 | contig 101880 bp, 82 predicted proteins | sample 8237621 | NCBI WGS metagenome assembly JACKQG01 (sample SAMN15677084, study PRJNA649215) | marine metagenome | biome: marine; feature: Black Sea; material: saline water; isolation source: suspended particulate matter (SPM) from the Black Sea western gyre | collected 2013-06-09/2013-06-10... | reverse complement strand
GCGCAGATATTACATTTACTGCGTAGGCAAGCTATTCGTCCAATGCGCCGTCCTCTAATTATCATGAGCCCTAAGTGGATACTGCGTCATAAATTAGCAACTTCATCGCTCGAAGAGCTTGCCCATGGCGAGTTTTTCAATGTCATTGCAGACAGTACTGTTAAGCCCGCTGAGGTAAAGCGCGTTGTCCTCTGTTCGGGTAAGGTCTATTACCATCTGTTCGAAGAGCGCGAAGAAAGGGGTATTACTGATATTGCGCTGGTTCGTATTGAGCAATTGTATCCGTTCCCCGATCAGGAGCTAGATGCCATTTTGGCGCCTTACACTGGCCTGGAAAGCGCAGTTTGGTGCCAAGAAGAGCCTATGAATCAGGGCGCTTGGTATAGTAGCCAGCACCACATGCGTAATGCATTGCAAAGATTGGACCCTAAGCTAAATCTCAGCTATGCAGGCCGAGTCGGCTCAGCCGCTCCTGCGAGCGGATATATGTCTGTTCACCTTGAAGAGCAGAAGCAATTTATCGATGAAGCGTTGACCTTCGACGCTTAAACTAGGAATAGATTAATGGCCATTGAAATTAAGGCACCGACTTACCCCGAATCAGTACAAGAGGGCACACTGGCGACTTGGCACAAACAGCCGGGCGATAGCGTTGCTCGCGATGAGCTTATTGTTGATATTGAAACAGACAAAGTGGTTCTAGAAGTTGTTGCGTCAGCTTCAGGTACCCTGACTGAGCAATTTAAAGCTGAGGGCGATATAGTCCTTAGTAACGAGGTTTTGGCTCATATTGAAGAAGGTGAGGCCGCGGTATCGCCTGTACTAGCATCTGCTGCTCCTGAGGTTGATCAGCAGGTGGGTGGTGCTTTGGTTAATCCGGCGGCAAAAAAACTGGCTGACGAGCGCAATATAGACCTATCGCAGGTTTCTGGCACAGGCAAAGGCGGGCGTATAACTAAAGAAGATGTTGTCAATTTCATCCCTGCAGTTGCGGTTGTGCCCGCTTCGGCATCAAAAGAGCCAGCCGTTCTAGAGCCGTTATTACCAGACGGTGAGAGGGTAGAGCGCCGAGTGCCTATGACTCGCATGCGCGCTCGTATTGCGGAGCGCCTTTTGGATGTGACTCAGACAACCGCGTCATTGACTACTTTTAACGAAGTAGATATGTCAGCGATGATGAGCCTTCGTAAACAGTACCAGGATGAGTTCACCAAGATGCACAATGGGACTCGACTCGGCTTTATGGGCTTATTTGTCAAAGCTGCTGTAGAAGCACTTAAACGATTCCCGCTAGTGAATGCCTCTATTGACGGCTCCGATATCGTTTATCACGGCTATCAAGATATTGGTGTAGCGGTGTCAACCGAGCGCGGTTTGGTAGTGCCGGTTCTACGGAATGCGGAAAACATGAGTATTGCTACGGTAGAGAATACGATTAGCAACTATGCCGGTAAGGCCCGCGATGGCAAGCTTACTATTGATGAGATGACGGGCGGCACCTTCACTATTACCAACGGTGGTGTCTATGGCTCGTTGATTTCAACACCTATCCTTAATGCCCCTCAAGCGGCTATTTTGGGGATGCACAAGATTCAAGAACGCCCAATGGCAGTTAACGGTGAAGTCGTGATTCGGCCGATGATGTATTTGGCATTGACCTACGACCACCGCCTAATTGATGGCAAGGAAGCGGTGCAATTCTTGGTGGCAATCAAGCAGTTGATCGAAGACCCTGCTAAGATTTTACTTGAGATTTAGTTCATAAATAATTGATATATATAGGTATATAAATGTCAGATAAGTATGATGTTGTTGTAATTGGTAGTGGCCCTGCTGGATATGTGGCTGCGATTCGCGCGGCACAACTTGGGCTCAAAACGGCCTGCATTGAGAAGTGGAAGAACAAGGAAGGTGCTGGTGTCAACGGCGGCACTTGCCTCAATGTTGGTTGTATTCCCTCAAAGGCGTTGCTAGACAGTTCTTATAAGTATCATGAAGCAGCAGAAGGTTTGTCGGTTCATGGTATCAGCACGGCGGGTGTTGAAATGGATATACCCGCTATGCTTGGACGAAAAGATAAAATTGTGAAGCAACTTACCGGCGGTATTTCCGGGCTATTTAAAGCTAACGGTGTGACGGCACTGTATGGCACGGGCAAACTTCTTGCTTCCAAGAAGGTCGAACTGACCGACAACAATGGCGTAGTATCTGTCATAGACGCAGAAAACGTTATTTTGGCATCAGGCTCTTTGCCTATCGCCATTCCTGTTGCGCCGGTTGATAACGACTTGATTCTTGATTCTACGGGAGCACTGGAAATTGGCGAAGTGCCAGAGCGTCTGGGGGTGATTGGTGCAGGTGTTATAGGTTTAGAGCTAGGCTCTGTCTGGGGTCGTCTAGGTTCTAAAGTGGTACTACTGGAAGCGCTTGATGACTTTTTGGCTATTATGGATAAAGCCATTGCAAAAGAATCCAAGAAAATCTTCACCAAGCAGGGTTTAGATATCCGTTTGGGTGCCCGTGTTACTGGTACAGAAATCAAAGGACGTGAAGTCGAGGTGACTTACAAAACAACCGCAGGTGAAGAGCTAAAGGAAACTTTTGATAAGCTGATCGTCTGCGTGGGTCGTCGCCCATTCACTCAAGGGCTTCTTGCGCCTGACAGCGGTGTTGATGTCGATGATCGTGGCTCCGTATATGTTAACGATTTTTGCGCGACCAACGCACCTGGTGTCTATGCTGTGGGCGATTTGGTGCGTGGCCCGATGCTGGCTCACAAAGGGTCAGAAGAGGGCATCATGGTGGCAGAGCGTATTGCTGGTCACAAGGCCCAAATGAACTACGATATTGTTCCTAATGTAATTTATACTCACCCTGAGGTCGCTTCTGTCGGTCAAACCGAAGAGCAGGTTAAGGCTGCAGGGGAGCCCTATAACGTTGGTACGTTCCCATTTGTAGCGAGCGGCAGAGCATTGGCGGCAAACGACACTGACGGAATGGTAAAAATTATTGCACATGCTGACACCGACCGCATACTGGGTTGCCATATTGTAGGGCCAAGTGCTGCTGATTTAACTCAGCAAGTCGCGATAGCTATGGAGTTTGGCTCCAGTGCAGAAGACTTAGGTATGATTGTGTTTGGGCATCCTACATTGTCTGAGGCAGTCCATGAGGCGGCGTTGGCAGTCAATGGCGGCGCTATTCATATTCCGAATCGTAAGCGACGCTAGAAAAATTAACCTTTTTGCACTCCGGGCTATTTACTGGATAGCCTAGAGTACAATACAACCTAAACATTAACAGGAATCGATGTATGAACCTGCACGAATATCAAGGTAAGCAGCTGTTTGCTGAATACGGTTTGCCAGTATCCAAAGGCGTTGCCGCAGAAACAGTTCAGGAAGCCATTGCGGCGGCCGATATAATTGGCGGCGATCGATGGGTTGTTAAAGCCCAGGTGCATGCTGGCGGTCGCGGTAAAGCTGGCGGCGTAAAGCTTGTCAGTTCCAAAGCCGAGATAGAGGCTTTTGCTCGCCATTGGTTAGGTAAAAACCTAGTCACCTACCAGACAGATGCCAAAGGCCAGCCAGTCAGCCGTATTCTGGTTGAAACTTGCACTGACATTGACCAAGAATTGTATCTTGGTGCAGTGGTAGATCGCGGCACCCGTCGTATTATCTTTATGGCCTCAACTGAAGGCGGTGTGGAGATAGAAAAAGTAGCCGAAGAGACCCCTGAGAAAATTCTCAAGGCAATTATTGACCCGGTGACTGGCGCTCAACCCTACCAGGGTCGTGATCTTGCCTTTAAGCTGGGACTTAAAGGCGTTCAAATTAAGCAGTTTGTTAAGATATTCTTGGGTTTGGCTAAATTGTTTAAAGAGAAAGACCTTGAGCTGCTAGAAGTGAACCCTCTGGTAATTACTGACGAAGGCAACTTGCACTGCTTAGATGCCAAAGTGATTATCGATGGCAACGCCATGTACCGTCAGCCACAGATCAAAGAAATGCACGATCCCTCACAGGAAGATGCCCGTGAAGCCCACGCCTCTGCCTGGGACCTTAACTATGTGGCCCTGGATGGCGACATTGGTTGCATGGTCAACGGTGCCGGTCTTGCTATGGGTACTATGGACATTGTTAACCTCCACGGCGGCTCACCAGCCAACTTCCTTGATGTTGGGGGCGGTGCCACTAAAGAACGCGTGGTTGAAGCGTTCAAAATTATTCTTTCAGACACCAATGTTAAGGCTGTATTGATCAATATCTTTGGCGGTATTGTTCGCTGTGATCTCATTGCCGAGGGCGTTATTGGCGCCGTTGAAGAGGTGGGAGTAACTATTCCGGTGGTTGTGCGCTTAGAAGGTAACAACGCAGAGCTGGGAACTAAAAAATTGGCCGAATCCGGTCTTGCTATCATTGCTGCCACAAGTCTTACCGACGCAGCACAACAGGTTGTTAAAGCCGCAGGGGGTAACTAAACATGTCTATCTTAATTAACAGTGACACCAAAGTTATCTGTCAGGGTTTTACGGGCGGGCAGGGCACCTTTCACTCAGAACAGGCGATTGAGTACGGCACAAAAATGGTTGGTGGTGTAACTCCCGGTAAGGGCGGCACAACCCATCTTGGACTACCGGTATTCAACACAGTAGCCGAAGCTGTTGCAGAGACTGGTGCAGAAGCCTCAGTTATCTACGTACCAGCACCGTTCTGTAAAGACTCTATTCTTGAAGCCGCTTATTCAGGCCTCAAGCTAGTGGTTTGTATTACCGAAGGCATTCCCACTCAAGACATGCTTGAGTGTAAAGTGGTTTGCGACACCTTGGGCGTACGCCTTATTGGGCCTAACTGCCCAGGTGTTATCACGCCCGGTGAATGCAAAATCGGTATTATGCCGGGTCATATTCACTTACCGGGTAAAGTTGGCATTGTGTCGCGTTCTGGCACATTGACTTACGAGGCAGTCAAGCAAACTACCGACTATGGTTTTGGGCAGTCTACCTGTGTGGGTATTGGCGGCGATCCCATTCCTGGGTCAAGCTTTATCGACATCTTAGAATTGTTTGAAAAAGACCCAGCCACTGAGGCCATCGTTATGATTGGCGAAATTGGTGGTACCGCAGAAGAAGAAGCTGCGGCTTACATCAAAGCCAATGTCACCAAGCCTGTTGTTTCCTATATTGCGGGTGTAACAGCCCCAGCAGGTAAGCGTATGGGCCATGCTGGTGCCATTGTTTCTGGTGGTAAAGGCACAGCAGATGAGAAGTTTGCAGCCCTAGAAGATGCCGGCGTTAAAACAGTCCGCAGTCTTGCTGAGATTGGCAATGGCCTGAAAGAAATTACTGGCTGGTAAGGTTGTTTAGTAGTTAAGCAGTTAAAGAAAAAGCGGCCTACGGGCCGCTTTTTTATTCTTCAGCTACGTAATGAAGGCTTTATGCAGTTAGGACACCAGTAATGAAACCTCCGCATAAAGTAAAAAAAACGGCCAATCCTGCTGTAAAGTTGATTAGCACCACAAACACATCGGTGCCTTGAATAACGGTAGGGTTTACTGGCTATTGAGCCGCTTGAGTTCTTTGGCCAATCTTTTGTGACATTCAGGAGTGGCATCGGTAGCATAAACCATGAGCATACCTTCTAATACTTGATGGTAATATTCATTCAAATCAATATGCGCATAGACCCAGTCTTGTCGCCCGAGTCGGTGGCATTGGTAAAGTTGCCTGGTGAGCGTGCTAGTTCCGATATTCCCTAAAAGGAATCCTTCTTTTAAGGCAGCGACGCAACACCGTTCTGCAATTTTAATCGACTGCTGGACGAATCCATCCTTCGATTTACGATCATCAAATATGCCCTCTTGATTTCCAGCCATATATGCGGCGCGGTAAAAATCCTCATTATCTGTATACATACTTACGATAGACTGGGCGAAAAATTTAGCGCTCTCAACGGGATCGCCGAACATCGGCTTAGACATGACGCCTTGCAGGGCTATGACCAACTCAGCAATTAGCTCCTGATAGATATCACTTTTTTTGCCAAATAAGTTGTGGATCGTCGGAACAGATACACCAGCTTTGTCAGCGAGCTGACTTAGAGTGAATGCCTCCAAGCCCTCTGAAGCAATTAAGTGTTTTGCGATATTGAGGATACGGTTACGACGCAAAATTTTATTCGCCTGACGAGTACTGTTTTCCAGAGATTTCCCTTTAGCGTTCATTGAGCTACCTCAAAAGCTGATTTCTATAAATTTAGCTTGCTATTTAAATTTGATAAGATGTAAAATTAACTATAAGTAAAATTTGTCGATAAGTAAAATTTAATGCACCATAAAAGGTCATTTTAAGTACTATCATGAAAAAGACAACACACCTATTCAACTATCTACGGAAACTCGGGTTTAAGATAAGCGAAATTCCCTTGATCTCGCAGCTGCTGGAGACACAAGAGTTAAAGGGTTCTTTTGTAATGTGTGTTGGTAATATTTTTGTGAGTCCTTTCTCGACAATCATAGTACGGCGCAAGACGCCACCAAGCAGAAAATAATGGAATATATGACGATTAATGCTTTACGCAGAGTAGGGCGAGAGTTAGCCCTACTCTGCGTTTTCATTCTCGGCGGCTGCACGGTTATACCTGGTGTGCACATCTCTAGCGACGGAATACTTGGAAAAGGCGTCTCGCAGAGTGGGAGTGTGGAGCTTATTCCAATCACTCAGGACCTTATTGTTGAGATGCAGTCTGAGAAATCTTGGACCGTGCAAGTGGCGAGTTTTGCTAGCAAGTCTAAAGCAAAACAAATGCAAAGAGCTCTAGTGACTGAGGGATTCAACATTTTCAGTAAAAATCTCAAAATAAACGGTAACGATCTTCAGAGGGTATATATAGGCCCGAAATTAGACAAGAGTACTGCTCAGGCTATAAAGCAGAAAGTCGATTCACAGTTTGGTACAGAGAGTATTGTTTTAGAAAGCACTAAAATAGACAGCAGTTCAAACATGACCCTACAGGAGCAGATGGACAGCTACATCTATCGTGTAGCGCCGGGAGACGTGCTCAATATCACGGTCTGGGAGCATCCTGAGCTAACGATCCCGCAGGGGGGGCAAAGGTCGGCTTGTGAAGCGGGCAATGTGATTCACTCTGACGGGACAATTTATTACCCATATGTTGGCAAGGTCTCCGTTGATGGCAAACATGTCACTGAGATTAGGGATTTCATTATAAAAAAATTGGCTCGATATCTTGAGAGACCTCAGGTCGATGTGTCCGTGGCATGCTTCCGATCTCAGCGCGTATTTGTATCTGGCGCGGTGCTCAATCCGAGTATGGTGCCTGTTACGGACGTACCCATGACATTACTTGACGCGCTAAACGATCGTGGCGGCATGGCGCCCGACGCAGACTGGCGCTCAGTCACTTTGACCGCAACCCGCGATGGTGAGGTGACCAAGCAGACTCTCGACCTCTCAGCACTTTACCAAATGGGGGACCTGAGTCAGAACAGGTTGCTTAGATCTAATGATTTGGTTCATGTGCCGCGCAACGACGCTCTTAAGGTGTTCGTGATGGGTGACGTGATTAATGCCGGGACCCAGCGAATTGACCGCAATGGTTTGACACTTGCCGAGGCGCTCAACAATGTCGGCGGTATCAATGAGGCTTCAGCTAGCGCTTCGGGTATTTTTGTATTGAGGGCCAGCGATTCTGCCTCAAAGATTGTTGACATTTACCAGCTTGACGCATCCATGGGCCCCATGCTCATCCTAAGTACACAGTTCAGGCTCAAGCCAATGGATATTGTATATGTTACCTCCGCCCCCATCGCGCGCTGGAACAAGCTGCTGAACCAATTGACCAGTAGTCTCAGTGGCATCTACCAGGTCGAGGTAATCCAACGTGGCAATTAATCAAAGTATGCTTTTGCGTCGATACGTCGGGGCAACTGTAATAGCAAAGGTCGGCGTCACATGTTGAATGAGATAAATCAAGGGCAAAACTCTGGCGCGCAGTTTGATGACGAGATAGACCTGTTCAAATTGCTGGGTATTTTGCTAGACGGGCGCTATATTATCGCAGCCTTCGTTACCATGTTTGCTACTTTGGCGGTCCTCTACGCACTGGTTTTGGACCCGATCTACCGGGCTAATAGCTTCATTCTTATAGAAAAAAACGCTCAGGGTATTCCCGGGCTTGACGATACGGCGGAGATAATTGCCTCTGAGACCTCGATCGACCAAGAGCTGCACCTCTTAAAGACTCGTATGGTATTGGGTAAAGTGGTGAATGAGCTTGACCTCACGACACATGCCTCACCAATCTATTTTCCAGTGATAGGTGCTGCCTTGGCTAGGCGTCATGCCGGCGCAGGTCCTGCAGATGCCGCGTTTGGGCTCGAAAGCTATGCCTGGGGTGGTGAAAAGGTTCGTATATCATACCTGCAAGTGGCGAGGAACTACCTAGGCCAGCCTCTAGAATTCGTTGCCCTTGATGAGCAACAGTTCTCGCTGTATCACAATGATGAGGAACTTTTGACAGGCACCGTTGGTGAGAAGGCTTTCGGTCTAGATGGTGAGATGCAAATTCTAGTCGACAGTCTTATTGCTCGACCAGGTACTCGATTTGAGGTGAGAAAGTCAGGCCGCTTTGATGCTATGTTAAATCTGCAAGCGACTCTGTCGGTGTCAGAGAAGGGCAAGGGCACGGGCATCATAGAGATCGCGCTTGAGGGCGCAGACAGAGATTATATTTTGGAGGTTGTGGACTCGGTAACGAGCAACTTTTATCTCCAGAGCATGCAACGCCTGTCGTCGGAGGCCGAGAGTACTCTCGACTTTCTGGAGCAGCAGATCCGTGGTGTGAAGGCTGACCTCTCCTATTCAGAAGAGGCCCTCAATGACTTCAGGAGCGAGCGCGTCTCAGTGGACCTGTCCCTTGAGGCTGGAGCCGCTCTGGACAGCCTGGTCCAGATCGAGGCGGACATCAACGCAATGTCAATTAGTGAGGTGGAAATTTCGCGCCGTTTTACTCAAGCGCACCCCAGTTATATTTCGTTCAAACGTCAGCTGGAGAACCTCCAAGAGCAGAGGAATAAGCTCAGAGCTAAGCTGTCTCAGCTACCTGATACACAGAAGCAAATACTACGTCTCACGCGAGATTTTGAGGCCCACAAGGCCATCTTTGTTTCACTTGATAGCCGTCGGCAGGAGCTATCGATGTTGAAGGCCAGTAGAAAGGGCAGCGTTCGCCTAATGGACGAAGCTGTGGTTCTGCCCAATATCGTCGCCCCTAAGCGTTCGCTTATCGCGATACTTGGCACGCTGCTGGGTGGTATGCTTGGTGTCATGATTGTACTGCTGCGCTCTTTTATGAAGGCAGGCATTATAGATCAAAAGACGTTCACTGACTTGGGTCTGACAGTCCATGCCACGATTCCACTCTCTGATAATCAGCTGTCCGCAAGCCTTACGAATATCCGACCTAGGCACTTTTTGACGAAGAAGATCAAGACAACAGTAAATTACAATCTTCTGGCGAACGACTCCCCCGATGACTCAGCGATCGAGGCACTCAGGAGTTTTCGGACATGCCTTCGATTCTTGATGTCGGATAGCAAGAACAATAGGGTGATGATTTCAAGTGCCAGCCCCGGTGTGGGAAAGTCCTTTGTTAGCGTCAACCTTGCGACTTTGTTAGCAAATTCAGGGCAGCGCGTGCTGATTGTTGACGCTGACATGAGAAGAAGTTATCTACACCGAACATTTGGTACGAAGTCAGAGAATGGATTGGCTGAGGTCCTTTCTGGAACCATCAGTGTGAGACAGGCAATTAGGACAACGAAGGTGGATAATCTCTACTTCATACCGCGGGGTAAGGTTCCCAGTAACCCATCCGAATTGCTGATGGGCCCAATGTTTGTAAAAATGTCCAAGCAGTTAAGCGAAGATTATGACGTGATATTCTTTGATACGCCACCAATTCTGGCGGTGACTGATGCCTCACTTGTCGGACAGCACTGTGGCACGAATATGATGGTTGCGCGCTTTGGGATATGCACAGAAACGGAGGTTGCCGCAGCGAATAGCCGCTTTGAACTCAACGGCGTCGCAACTAAGGGCATCATTTTTAACGCGGTCGAAAAGAAGAGCAGTGGCTACTACTATGATGAAGCATTCCTTTTTAGTGACAAACTAGGGGATTATCGCAAATTACCCACTAGGGGGAGGGGGGAGGACCAATATGGCTTACAGAAAAATCTATTAACGCCTGAAGAGCTCGACGCGTTGTCGAAAATTAATTAGGAAGCTTGCTAGTAAAAGCTAGATCCCAGCGTTCTAAAGTCTGCCTGAAGCTAGGTGGGTTCAATTTTGTAAAGTTATGATTCAATCTATAAAAAACAACGGGTTACGTTTGACCATGCTACCTGGGGCAGGAACGCCCATTAGAGAACTAGCGCCTGAAATTACCATGTCTACCAATTTCACCATCCGGGCTCTATGAAATAGTGATCTTGAAGCTGATGCCGGAACTTATGACAACTCATTTTCAGATAGAGTTTCATTACAGTACTTGGAGTAAGCGAGCTATAACTAAAACCTCAGATATTAGAGTCATTTACGCCTTTAAAACAATGAGTTGATGGGCTGATTTTGCATATTTCTATTCAGTATTACATATTCCCCCGTATTACACTTAGGGAAATGATTCGAGTTCTTTAATGCGAAATTTTCAAACTTATTCCAATGACGTCTCAAGTATTGGCTTGCATAACCGTCTGCTGTATAGCTCGGGTATTGTCAGTCACGCACTCAAAGAGGCGGCAATGGGTGTCTTTGTCCTGCTTTACTACAAGCAGGTGCTGGGCCTGTCGGGGACGCTGACCGGTCTTGCCATCGGCATTTCAATTATCTGGGATGGTATCAGCGACCCACTGGTTGGCGCCTGGTCAGACCGTTTGCGCTCGCGCATTGGCCGCCGCCACCCGTTAATGATTGCCGCTGTTATTCCAATGGCTGCGGGTTTTGTCATGCTGTACGGGCCACCTGGCAGTGTGCTGAGCGACCAAGGCCAGCTGTTTACCTGGCTGCTCATCAGCATACTGCTGGTACGCACAGCTCTGACCTTTTTTATGGTGCCCTACCTAGCCCTGGGTGCAGAGATTACCGAGGACTATCACGAACGCACACAGCTGGCTGCGGTGCGCACCAATATGGCCTGGATTATCGGCACTCTTGTCTCGGCCACCGCCCTGATTTTTTTATTTAAGGAAGAAAATGGCCTCGACGGTCGCTTCCTCATCGACAATTACCATTTTTTTGGCTGGGTCAACGGCCTGCTCGTCGTACTGTTTAGCGTCATCTGCATTGCCGGTACTTGGCAATACATTCCCAAAATCGCCAGCGGCAAAGGACATGCCGACAGTAATATGCTGCACGATATATTCACCACATTTCGCAATAAGAACTTTTTATACATGGTGATGTTGGATATGGCCGTGGGCGGTATCGGCAGCATTACCGCTACATTGCTAATGGTGACTTACGTCTATTTCTGGCAACTGGATGCGATCCAGACTTCCCTACTGTTTGCCGGTCCCATTATTCTCGCGGCACTGTTGTCGGCCGTGTTTTCCAGATCACTGAATCGGCTGTTTGAAAAACAACAGATACTGCGCCTGACCTGTGCCCTGACCAGCATTAACCTGCTCTGGCTGACACCGTTGAAATTGTTTGACCTACTGCCAGATAACAGCACGGTGGTATTTGCCTTGATCTACTTTAACTGGGCAATACATACGATTATGGGTATTACGCGCGTTATCACCGTTCACTCGATGCTGGCTGATATCGTGGATGAGCAAGAGTTGGCCACTGGCAAGCGAAAGGAGGGCGTTGTTTTTGCTGTAGCTTTCTTTTCCTCCAAATTCATGGGCGCCTTTGGCTACCTGATAGCGGGCCCGTTTCTGGACGTGATAGGCCTGCAGGCTGGAGCGCAACCAGGCGAAGTATCCAGCACGGTAACGTGGGGTCTGGGCCTGATTATGGGCCCGGGGCTGGCGATTATTATGCTGTTACCGGTGTGGATGTCATTCAAAGTGAATATGAGTCACGCCAGTCAGTTGGAAGTTCGCCAGGCCCTGTCACAGCGACGACAGGCAGCCGAAAACGGCGACAGCGCCTCCGTCAGCACACCAAGATCTCACTGAGAGCCGAGTTTACCGTGTTCAATCAGCAAAAATGCCACTGAAACACCGTCTGGCAGGAGTGTTTAGGCGTCTCAGTGCTGGAATGACCGGACGAAATCCAAGAAGAGGGTGATACGAGCTATGTGCCGTGGAAATTGGCGGCGCTTTTAGGCATGCATTGCCTGATGTTACCTATTAGTTTGATCTGACTGAGTTGGCAATGCCTCCGCACAAACTAGTGGCTAATAACGGACTTGATAGTGGAATAAACTACAGGCTGTTGAGTCTGTTAATTTCTTCAATCAACAAAACGTGAAGCTCGGGACTGGCATCGGCCGCGTACACCAAAAGTATGCCCTTCATGGCCTTGTGACGAAATTGATTCAAATCAATGTAGCCGAGAACCCAGTCAATTCGGGCAAGTCGGTTGCTATCGTGAACTTTTTTCATAATTATGCTGGGTTCGACATTTCCTAAAAGCAACCCGCTCTCATACCACTCCTTTCTCGGTGCTGCCAGTTGCTGTGCTTGCTGGAAAGGTCCACCTGGAATTCTAGGGTCAAACAACTTTAGGTGCTCTGCAGACATAAGTGCGGCGCGATAAAAGTTTATATCTTTCTCGAAGGCGGCAGCCACGTTATTGACGAAGAACTTTGTATTTTCAATAGGATCGATAGGCGGGTTGAGGGTAATACTCTGCATGTCTTCAATTAAATTCGAGACCAGCTCTTTAATGATGTCACTTTTTTTTCCGAATAGGTTGTGAATCGTTGGCGTAGTAACCCCAGCCTCTTCGGCAAGTTCACTTATAGTAAAGTCTTCTAAACCTTTTTCAGCTATTAGACGCTTGGCTATATTAAATATACGTTCACGACGCAATTTTTTATTTGCCTGACGAGTTACATTTCCTAATGCTTTTACTGGTTTTTTCATACTGCATACACTAACACATAATGGTTAATTAAGCTAACAGTTTTTCCTATGAGTTAAAGCTGTAGTCCCAAGCAGTCTGATTTTTTAAGGAGGGTATATACATATTGGAAAGAGACTGTGTCGGAAGAAGAGTAGTTGTTAAGAGTAAAAGTACTTTGCGCCAAGTGGGGTTGTACCCATTATTGTGCCTATACGGCTATAAATATAACGACCATAAAAAAACCCGTAAAAACAGAGGCTTAGTTACTATATAGCAGGAGGATAGACCGATAAACTATGTAGGTATACTTTACTCTGAAATACTATAATAACCGCCGCAGATACCTTAAAACCTAACAATTACCTCTCGGACCAATAGAGGTGGCGGTTGCGATGCCGGCTCCAGGCAACAAAAAAATAGGCCACAAGGGGCCTGTGTCAGTGATCGTGTCAGCATCAGTAAGTAATTGTGACGCTGAGCTGGTCACTGTAAACCCCTTGGGCCGCTGGTTGCGCTGCCGGGACGCTACCATAGGCAGTAAGGGTTTGAGAGACGCCAGTTCCGGTAAGCGCCACACCTGTGGGGGAGGTATTTCCCCATACCGTGCCGCGAGCGACATCTGAATAAACTTGATAGACTAGATACTTTTCCGCTCCAGCAGTCATTCGACGAACTGGCGCATCAGCCGAACCTGATCCTGCGGAGGCACCAGCATTCATAGTGATCAGGGCCGCTGCGCCTGAGGTGCAGGTCGAAACTACCGTGGCCGTGGCTTCAAGAGCGGTCGAAGCATTTGCGACAAAACCGTCATAGGCTCCGAATGCCATTGGGCTGGAGTCCATAGAGCAGGAATGTACAACCGATACGCTAACGTTCATGGTTGAAGTACTTGAGCCAGCGTGGGTATAAACACTAAGAGCAGCGGAGCCAAGTACCATGGCCGATACGAGCGTGAGTTTAAGAGCGCTTTGGTTGAATTTCGCTTTTATAATTCGTTCCTTTCATTAAAAAATGCAATTTTCTACAAGAGGATATTCATCCGTTAAATTCTCGTTTCAACCCTGCACGTGTAATAGATATATCAAGGTGTGGCTGTTAAGTAAGGATAGCACATTTGATTCAATCGACTCACGATACTCTATTAGCTCTGGAGTAGAGCCTTTATTCTCGGCCGCTGCTAGTTCCATCTTTAGGCATGTAATAAATAATCACTGCACCTAAAATAATTTTCACGAGCGCGCCTGGCCAAAATGGCCAAAACCCATACTCTAATGCTTTTTCAAGCCCGTATAAATAGGTCAGTTGGGCAATGCCACAGATTAAAATCAGTGCAGTTCCAATCGCCATGACGATTAAACCCTCGGCAAAGCTGTCCCCAAATCCGTTCTCTTGCAGTGCCCCACAAACATAACCGCCAACTAAAAAACCGTACAAAAAGCCGCCACTGCCGCCCAACAATGTGTCTATTCCTGAGGCGCCTTTGGCAAACACAGGCAAGCCAGCTAAACCTGCAATCAGATAAATGGCAATGACCAGCAGCCCTCGTTTACGTCCTAGCACAAACCCTACAACCAGCACCGCAAGGCTTTGCCCTGTGATGGGTATTGCGCTGCCTTTCCACGGCAAGTCAATGCTAACCATAGCGCCTAGACAAATAAGTAGCAGGCCTAAGCCAACCATTAAAGTATCTTTATTTACCTGCATTAAATAAGACCTTTCTGGTGCTGTTTATCCATGAGTGGCGGGTGTGTTTGTTTTGAAGTTGGTGAGGTACTTAGATCCCAAGGCATAAATCATTAACCCGGCGAGCACGAGTGCTGAAGCTGTTGCTAAGAGCGAATTACCCATAGCATGAGCGGTCTGAGTTTGAGCTAGAAAATCAATGTTCCATTGGTCGGCTAGGTAGTTGGTTAGATAGCCAAAGGCAAAGCCAACCCCGACAACACTGCCCAAATAGGCCGCGAGGGCGCGATTGCCTAGTTCACGCTTAACCAAACCCATGGTGGCGATGTTGGTGGCAGGCCCAACCAGCATAAATACTAATGTCGCACCTGGCGATATGCCTGAAAACAACAAGCCAGCGGCAATTGGGGTAGAAGCTAGGGCGCAGATGTACATGGGTACGCCAATCAGGGCCATAACCACAAAGGCCATAAAACCATCACCCCACTGAGCTAAAAATTCGGTGGGTACATAGGTTTTAACCGCCGCGGCAATGCCCAGGCCAATCAGCAGCCATAGGCTAATATCTTTTATGAGGTCGACAAAGGTAAATGTCATGCTGTCCTTTAGTCGCGTAGCTATAGTTTCAGGTGCGCTTGTTTCGGCATCGAGTTCACTGCAGCAGCTTGGCTCGGGTTCGGGCGTTTTATTGGCGCAACAGGATTGAACAGGCTCTGAAGTGATTGGCGCAGGCTCGTCCTTGTCGGCGCCCACTAACAATCCAGCAGTGATTGCGGTAGATATGGCTGCAATAGGTCGAATAACGGCCATAAACGGCCCTAACATTGCGTAAGAGACAGTTACTGAGTCAACGCCTGTCTCTGGTGTAGATATCAAGAATGAGGTAGTGGCGGCTTTAGAGGCGCCACTGCGGCGTAGGCCAAGGGCGGCGGGAATGACGCCGCAGGAGCAAAGTGGCAGGGGTGCGCCCAGAAGGGCCGCTTTAACGGTGGCCATCAAACCAGGTTCACCGAGGTGTTTGGCGAGTAGTTCGCTGGGTACAAATGCTTTCATGAGTCCTGCAACAGTAAAGCCCATGAGCAGCCATGGCGCAGATTCAATAAAAAGACCGACAAAATTTTCAATTAAAGGCATGCGTTGCTACCTATTATGTGTGTTTAAAGCACCCAAAATGGTGCAGTGGGTGGCAGGCTCATCGCCGCCACAGCAGGCAACACTAAGGGTTTTCAATGACTGCTTAATCTTTTTCATTTCAATCAGGCGCTGATTAACCACCTGTATTTTGTTGTCCACAAATTCTTTTACATCTTGGCAAGATTTTTTGTCTTTGGTGACTTCAAGTTCCAATAGCTGATGTACTTCATTGAGCGTAAACCCGACTTCTTTAGCGCTGAGAATAAAGCTAATACGCAGTACATCAGACTTAGAGTAAAGGCGGTAGCCCGAGTCAGTCCGTGCGGTTGGCGTAATAAGCCCATGCTTTTCATAGAAGCGTAGAGCATCGCGGGAGATGCCTGTACGCTGTGCCAATTCTCCAATTTTAAGCATAGTATTTGACGTCATAACCAAATTATAAAGTCTGGAGTATAGACCAGAGTCAAGGGCCTAAACAAATGGCCGGTTCTCTGGTGACGTATTAAGCGCTTTTGGCAGCAGGTTGTGCGGGCGTGCTGAAATGCAGGGCATCATCACTGGCCAGTGGTTGATTAAAGAGTGAGCGGTCTCTACGGAAGTCTTGAGTGTTAATCCATGGCTCTTGATCACCTTGCTTTGGGAACAGGTGCATCATGCGTTGCATATAACCTGCAGGGAAGTCAGCGATCCAGCTTCTTGCTGGCATGTCGTGCAAGTTTGTGGGTACCACTGGGACAACACTGGTGGTGTTGGTGTCAGTCATGTGGTTGAGCGTTCTGCATACCCATTCGGCAGTTAAGTCTGCGCGCAGCGTCCAGGAAGCGTTAATGTAGCCAAAGGTGGAGACCATATTGGGCACATCAGAGACCATTAAACCTTTGTAGGTCCACAGTTTTGAAAAATCTACGGCCTTTCCATCAACAGATATGTTTGCGCCGCCCATCATTACGAGCTGCAAACCAGTGGCACTGACAATGATGTCAGCATCCAGATGCTCACCGGATTTAAGCTGAATGCCATTCTCTGTAAAGCTATCTATGTGATCAGTGACCACAGTGGCGCTGCCATTCTTAATGGCGGTGAACAGATCGCTGTCCGGCACCAGGCATAGTCTTTGGTCCCAAGGGTTGTAGCTAGGAGTAAAATGTTTGTCGACATCGTAGTCGGGGCCAAGCTCTTTGCGGATCATATCAAGTATGGTCTTTTTAACTTTTTCTGGCCTCTTACGTGTTTGTTTATAAAGAAGTTCTTGAAGTCGTGTGTTGCGCAGGCGTGTTAGGGCGTAGGCCCAAGTATGGGGCAGCAGTTTACGCAATCCATTGGCAAACCAGTCCTCTGAGGGGCGCGAAACAATATAGGTGGGAGAGCGTTGTAGCATGGTCACACTAGCGGCTTTTTCCGCCATAGAGGGTACTAGAGTAACCGCGGTTGCTCCCGAGCCGATGACAACGACCTTTTTATTTTCATAGCTTAAATCTTCTGGCCAAAACTGAGGATGTATCAGCTTGCCTTTAAAGGCGTCAACCGATGGAAATTGCGGGTCATGAGCCTGCTCATAGCTGTAGTAGCCGGCGCACATGTGTAAAAAGTTACAGCTAATTTGTACGCTCTCGCCGGTATCTGTCTGAGCGACGGTTAGCGTCCAAAGGCTGGTTTCACTGTCCCAGTTGGCACTGGTTAATTTGCTGCTGTAACGAATTTTTTCTTCAATATTGTTGTCAGTGGCTGTCTCGCGTACATAGCTAAGAATCGAAGGACCATCGGCAATCGCTTTTGCGCTATTCCAAGGTTTGAAACTGTAGCCTAGCGTATGCATGTCACTGTCTGAGCGAATGCCAGGATAACGAAAAAGATCCCAGGTGCCGCCAATAGCGCCACGGCTCTCTAAAATTAGGTACTTATGGCCGGGGCACTGCTTAGTGAGGTGATATGCGGCACCAATGCCTGAAAGGCCAGCACCTACAATGACAACATCCGTATGCTCTATTTGCATTTTTATAGTTATCTCTTATTGGTTAGCGTTAATAGTTTAAAGGCTTTTTATTTCTCATCAGTGTTAGAGGTATCTGAAACAGCGGAAATACTCTGTCATAGTGCATGGGGAATAATCTCTGTGATAGATCCATAAGCTTGGCATCTGCGCCAACAAAAATACGCATACGATTTTTAAGTACGCCCTTTAAGATGATATTGGATGCTCGACTTGGATGCATGCCGTTATTGCGGAAGAAATCTGCCATTTCCTCCTGGGTGCTACCTATGCCGATGAGCTTGCCCATCATCTGTTGCATGGGACTGATGGCGTCTTCACGCTTATTCATACGAGCATTGGTGACAATGTTAGTACCAATGTGGCCGGGGTGTACGCAGTGTATTTGCACGTTACTGTCTTTGAGCTCCTTGGCTAGGCACTCTGTAAAGCCGCGCACAGCAAATTTTGCGGTGTGATAAACCGACTGATTGGGTACGGTAATCATGCCAAAAATTGAGGACGTATTAATTAGGGCAGCTTCAGGCCGTTGTTGTAGGTGCGGCAAGAAAGCACGAGTAGAATTAATAACACCCTGCAAGTTGATGTTCATTACCCAATCCCAATCTGTCTCAGACATGTCTTCAAATGTAGAGTCGACGGTGACTCCCGCATTGTTAAAGACCAAGTCCACTTGTCCGTGTTGCTCTATTACTTGGGCGGGCAGGGCCTCAATGGCCGCTTTATCTGCAACATCCAGGACATGGACGGAAACATTAACGCCATAGCCTGCCATCATGGTGTGAGTTTCGGCTAGTGTCGTTTCGTTAATCTCACAGATAGCGACATTAGCGCCAGCTTTTGCCATCAATATGGCTAGGTAACGCCCCATGCCTGATCCGGCGCCGGTGATCACTGCAACCTTATTTGAAAAACTTTTCATTAAATAACTACCCTCATTTTTTATTGTTTGATGCGCTCAGTCTCATGTCAAGACTAGGACTATTACAAAATAGCCCCTTTAGGATCAAAGGCTTGCATCATTATGGCGTTAGCTATGCCGCTTTGTAAACGGTCTATTAAAACCTGCTTTGCCAGTCTATTTAACACAGTAACCGCTTTCACTTAAGCTTACCTGAAATTTCGTGAACGTATGGTCGTTTTATAGAGTAGCTCGCTGCAGTCGGTGAGTTCTTGGGCGATGATATGCACCACTTCGCCGTCGGTTTCGATTACACCTTTGACCATTAGCAGTTGCGCTTTGAGCAATGCTTGGCGGCAGCGCTGTTGCACGCTTTTCCAGATAACGATGTTGCTGTTGCCTGTTTCGTCCTCTAAGGTTAAAAAAATTACTCCAGATGCTGTCCCAGGGCGCTGTTTTCCGGTGACTATGCCTGCCATGCGAACAAATCGTTGATGGCCCAATTCAGCCAAATCACTGTGGCGTTTGCACTGCCGAAAAATGGGAAATTGGTCGCGTAAGATACTCATCGGGTGCCGGCCTAAGGTCAAACCGGTAGTGTTGTAGTCCGCATATAGGTTATCCGTTTCGCTAGGCTCCTTTAGGTTTATATTGGGTTCGATGCTAGCATTTTGTAGCAGTTGCCCGTGGTTGTTTATGGCTAGAGCTTGCCAGTGAGCTTGTCGGCGATTTTCTGTTAATGATTGTAAGGCTCCTGCGCTACTAAGGAGGCTCAGGTCTACCTGTGATAAGCGGGCTTTGAGGGCTAGATCCTCAAGATTCGCGAAGGGCCTGGGGGCGGTAAAGATGCGTTTTGCCGATTTGTATGGCAATCCTTTTATTATTCTAAATCCCAATCTTATCAGAGGTTTATCTTTCTTATCTAATGTTATATCCCGGTATAGTGTGTGATCCCATTCGCTATAGTTAACGTCAATAGGCGAAACGTGAATATTATGACGCTGTGCGTCTTGAATGAGCTGTGATGAGGAGTAAAAACCCATCGGTTGACTATTCATAATGGCGCAACAATAAGCCGCTGGATAGTGGCATTTTAACCAGGCCGAAACATAAGCAAGCAGAGCAAAACTAGCGGAGTGTGACTCGGGGAAACCATAGACGCCAAAGCCTTGGATCTGCTTGAATAATCTCTGCGCAAAATCCAAACTATAGCCTTGGGATAGCATGCCTTTAGTGAGCTTTTGTTCAAACTGTGTAAGTTGGTTATTATTGCCGCCTTTGCTGCTCCAGCTGGCCATTGCACGACGTAATTGATCAGCCTCGCCACCTGAAAACCCCGCGGCAACCATTGCCAAGCGGATTACCTGCTCTTGGAACACCGGAATGCCTAAGGTTCGCTCCAATACCGCTTTGATCTCTGGACTAGGGTACCTGACGGCTTCTAGGCCTTGGCGTCGCTTTAAATAGGGATGCACCATGCCGCCCTGAATAGGGCCGGGGCGCACAATCGCTATTTCTATGACTAAATCATAAAAGCAGCGTGGCCTTAAGCGTGGCAACATGGCCATCTGTGCACGAGATTCAATCTGAAAAACACCCACACTATCCGCTTTGCAGAGCATGTCAAAGGTAGGGGTATCATCCTTGGGAATGCTTTGCATATTCAGACTTATGCCTTGATGTTGCTGAATAAGGTCAAGGCAGCGATGAATGGCGGTAAGCATACCAAGAGCAAGGATATCTATTTTTAGTAGCCCTAGCGCTTCGATATCTGTTTTGTCCCATTGAATGACTGTACGGTCTGGCATGCTGGCATTTTCAAGAGGAACCAGAGTGCTAATAGGGCTGCGAGTGATGATAAAGCCGCCCACGTGCTGTGATAAATGCCGAGGAAATCCAAGAATGTCTTGCAGCAGCTGATAAAACTGGTCGATCATTCGAGCATTACCGTCTGCCCCTTTAGTCTGAATCTCTTGGCCGTTGAACTGTTTCTCCAGATCGGCACGACGATCCCACCAAGATAGTGACTGACTGAGTTGCTCTATAAATAAAGGGTCTAGGCCTAGGGCTTTACCGACATCACGCACTGCGCTGCGCGGCCTATAGGTAATGACTGTAGCGGCAATTGCGGCATGTTCTCGGCCATAGCGCTTGTAGATATACTGTATTACTTCTTCTCGTCGCTCGTGCTCAAAATCAACGTCAATATCAGGTGGTTCGCTTCGCTCTTTGGATATAAAGCGCTCAAACAGCAGTGAAATTTGATCGGGAGATATCTCCGTTATAAATAGACAGTAGCAGACGACTGAATTAGCAGCGGATCCACGTCCCTGACAGAGAATGTTACGACTACGGGCAAAGGCGACTAGATCATGTACGGTAAGAAAGTAGCTTTCATAGTTGAGTTCAGATATCACAGTTAACTCATGTTTTATTTGTTGGCTAACTGCTTCTGAGGGCCCATTAGCCCAGCGTTTCTTAACGCCTTCCTCGACCAAGTAACATAATTGTTCAGTCGCTGTTAAATGCTCAGGAACCACTTTAGATGGGTACTCATAGCGAAGCTCAGCAAGTGAAAAATGGCAACGTTTAGCGATGGCAAGAGTTTCTGCTAATAGGGCCGGAGGGTAGATTTTCTGGAGGTGAGGCAGGCTGCGCAACCGTCGCTCGGCATTGGCAAAACGACGTTTTCCTAGCTGCATAACAGAGCAATTGAAGCGTATAGCGGTAAGCGTATCCTGTAATAATTGGCGTTGCTTGCAGTGCATATGTACATCACCGCAGGCAACCATAGGAACCTGCCAAAGTGCAGCGAGATTGCGATAATAGTAATACTGCTCAGTTTCGTTGCCATTAAGAAGGTGCTCTACGCCAATCCAAAGCCGGCCAGCAAACCAATGACTGAGTTTTTCACCTATTTGATGATCTGCGTCAAGCTCACCTGAAGGCAGCCAGATCAGCAGGGTGTGACTTAGGTTATGACTTAGATCGGACCACTCCAGAGAATAACTGCCTTTTTTACTACGTCTGCGAGCCAGTGTTATCAATGCTGAAAGCTCAGAATAGGAGCGATGGTTGGTGACCAGAAGTACCAATTTATGCCCATCAAGCTGAAATTCACTGCCAATAATGAGCGTCAAACTGCACTCTTGTGCTGCGACATGTGCTTTTACGACTCCTGCCAAAGAGCATTCGTCAGTGATAGCTATAGCCTTGTACCCTAGGTTTGACGCTGTGTTGACTAACTCTCGAGGATGAGATGCACCACGCAAAAAGGTAAAGTTACTAATGCAATGGAGTTCGGCGTAAGACATAAGGCTAGCTATCAATATACTGTATATCCATACAGTATCAGAGAAGCGATGCTTTGGGTGAATTAAATCAGAATGACCGTAATTCGCACTTGGGCTTATAGCTTACCAATCAAAAAATTCAGGTGCTCAGGTGCTTTTATATTGGGCAAATATCCTTATCTAATTTAGCAGCTGCATGTAATTGCGCGCCTAATCAAAGTGTGGAACAATCCGCGACTATTTTTTCATCTCCTTCAAGGCAAAAACCTTCTATGACAACGACTGCGGCAACGACGCCCGTTAAGCCACCATTGCCACTACTGGAATTTATTGCGTTAATGGCGCTTTTGACCTCGCTAGTCGCGTTAAGTATCGATGCGATGCTGCCGGCATTAAATCAAATTGGCTCTGACTTAAATAGTCAGAGCTCCCAGCAGACCTATCTTGTGATTTCATTGTTTTTTGGTGGAATGGCGCTAGGCCAAATATTCTTCGGCCCATTCTCTGATGCGCGAGGCCGCCGACTGACCATCTTGATTGGTTTGATTATATTTATCATGGGCACCTTTGTTTGCTATTTTGCTCAATCCATCGAGATTTTATTGCTAGGGCGTGTAATACAAGCCTTTGGCGTTTCAGGCCCTAGAGTAGCCTCCATGGCCGTTATACGCGACCAGTATGAAGGCAGCGCTATGGCAAGGGTCATGTCGTTTATCGGGGTTATATTTATACTGGTACCCATGCTTGCTCCGCTGGTTGGGCAAGCTGTGATGCAGTACTTTCATTGGCGCGAAATATTTACTGTATTTTGGGTTGTTGCCGTTATTGCAGGCGCTTGGTTTTTCTTGCGGCAACCTGAAACCCTGGTCAGAGCTAATCGTAAAAAATTCGCATGGCACCATTTCTCTGATTCTTGCTTGTGGTTGTTAAAGCAGCGACAAGTAATGGGTTATTCAATAGCAATGGGCTTTATTTTTGGTGCTTTTCTGGCTTATTTAAGTGGCTCACAAACGATTTTTCAAGTCATTTACGATACGGGTGATTGGTTCCCATTGGTATTTGCTACCTTAGCTTTTTCTATCGGGCTTGCTTCTTTTTTCAATGGCATGATGGTTATGAAATGGGGTATGCAAGCCATTTGTGATCGTGCGTTGCTTTTTTCTATGGCATTCGGCATTACTCTGACGACTATCACGCTCTACTTTGATGGTGTGCCACCACTATGGTTATTTGTCAGCACTATGTTTTTTGGTTTCTTTTTTATGGGTATGTTGTTTGGTAACCTAAACGCAATGGCAATGCTACCAGTGGGCCATATTGCCGGTTTAGGTGCTGCATTTATAGGGTCTTTCACTAGTTCGCTTGCTGTCACTATTGCCATTATTATCAATACTTTTCTAACAACAGACCTCACTCCTATTGCCTTGGGCTTTCTGTTGTTTGCAGTGTTATCCTTTTGTGCCGTGCAATATGCTAAGAAGATAGAGACTTAAAAGGGGCTTATCTGCAGAGGTTGTTGGCAGCATAGGCGTTAGGTTAATATTTGATGGGTACAATAGAAAAGCAAAACGGCACCAAAGGTGCCGTTTTTTTGTTTTATTATTGTTTTGACGTACTGAGAGCCTGATCTATATCAGCAATAATGTCATCAATATGCTCGATACCTACAGAGATACGAACCATCTCACGGCTAGTTCCCGCAGACTTCAATTCATCATCATTCAGTTGACGATGAGTTGTGCTGGCAGGATGACATGCTAGGGATTTAGCATCACCAATATTTACCAGGCGTTTAACGAGTTGCAGCGCATCAATGAATCTACCGCCGGCGGCTTCACCACCTTTAATGCCAAAGCTTAAAATTCCTGACGGCTTGCCGGAAACTACTTTCTTTGCCAGTTCATGGTACCTGTCACTTTTAAGTCCTGCATAATTAACCCAATCAACAAGTTCATGTGCAGATAAGTATTGAGCAACCTTTAATGCATTTTCAGTGTGCCTCTCCATGCGCAGAGGAAGAGTCTCTAAGCCCTGCAAGATTAAAAATGAGTTGAAAGGAGAGATGGCTGCACCCATGTTGCGTAAAGGTACTACTCGCGCACGGCCAATGAAGGCAGCTTCGCCAAATGCCTCAGCATATACGACGCCATGATAAGACGGGTCTGGCTGATTAAACGCTGGAAATCGAGGGTGGTCCTTCCATGCGAATTTACCTGAATCAATGATCACACCACCAACCGATGTGCCATGACCGCCAATATATTTAGTCAATGAGTGAATGACGATGTCGGCACCCTGTTCAAAAGGTCGACACAGTACGGGTGTTGCAACTGTATTATCCACAATTACAGGAACCCCATGCTTATGTGCCATATCCGATAGCGCTTGGATATCAACGATATTACCTGCCGGGTTGCCAATCGACTCACAAAACAAAGCTTTAGTGTTGTCGTCTATTAATGCTTCTAGAGCGTCTATATCATCACCGGAGGCCATGCGTGCTTCAATGCCTTGATTTGGCAAGGAATGGGCAAAAAAGTTATAGGTTCCACCGTACAGTTGACTGACGCTAACAATATTGTCTCCAGCGCGAGCAACGGTTTGTATCGCCGCGGTAATTGCTGCCATACCTGATGCTACTGCCAATGCACCAATACCACCTTCCAGCTGTGCAATGCGCTGCTCAAGTACGTCATTGGTCGGATTCATAATGCGGGTGTAAATATTACCAGGTTCGGCCAAGTTGAATAGATCTGCGCCATGCTGAGTGTCTCGAAAGCTGTACGAGGTAGTTTGGTAGATGGGAACAGCAACGGCTCGTGTTGTTGGGTCATCATCGAAGCCAGCATGAATCGCTTGTGTTTCAATCTTCATTGAGCAAAGTCCTTATTGTTATTTAATTCGATACTCTAGGGGTTTAGGTGTTTAGATGTTTAGATGGCCAATTAGTCTAATGCTTTAATTCTCTTTGGACAAGTAAATAAACAGATAAAATGGAGATAACCCACATCTAATCGGAATTTTGCGTACCTTTTTAGGCGACGGTGGTGCCATCATAACCCCATGCTAAACCTAGCAAGCGGGTGAAAAATAATCGACTTTAAAATGCGTCGACAGATTTCATGAACTTTTGAGTCTTTTGAGTCTTTTGAGTCTTTTGGGGCTATTAAATAATTGTCTGACATTGCATAATTATTGTCTTATCAGATGAGAGCAAAATATGAAGCGTTTAGCGGTTATTTTAGTTTTATGCCTGTCCCAGGCGGGTTGTCTTGCAGTGATGGCTATCGAGGCAGTCACCGATGTGACTATAGCGGTTGTAACCGCGCCAATTAAAGTCGTTGGCGGTATTGTAGATGCAGTAACAGGTGACGATGAAGACAGCGAGCAAGAGGATTAAGCAATTTCGGCTGAAACGTTGCGTGAAGGTCTAAAAGTACAATGAAAACTAGCGGGTAAGCTTATGCCGTGGAGCGAAGTCACCAGGGCAAATAAAAAAATAATCAAAGAGAGGTTTTATGTCAAATCCACAAATAGCAGATATTGGTTTGGGCCATACCATTTTACGTCGAGCGTCACTTACGCCTAATGCAAAAGCACTTACTTTTGAAGGTGAGACTTGGACCTGCGCTGAACTAGGAGATAGGGTTCGCCGTTTAGCAACTATATTACGAGATGGCGGAGTCTCTCGTGGCGATCGGGTGGGTTATATAGGCCTTAACCACCCATCATTTTTAGAAATACTCTACGCTTGCGGGTGTCTTGGGGCTGTTTTTGTGCCACTTAATTTTCGCTTAACAGGGCCGGAAATTATATTTATTGCCAATGATGCGGATATCACAGTGATGTTTGCTGACAATATGTTGCAGCCACTGATCGAAGAAGAGAAAGCCAATTTAAATTGTGCGCGTTATCTCACCATAGAGAATGATGCTGACGGGTGGGAGGCACTTGAGCCGCTTATGGTAGGTGCTGAACCGATTGTTGCCAGCGAGCATGTTGGTGCAGATGAGATCGCCTTTATCATGTACACCTCTGGCACCACTGGGCTGCCTAAGGGCGCGATGTTGACCCACGGCAATGTGTTTTGGAATAGTATTAATGTGTGTTTTGGTGAAGATACCATGACCACGACCACCTTAACCTGCGCACCTTTATTCCACATTGGCGGCCTCAACGTAACGACACTGCTATCTCTGGCTAAGGGTATTGAGGTGGTCTTGCTACGCAGTTTTGATGCGGGAACGGTTCTTGCTCTCATCGAGAAGCACAAGGTAGGTAGTATGTTTGGCGCGCCAACTATGTTCTTAATGATGGCCCAGCATGAGAGTTTTGCCTCCACAGATCTATCAAGCATTAGCACATTAACCTGCGGTGGCGCGCCGGTACCCGTGCCGCTGATCAAAACCTATGGTGATCGTAATGTCAGTTTCTGTCAGGGCTATGGTCTTACCGAAACCGCGCCTTTTGCCAGCCTATTAAGCAGTGATTTGGCGATGGTTAAAGTAGGCTCAGCGGGTAAGGCGCCAATGTTTACTGAAGTTCGTATTGTCGATGAGCAAAACAATCCGGTGGCGGCAGGTGTTCACGGCGAAGTCTGTATCAAAGGGCCTAATGTTATGAAGGGTTATTGGAATCGTCCTGAAGCGACTGCCGAAGCCATTGATACCCAGGGCTGGTTTCACAGTGGCGATATTGGTTACCTTGATGATGAAGATTTTCTGTTTCTATGTGATCGGGTCAAGGATATGGTTATTACGGGAGGGGAGAACGTCTATCCGGCAGAGATCGAAAGCATCCTCTACGGACATCCTTCTATTCTGGAAGTGGCTGTCATAGGGTTGCCAGATGATAAATGGGGCGAAGCCGTCACTGCCATTGCTGTTCTTGAAAAGGGAACTAGTCTCGATCTTGAAGAGCTGCGTGCCTTTGCAGGTGATTCTCTGGCCCGTTATAAATTACCTACTGAACTGCGTTTTGTTGATATATTACCGCGGAACCCTGCAGGTAAGGTTCAGAAATTCAAACTCAAAGAACAATTTGTGGCGTAGACGATCAAGAAATACCAGGCTGCGAATATTTATGAGATTCGCGGCTTGTCGGATTGACTATGCCTCTGCCTCTTCGTGGTCTCGAAAAGAGTAATGGTTAGTTGTTTTAGCTAAGTGGTCCGGAGTTCTTTAGGTTGTCCCTAGTTTTTTCAGGACTTTCAGCTACTGTGAGTTCTAATTCCTCTAATTCTTTTGGGACGTACCAATGCATTTTATCAGAATGATAGGAATCCCAAACAGCCTTAGCAATTTCACTTGATGGAGTCAGTCTCCACATACCATCCTTAGGCAGTTTTTTCTTTATATCATCACTTATCATGGGGGTGTCGATAACTCCGGGCAAAATATCAGATACCCTTGTATCAAACCTTAAAAATTCGCTCGATAAAGATTCTGTTAAACCTTTAACCGCATGTTTAGATGCGGAATAAACTGCAGCCATTCCTAACCCTATAATTCCTGTGCTTGATGAGGTCGATATGCACAACGAATTTGGGGTGTTTTTAAGTAAATCGATAGCACAATAAATACCATTTATTACGTCAATGATATTAATGTTGATTAATTTCATATGATTTTCATAAGGGATATCTTCAAAAAACCCCCCTTCGGTCATACCTGCATTATTAAACAATATATCTAACTTATTATTGGTTCTTTTAGATAGAGAGTTAATGCATTCTTCATATTGATTTTTGTCGGTAACGTCTAAGTGCCTGTAGATAATATTATCATTACCGAGAAGATTTTCTAGGTCTATGAGTTTTTCTTTATCGATATCAGAGCAGAAAATAAACCAATCTTTTGCTTTAAAAAACGCAGCAGTTGCCTTCCCCATACCGCTAGCTGCACCTGTTATAAATATACTTTTACGTCCAGTCATTTTTAATCCCATAATTCTTTATAATTGGATGAACTATAACTGTAGAGTGTTCCAAACTGCGAATATTTATGATATTCGCAGTTTGGAATGTTGATTATGCCTCTTCGTCGTCTCGAAAAGAGTAACCTGCAAATCGGCCGGGTGGCTGGCATACGGCTACGGCGTCAAATTTCGCTTGAATATCTCCTCCAGTCTCAGCCCAAGCAGCATTTCCTTCATTGGCTTGTAGGGTATTTCGATGAATATTTTTCCAAATATAGTCGAAAGTAGCATCCGCATTAGCGGGTACTTCAATGCTGAAGTTGTAAGATGCCGCTGGATGTTTTTTGTCGTAAGCGTCAAGCCAAGGAGAAAACTCAGCAGCCACTACATCTTTGAGTTGATCAAAACCTTGCCCATCATTGAAGTTACAGAACTGGATGTCCACGTTATAAGGGGTTTGATCTGGGCCAATTTCAGAAATCCAAGGATTGGACATCTCGCGAGGTCGGAAAGCATAAAAACCAAACACATTTTCATAGTTTTCACCGCCTAAGTTTATAGTGGCGGAATGCGTCGACGTGAGTTTTTCGGTCGATTCGTTTGCCATCCAATTTTTCCATGCCTCATCGCGAAGAGCCTTACTCTTCCAGGCTACAGCCCAAACGCCATCAAAGTCTTCATTAGGTGTGACAGGTACATATCCAAAGCTATTGTACGGAACATTTGTCGCATCAGCTTCAGTAAGCCAGTCAGCCAAATAAGCGGCAAACGCATCCTCAGAAAATGATTCGCCGTTTTTTGCCCACAAATAGTCGATATATCCCCAATAGGTGGGGTTAGCCTCAGCTATCTCGGTCATGCTAGGTGCTTGAACCGCCGCCGGTGATTGAACAGTCGCTTCTTTCTGCGCGCAGCCTACGGTAGCCAATAAGACTGAGCAGATAACGATTAACTTTCTCATAAAAATTACTCCGATCATGAATTTATGCATAAATGGGTTATTAGTATTGCATACGATATATTAAATAACCACAGGCAAGCAGATTAGCTTTTCCGTTATGTTAGGGGCTTAGGCGTTGGATATGTCGTTAAGTGACTATAATAGTCACTATGTTGAAGCGTATCGGTCAACTAATGAATTAAGAAAATAATCCATGGACAAACCACTGTTTGTTCATGGATTCTCTAAATAACCAGTAGCGTGCGCCTTTACTGTCACACGCTAGATAGTAATCGCGTTGCTGTTCGGTCTGCCATGAATTACCACAGAGACGTTCTGGGCCGCTAATAATAGTTAATGTTTGCCTCCAATACAGCTGATGATTGCGCAGCTGTATACGAACTGGATTGGTTAGCAGCCACAGTGGTTGAGGTGCCTTTGATGTCGGGTAGTTAATGTTTGTCACTCTATTGGGAGGGCTCATGCCACCGGCCTTTTCTGGCAGATGTTCTTCGCTCATGGATGGCTGCGATAGTGCTTCAATACCTAATCGTGCATATAAATTATCCATTAAAGTAGATGCTTGGTTGTTGAGTGCCACCTGATCGCCAAATAGATCAAAACTAGGTTCTGGCATATCGGTGAACTGATCACTGAAAAGTGATATTTTCTCAATGCTTTGAGGCAAATCTAGACGCTCTAGCTGCAGGCGACTCAACATGAGTAGACTTGACCAATTGTTATTACTGACCGATAGGATAATAGACATAGACTGGCGCTCCCCAAATAGAGGTTCGAAGTGCCAGACAAATTTACGGCAATGACGTTGCCTAGCCATGAGATAAACACAAAAACGTTGTAGCAATGTTTTCATATAAAATAACAGGCTATCTTTGTTGTACAGCCCATGAGGAATTTGTATTTCATCACTAAACTCGATTGGAGGCGTGAAGCGCTTCAATGTGCAGGGTTTTTCACCATTCAATAGACTCAAGGTTTCAAGTAACTCGGCACTAAAGCGTTGACTCAAGGCTGATCGAGGTAGAGCCAGTAAATCACCAATGTTTTCTAGGCCCAGTTGCTTGAAATTATTTTTCTGCTTCTGGCTGCTAGGTAATTTAAAGAGTTTGGTAGTCATAAGATTACGGTACATTTCGTCCTCATTAGGCAAGTAGTATTGAAACTGTTGACCGCAGAGTAATTGTGCCGCCAGAGCACTCATAGCAATACCTGTGGTGGCTGTAACCGATAGGAATAGTATTTGCCGATGCAGTCTTTGTAGTAACTTGCTATAACCTTGAAAAAGCTGATCACAGCCAGACAATTCAAGCCAGATGCCGCTATTGTTGATAATAACGGCTGGGCTAAATTGGTAAGCGATCAAGGCTAGTCTGTGTAACAGGAGATTTTCTTGACCAGGACTCCTTGACAGTACAAGCAGGTCAGGACAGATGGCCAGAGCGGTGGAGAGTGACAGATCAGGATCGACCCCCCATTTCTGAGCATAACTATTACAGCAGACTATGCGCTGAACGTTCTTTTGAGCGCTAGCCACCGCTATGGCTGATTCTGCTTTAATGTTCTCTATATCCGCTAGTGCGGCGTCAAGAGCCAGTAGTGGAAAATCGATATAGAGCCAAATTTCTTTTTTTTGCTCTATATTTTTTATGGTGTGCTTTTTCACAGCTTACGTATTTAGCAGCTGTACTTTGTGTTTAAGCGGGAATGGATAATCTGATTCCTCTCCTGGTGGGTAATTAATATTAACCGGCAGTTTGTCGAGAAATATGCGCTCTGTGATTACATCGCCAAGAGAAATTTGTATTTTGGCACCAGGCACTCTCCCTCTCAGTTTATGCATAGTAACGGTCAAAATATTAGGCTTCAGGCTTTCAAGTTCTATGCGTAATAGCGCAGGAGAGTGAGCCTTAAGTGCTGCGAGTGGAGTAAACAAAAAAACAGGAGATAAATTTTCCGTAGCGGCTAATTGTAATTTTCGAAGTGCAGAATAGCGCGGCTGTGCTCGATTAGTCCAGGCGAAGAGTAGTGCATTGCCTCGGATAGACTGTTCCGCTGCCCACAACCATTCTCTGCTGTCTTTACTGCGTACAACTAACAGCTTATCTAGAGGGACTTCGGCATTTACTAAGGCTGGTGCGTAGGGTTGATAGGGCGGGTCTAGCCACACACATAATTTACCTTCACCGGCATAGTGTTTGAGTGTTGGCAACAATATACTTAATTCACCTATCCCATCTTGCTGAGAGACCAGCTCAGTGAGGGCGGACACCGGCCAGCCACCAAGTAACAGTCTATCTAAACTATTATTACCTGTTGTTATGATTTTTTTACGCAGGGATCGATTGCGTCCTCGCCAAGTATCTTGCCGTGAAAGTAGATTTTTTAATGACGATTTATTAGGCATCTTGTTGGCGTTCTATCAATTTATTTCATAGATCAAAGTTAATTAAAAGTACTGTTAATATATACAGTATATTGTCTTATGTCACGCTCTTAATGGAGGTGGTGCTCTCATTTTTTAGTGTCATTTTTCTGAGTCATACTCAGAGGTCATTGATATGTTGTTGGGTGAACATTATGGTTAGACCTAATTGACGAAAAGTAGAAATTATTAAAATACATCCGTTGTATGGGTTTTCACCACAGTGTTAGACTAGTCGTACTTTTATAACACGAAAAACTCGCCACTAAACACTAATGAATGACTTTATCGGGCAATCTGTTGATCCCTCATGGACCGTGTATGCGGCGCCTCTGAATGCCATTTTACAAGTAGCAGAGCAGTTAGGGTTGAGTAAGCAGTTGCTAATGAAAGAGGCGGGTATTGATGGGAGCGAGTTAAATATCCCTGATCGACGTTTTCCTGTGAATGCCTACTTCAGGCTCTATCAAGCGACTGCTTCTGCGGCTGATGATCCTGATCTCGGTTTAACAGTCGGTAGAGTTACCTTCCTCAAGGGGCTTAATTTACAGCTTTATCTGGCCACGGTGTGTAAGTCATTTAGAGACTACCTCAATTTAATGCCTAGTAATGTGAAACTCCGTGGAGACATAGGCTGTGTCACGATTCATCGAGAGGGTGACCTAGTGGAGCTTCGTTGGGAGCCACTGATGCCGGAAACAGGCCGGAAACGATTTGTCAGTGATGAGATGTTGGCCGCCTCTGCAGGTATTTTTAATTCTCTTTGTGTGAAGCCTGTGCGAGTCATGAAAGCAAACTTTTCTTATGCGAAGCCTCAAAATATTTCCAAATTGGAGGATACTTTTGGTCGAAACCTTAGTTTTGATAAACCTTTCAGTAGCTTGTTTTTCCAGCGTGAGGCGCTGAAATATCCTATGTTGCAGCAGGATTATCACGAGGGACCTGACCACAGCCACCCCTTTCGAGATTTTTTTGAAGAGGAGGATCCTTCTGATCAATTACTTTTTACTCTAAAGCAGTCAATTGTCCGGTATTTGCCGGAAGGCGAGGTAACCATAGCTAAACTTGCCGCCAGCATGCATATATCTCGTCGAACATTGCAGCGACGACTCTCAGAGAGAGGGACTAACTTTTTAAATGTATTACAGGAAGTTCGCTCTCGAGTGGCTCTGCGTTATCTGGCTGATGACCGTCTAGGAATTACCGAAATCGCTTTTCTACTTGGCTATGCCGATCAGGGCTCTTTTTCTAGTGCATTTAAGAGTTGGCATGGGGTTTCACCGCGGGATTACCGGCAAAAATAGTCGATGCTATTGGCGTTTATTCCCAACAAAATGGCACTGATGCCCTTGCTGAGGAGCTCTTGCCTGTCTAATATTATTTATTCAAAATTATCTATTTGTCACCGAATCGGAAAATATTATGTCCTTGGATTTTGATAGCGCACGATTACCCAATAAATGTTTGAAGCCCGAGCACCATGAATGGCGAGCACAATTGCGACGTTTCTTTGATCGTGAAGTTATTCCGTTTGCTGCGCAATGGGACGAAGATGGCCATATTCCAGATGAACTTTGGCCTAAATCTGCTGCGGTGGGTATTTTGGGGTTGGGCTACCCGGAAGAATTCGGTGGAGTGTCAGAGGGCATTGATCTCTGGTACGGCATTATCCTCAATGAGGAAATGGCCCGTATTGCTGTAGGTGGTGTTGGTGCAACCTTAATGGTGCATGGTATTGGACTGCCGCCGGTGATCAATTTTGGTAGCGACGAAGTGAAGCAAATGGTTGCGCCGCCGGTATTGGCAGGAACTAAACGTATTTCATTGGCCATTACAGAGCCAGGGGCAGGGTCAGATGTTGCCCATATAACAACGACCGCGCGACTAGACGGTGACCATTATGTGGTCAATGGCTCCAAGACCTATATTACCGGTGGCATGAACGCCAATTGGTTTACTACAGCAGTTCGTACCGGTGGTGAAGGTGCTAGTGGTGTTTCTACGTTATTGATTCCGGCGGACACTGAGGGCGTCTCTCGCACGGCGTTAGACAAAAAGCAGGGATGGTGGTGCTCAGATACAGCAACCATTTATTTTGATAATGCGCGTGTTCCCGCAGGCAACTTGATAGGCCAAGAAAACAAGGGTTTTAGCGTCATTATGAACAACTTTAATGCTGAACGCTTGGCAATGTCGGCGGCGATGGAAGGTTTCTCTCGGGTTTGCTTAGAAGATGCCGTAGCTTGGGCTCGAGAACGTAAGACCTTTGGCCAGCGTCTGGCAGACCATCAGGTGATTCGGCATAAAATTGCCGACATGAAAATGCGCATTAATGCGACTCAGGCGTATCTGCAATTAGTTTGCCAGGAGGTACAGGAAGGCCGTGGAAACGCGGGCGATATTGCCTTGCTAAAAGTTCAATGCAGCCAGACTATGGAGTTTTGTGCCCGTGAAGCGATGCAAATTCTTGGAGGCATGGGATACATGCGCGGCAGTAGAGTTGAGCGAACTTATCGTGAGGTTCGGGTCAATGCCATTGGCGGCGGTTCCGAAGAAATTATGCGTGATTTAGCTGCGCGTCAGTTTGGGCTTTAAATTTTAAAATGATGCTGGGCCTTATTTCAAAGCACATGAGTATTTCAGTCACGTGAAAATAAAAAATGCCCCGTTACTTGAGTCGCGGGGCATTTTCAGTGTCAGTTTGTTAGATTCGGCTTAAGCTAGAATCGGAGCCAGTTTCATGGCAATGCTCATATCACCTTGAATCTTTAGCTTTCCAGACATGAAAGCAGCAGTACCATCTAGATTACCTTCAGCCATTTCCATAAAATTTTCGATACTAATCACCATGGTACATTGTGTATCGGCATCTTTATTGCTGATGGTGTTTGGTACCTGAGTGGCATCCAAAACAATCAGGCCGTCATCACCGAAATCAAACTTTAAGGTCGCGCCTAATCCGCAATCTTCACCTACTTTTTCTTGCAATCCTGCTGTTACTAGTTCAAGTGACATACTAACGCTCCTTTTTATAAATATTTATAGTGCTCCGCTAATAAGCGGGGTACTGATCGGTACAATACACACTTTAAGAACCTCAGCCAACAAAATCAATACTCAAGGTGTTATTCGAGACTACCAGAAATAAGACTCTATCAGCTGTCGCGATAGTGACAATATTTGCAATTTATAAAGCTATTTAGAAGGGATGTTTAGGTTAAGATATAACGCACACATTATTTGACGTAGTTGATCGACAGGTCATCACTTCAAACTAATGTTGTGCCTGAGTTTGAGGTTGCTTTGCTGCGCCAAAGCCCACTAATATTTGGATTTAACTAATGATATCGTCTAACCCAACTATCGATGTGCGCATTGGTGAGGAGCTCGATCCCAAACGGCTTGATGATGTGCTTAAACGAGTCATTACTGGCTTAAAGGGCTCGCCTCATATCAAACAGTTTCCCTCGGGCGCCTCTAATTTAACGTACCTCATTGGTTATGATAATCGTGAGTTGGTATTGCGTCGCCCACCGTTAGGTGCCAAAGCGGCCAGCGCGCATTCAATGATTCGTGAATATCGGGTCATTAGTGCGTTACAAAAAGAATACCCAGCCGTCCCCAAAACGATTTTTTACACAGACGATGAGTCAATGTTGGGATCTGAGTTCTATCTGATGGAAAAGATCGAAGGGGTGCTGGTTAAGGATAAAATCCCCGCTGATTGGGATTTCACTAACAGCGACCGCAATCGCTTTAGTAAAATAGTGTTTGATAAATTGATTGAACTGCATACCGTTGACTATAAAGCGGCGGGGCTCGGTGAGTTTGGCAAGCCTCAAGGCTATGCTGAGCGCCAGATAAAAGGATGGAATAAACGTTTCGCTAATGCTCAAACCCCAGACGTACCTGGGTTCGAGGATGTTCGTGAGTGGCTTGCGGCTAATATTCCTGATCAAGCCTCCAGCACGTCACCCTCCGCGCTTATTCACGGTGATTACCGGATTGACAACGTCATGCTCGATCCCAAAGATCCCTTCAATGTGGTTGCGGTGCTAGATTGGGAAATGGCGGCGCTTGGCGACCCACTAATGGACTTGTCTAATGCTCTGGCCTATTGGGTCCATAGTGATGACCCTCCATCGTTACAGGGCATTTTAAAACAACCCTCAGACGCACCTGGCATGATGCGTCGCGAAGATGTGATTGCGTATTACGGTGAAAAAACGGGCTTTGACGTGTCCAAATGGGACTTCTATGAAGTCTATGGTTACTGGCGTTTGGTTGGTATTTTACAGCAGCTATACTTTCGATATGTGAACAAGCAGACTCAAGATCAGCGCTTTGCTGACTATGGTCAAGCTACCACTCAGCTAGGTAACTACTGTCGAACATTGATCGCTAAATCTACCTTATAAAAAAATAATAAAACAGGGATTCACCGGATGGAAAAGACCAAGTCAGCAAAGGGTGCCACGGGAATATTGGTATTTTTATTAATCCTCAATATCCTAAATATGGTCGATCGGACCTTAATTGTCAGTTTTGGCACGTCTATTATCAGCGATCTTAACTTGAGTGACTCGCAGTTTGGATTACTGACAGGCCCGGTTTTTGTGTTCTTTTACTCCATTATGGGCCTGTTTATGGGTGCGCTGGCTGACCGAGTGCATCGTCCAAAGCTTATTGCCGCGGGCCTTGTGCTGTGGAGCGTCCTAACCGCCTTGTCAGGTATGGCGAAAAACTTTTTGCATATCGGCATGGCTCGCCTATTTATCGGTGTTGGCGAATCGGTGATGGCACCCTCTGCTATCTCAATGATTGCCGATCTGTTTCCTAAGGCCAAGCGGGGGACTGCCACGGGCATTTACTATCTTGGTGTACCTTTGGGCGCTGGGGGTAGCTTTATTGTTGCCGGAATTCTTGGTCCGATGATTGGCTGGCGCAATTGCTTTTTTGTATTGGGTGCTACAGGGATAGTGTTGGCAATCGGTCTACTATTTTTGAAAGAGCCAAAACGTGGTGCTATGGAAGAGCAGGCTGTAACAGCTGAAGGAGACGGCCAAGCAGATTTGATGACGGGCAATTGGCGTCACGTTGTGTCTGAAGTGTTCACGGTGGTTAAATCGACACCGGCCTTAGCCTGGACCATGATTGGTGCGGTGTTTTTACATATTCCACTGGGTGCTGGCCAGTTTGCCATTGTTTGGCTTGAACGTGAAAGAGGTTTCGGCATTGGTGAAATCAGTGCGACCTACGGACTCATCTACATTATATTTGGTACCGCGGGTACTTTTTTAGGCGGCATACTCAGTGATTGGTATCAGGCCCGCTATAAGGGAGGAAGAGTTAGGTTCCTTGCATACCTAATGCTCTGCATAACCCCATTGCTCATTTCTTTTCGCTTTGTTTCGCCCTCATCTTCGTTGTTCTACATTGGTATGGCGGCGGGTATGTTCAGCGTAAGCTCGTTTTATGGCCCGGCATTTTCAACGGTACAAGATCTTACTCCTGCGCGATTGCGAGGCGTTATGACCGGCTTACTACTGGTCGCCTGCAATCTTCTGGGGCTTGGTATAGGTGCGATGATGACGGGTGTTCTCAGTGATGTCTTTTCCGCCAATTCAATTTTTGAACCGCTAACTAAGGCCTTATTAACGGCTGATGTTATTTCCTGGGCGGCGCCCTTGAGCTTCATTATGGCCTCGATCTATCTGGAAAGAGCCAAGTTAAAGCCATTAACACCGGGTTTGGTTAAATAGAAATTGGCATAAGCTCTTATGTTGATGGCATACAATCCAAAGATTAAATAATCATAGCAACGTACTATTCATAGGGTTATAAGTATGGTTTGAGGTATTTCGAGGAGCAACCAAAATGAGTGATAAAATGATTCGTATTGCAGGCGCTAGTGGCTTTTGGGGTGATGCTGCGAGAGCGACTCCGCAGTTGCTAAAAGATGAAAACGTAGATTTTATCGTCTATGACTACCTTGCCGAAATCACAATGTCTATTATGGCGCGCGCCCGGGCTAAAAATCCAGACACTGGCTATGCCTTAGATTTTGTCAGTGCTGCGATGAAACCCAATCTCAAAGAAATTGCTCGTCAGGGGGTGCGCATTGTGTCAAATGCCGGCGGCGTTAACCCTCAGGCCTGTGCCAATGCATTGCGTGTAGTCATTGCCGAGTTGGGCCTGAACCTCAAAGTCGCCTGCGTGCTGGGTGATGACATGATTAGTCAGCGTAATGAAATAGCTGCTCAAGGCTATAAAGAAATGTTCTCGGGTGAGGATTTCCCTGATGTAGAAAAAGTTGCCAGCATAAATGCTTACCTAGGTGCTTTTCCGGTGGCTAGAGCGCTGCAAGAAGGGGCCGATATTGTTGTTACCGGTCGTTGTGTCGATAGCGCAGTAACCCTAGGCGCCTGCATCGATGCCTTTGGTTGGGGTCGTGATGATCTTGATCAGCTGGCCATGGGCTCTCTTGCCGGACATATTTTAGAGTGCGGGCCACAGGCTACTGGTGGCAACTTTACTGATTGGGAGCTTTCTAACAATCTTGAAAATATTGGTTATCCTATTACAACAATTAAAGCCGACGGCAGCTTTACCTGCTCTAAGCCTGAGGGGACAGGTGGTCTTATCTCGGTGGGTACCATCGCTGAGCAGATGGTTTATGAAATTGGTGATCCCCAAGCCTATATTTTGCCAGATGTTGTTTGTGACTTCTCTAATGTGACATTGACGGAGATCGGCGAGAACCTTGTTGAAGTAAAAGGCGCTACTGGCTTGCCCGCACCTGATACCTATAAAGTTTGTAGCACCTACGCTGATCAGTTTCGTGGTGGTACAAGTATGACTTTTTATGGCGTAGATGCAGATAAAAAGGCCAATAAACTGGCCGCTGCTATTTTTGCAGCATCACGTAGAACCTTAAAATTGCATGGTTTAGCGGATTACAGTGAAACTAGCGTTGAGTTAATTGGCGCTGAAAGTCAGTACGGGGCAAATGCGGCTGTGGCTAATTGTCGAGAGCTGTCCATGAAGATTGCCGTAAAACACGCAGATCCTGCGGGCATCGGCATACTGTTAAAAGAGTGTGTGGGCCTTGGGCTGGCGACACCGCCCGGGTTGTCTGGCTTCGCTGGTGCGCGACCTAAGCCATCGCCAGTGGTGAGGTTATTTTCTTTTGCTCTGCCCAAAGGAAACTTGCGGATTCAAGTCGAGCTTGATGGCACCTACATTGATTGCCCAGATAGTCAGGGCGCACCGCTAAATCGAGATCTCATCGAGCGACCACAGGCGCCCAGCGCGCCCCTGGACAGCAATGCCGTGAATGTGCCCCTGATTAAGCTGGCGCTGGCTCGTAGCGGTGACAAAGGAAATAAGGCCAATGTGGGCATCATTGCTCGCCAGCCTCGCTATCTTCCTTACATTTATACGGCCTTGAGCGAGCAGGCTGTGGCAGAGCGCTTTGCACACTTTTTACCTGAAGGTGCCACGCAACAAAGTCTTTGCTACGTCGAGCGCTACCTGATGCCAGGTACCAACGCGATTAACTTTTTAATCCATGATGTCTTGGGAGGCGGGGGTATGGCGAGTATACGCAACGACGCTCAAGGCAAGGGTTTCGGTCAATTAATGTTGGATGCTTCAATTCCGGTCAGTGCGGCTATTGCCACTGAAGTTAACGCCTAAAAAATTATCTTAAAAGATAGATGGAGACGGCCATATGGCAGTATTTGCCTCAAAAATAAACACCAGCTCAGAGACCTTTTTACGTCAGCGCAAAGAAATGCTAGAGCTGGTCGATAGGCTCAATGAACTCAATGGCCGGGGCCGTGCAATCTCCGAGAAGCGCAAGCCACGTTTTGATGCCCGTGGACAGCTAACACCGCGCGAGCGTTTAGCCCGCCTGCTCGACCCAGGTATGCCATTTTTAGAAATAGGCAATATCGCCGGTTACATGGTCGACACTAAGAAAGAGGAAAAGTCGATCCCTGGATCAACGGTTATCTCTGGAATTGGGTTTATTTCCGGCGTGCGATGCGTGGTTGTTGTCGACGATAGCGGTATATTAGCGGGCTCTTTAACCACCGCTGGCGGTTACAGAATTCGTCGAGCCGAGCAAATCTCTCTGGAGCAAAAGCTACCCTTTGTTCATCTTGTGGAAAGTGCCGGCGGCGACTTAATGAACTACACGGTAGAGGGGTTTAGTGTCGGGGGTGCGTTGTTTGGCTCCCTCGCACAGCTCAGTAAAGCGGGTATTCCGGTGATCTCTATACTGCATGGCTCGTCTACCGCGGGTGGTGCTTATATGCCAGGCCTCAGTGACTATGTTATTGCCATTACGGGCAGAGGACGGGCTTTCTTGGCTGGACCGCCACTACTTAAGGCTGCTACCGGTGAAATAGCTACCGAAGAAGAGTTGGGTGGGGCAGAAATGCACGCTACTATCTCGGGTTTGGCTGAATACCTAGCCGAGAACGACGGCCAGGGGCTGCAAATATGCCGTGAAGTCGTCGATCGTCTGCAATGGAATGATAACTGCTCATTGCCACCCAAGCGATCGTTCCTTGAGCCCATCTATGATCCCGATGAGTTAGCCGGGATCATTCCTACGGACTACCGTACACCCTATGACATGCGTGAGCTGGTCGCCCGAGTGGTTGATGGCTCTGACTTCTTAGATTTTAAACCGCGTTTTGGCGTCTCTACCGTGTGTGTTCAGGCAGAAATCTTTGGCCAAGCGGTGGGTATTATTGGTAACAATGGCCCAATTGATCCTCAGGGTGCCAACAAGGTTACTCAGTTCTTGCAACTGTTAGACCAGGCCAATATTCCTGCATTGTTCTTTCAAAATACCACTGGCTATATCGTCGGCACCAAGTCTGAGCAAGCGGGCATGATTAAGCATGGATCGAAAATGATTCAGGCAGTGCGCAACATTGATGTGCCGCGTATTACCTTTATGACCGGCGCTAGTTTCGGTGCGGGCAACTACGGCATGTGTGGGCGCGGTTATGATCCCGACTTCCTGTACACCTTTCCCAACGCCAAAATGGGCGTAATGGGCGGTGAGCAGGCTGCTAAGACCATGTCTATGGTAGCCCGTGGCAAAGCGGCCGCTATGGGCGTAGATGCAGACGAGGAGATGCTAGCGGAGCAAGAAAAGATGATGGCGCACATCTTCGACTCCCAATCTGATGCTTTTTATACCTCAGGCCACATGATGGACGACGGCATGATTGATCCACGAAACATGCGTAAAACCTTGGGGATGTTGCTAGAAACGGTACGTGAAGGCCGTTGCAGAAAATTGCGCCCCAACAGTTTTGGTGTTGCACGTCTGTAACCTGATTAATTAAATAGCGGAGATAATCACATGAGTGATCTAGCTAAAACACAATTACCCTCAACCAACTCGCTGGTCTTAGAGCGGCAAGGTTCTGTACTAAAGATCTGGTTTAACCGCCCCGAGGCTAAGAATGCCCTGAACGCAGAGATGACAGATGAGCTCGTTAACGTGCTCAGCTTGGTTAAAGATGACCGCAGTATTCGCACTATTGTGTTGCGTGGCAAAGGTGGCTTCTTCTGCGCAGGTGGTGATATTAAAGGCTTTAAGTCCGGTATGCAGACAAGTGATGCTGCTGAAGTGGCCAAGAGTAACCGCTCCTTCGGTGACGTTATGATCATGCTCAACGAGCAACCTCAGGTCGTGATTATCTTGGTGGAAGGTGCCGCCATCGGCGGAGGGCTGGGCCTTGCCTGTGTTGCTGATGTGACTCTGGTTACCGCAGATGCACGTTTCCGTCTCAGCGAGACTAGCCTAGGCATTCCCCCGGCGCAGATTGCACCCTTTGTTACTGAGCGTGTTGGTCTTACCCAGGCTCGTCGGCTGATGCTTACCGGTGCGCGTTTTAAAGGAGAAGAGGCGGTTAAGTTGGGCATTGCTCATGGCGTTGCCGACAATGTAGAGGATCTTGAGGCGCAATGTGACACTATTTTACAGCAGATTAATGCCTGTGCCCCTGGCGCCAATGCGGTAACCAAAGGCATTCTGTTTGAAACCTTACGCCGCCCGAGAGCAGATGCATTGGATTTTGCATCCCGAGGTTTTGCGCAATGCATGCTCAGTCCAGAAGGGTTAGAGGGTGTCGCAGCTTTTGTAGAGAAGCGTAAAGCTTATTGGAACGAAGAGATCTAGCGCGCTTTATAGGCCGATATATAAACTATATAAAACAGATTGTTAGGAAGGTTTATTAATGAATAACTTTAATAGTATATTAATTGCCAACCGCGGCGAAATTGCCTGCCGAGTCATCCGTACGGCCAAAAAATTGGGCTACCGAACAGTGGCTGTTTACTCCGACGCTGACGCGAGTGCACCCCATGTTCAGTTGGCCGATGATGCAGTGCGCATTGGGCCAGGACCTGTTGGCGAGTCCTACTTGGTTCCAGAGCTTATTTTGCAAGCAGCGGCCAGCAGTGGCGCAGAATCAATTCATCCTGGCTATGGTTTTCTCAGTGAAAATGCGGCCTTTGCTGAAGCAGTAGAGAGCGCAGGCCTGGTTTTCATCGGGCCGACGCGTGAAGCCATTGATGTCATGGGTAACAAGGCCGAGTCTAAGCGCCGCATGATTGAAGCGGGTGTACCCTGTGTGCCTGGTTATGAGGGCCACGACCAGAGTGACAAAACCCTATTGGCAGAGGGGCTTAAGATTGATTTACCTCTCATGGTCAAGGCCGCCGCCGGTGGTGGCGGGCGCGGTATGCGTCTGGTTCACGATCAGGCTGATCTTGCTAACGCGATAAAACTAGCCCGTGCCGAAGCAGAAGGGGCCTTTGGTTCAGGCGAGCTTATCCTGGAAAAAGCCATTATCAAGCCCCGGCATGTCGAAATACAGGTATTTGCCGACACCATGGGCAATACCGTACATCTGGGCGAGCGTGATTGCTCGGTGCAGCGCCGTCATCAAAAGGTCGTTGAAGAAGCCCCCTGTCCGGTAATGACCCCGGAACTGCGCGAGAAAATGGGTCAATCGGCGATTGATGCGGCTAAAAGTATTAACTATCGCGGTGCCGGAACAGTTGAGTTTTTGCTCGATGACAGCGGCTTCTTTTACTTTTTGGAAATGAACACTCGCCTGCAAGTTGAACATCCTGTGACCGAGCTCATTACTGGTCTAGACCTGGTGGCGCTGCAAATCAGTGTTGCTCAGGGCGAGCCTCTTGGTTTGAGCCAAGCCGATATCACTTTAGAGGGGCATGCCATTGAAGTGCGCCTATACACTGAAGACCCAAGCCAAGACTTCTTGCCGGCCTCTGGTCCAGTCGATCTTTGGGTGCCAGCCCCAGGTGTGGGTGTGCGTATTGACGATGGTATTTCCTCGGGTCAGGCCATTTCACCGTTTTATGACCCCATGGTGGCCAAGATTATTGGCTATGGCCCAACCCGCGAGACTGCGCGCTTACGGCTGATTGGTGCGCTTAAGGAAACGGTTCTTTTTGGGACGCCCAACAACAAAGATTTTTTGATTCAGTGTCTAGAAAAACAAAGCTTTATTGACGGCGCCGCAAGCACCGCCTTTATTGCTGAAGAGTTCTCCGAGGCTGACCTTGCAGTGGCGCCGGTGAGCTTTTCGGACAGTGCAGTGGCGGCAACGCTTGACCTCTGGTTAGAGAACAAAGCGTATTTCCAACACAGCCTGCTAGTAAGTTGTGAGCTTAAAAATTGGACCATGGCCAGCGCTATGGTCTCGCGCAAGCAGTATCAGTTTGATGAGACTACTCACGACCTGTCAATATCACCCGTAAATAGCAGTGTAGATACCTATCAGGTCACTGACGCCACTGCCGAGCAAAGTGCAGTGATACAGGTAGTATCCATACAGGCCAACGCGGCTGTGGTGTTATTGGATGGGGTTAAGTTAGTCGCTCAGTTTATGCAGCGCCAGCGCGGCCAAATGTATTGCTCTATTGGGGGTCGCGGCGCCTTCTTCAAAGACCTCATTATTCTCGACGGTGCGTTGGCTGAAGCCGTGGGAGGAGGTCGTGTTATCGCCCCCATGCACGGACTGTTGCTTGAAGTCATGGTGAAACCAGGTGATGAAGTCAGCAAAGGGCAAACTTTAGCCGTGCTGGAAGCGATGAAAATGCATTATGAGATTCAAGCTGAAATTGACGGCACGGTAGCTGAAGTTACGGCTGTCGCTGGCAAACAGGTTGCCGCAGACGATGTGCTTATTGACATTAACGAAAACGAAGACGCATAACACACAACACATAAACACAGGGGTTTGGTATGGCATTAAAACTTTGGCATTGCGCCGGTTCACGATCAATTCGTCCACTTTGGACCTTGGAAGAAATGGACCTTGATTACGAGCTTGAGGTCATGCAGTTTCCGCCGCGTTTTACCCAGGCCGGTTACACCGAAATCAATCCCATCGGCACCGTGCCATTTTTTACCGATGACGCTGATGGCCCCGAGCATATTGTCCAGCTGACCGAATCTGCCGGTATATGCCAGTACGTTGTTGATCGCTATGGCCCAACCGACCTGGCCGTAGGTGTTAATGAGCCAGGCTATGGTGATTATCTCAATTGGTTACATCGCAGCGACGCAACCCTGACGTTCCCGCAAACTCTGGTCTTGCGATATACCATTCTGGAGTCAGAGGCAACGCGGCTGCCCAAGGTGGCGGAGGATTACACCAAATGGTTCTACTCGCGTCTGCGTTCAGTCGAGTTGGCCACGGCAGATAACGAGTTTCTAGCCGGAAATCGTTTTACTATTGCCGACATTGCGGTAGGCTTTGCGCTGCACTTGGCCGAATCGTTGGGCTTGTCCGAAGGATTCAAACCAAACACTAAGGCCTACTACGGGCGCTTAAAAGCGCGTCCAGCCTTTCAAAAAGCTACGTCGCTGTAAACGCAGCAACGTAAAACAATCAAAATTGGAAAAATCAATGATCAAACATGCTGTATATCCAAATCTATTCTCGCCACTTGATTTGGGGTTTACCTCCATTAAAAATCGTGTACTGATGGGTTCTATGCACACTGGTTTGGAAGAAGCTGAAAATGGCTTTCCGCGTCTTGCCGCCTATTTTGCAGAACGGGCCAGAGGTGGTGTTGGCATGATAATCACCGGTGGCATCGCGCCGAATATAGAAGGAGGCTTTGGCGCTAAACTGTCAACCCCAGAAGAGGCGGAGGACCACCGGCTGGTTACTAACGCGGTTCACGAGGTTGATCCAGAGATTAAAATCTGCATGCAAATCCTGCATGCAGGACCATTAGCTGGCACCCCAGCCTGTGTTGCTCCTTCAGCGATTCCATCACGAATAGCGAGAATTGTGCCCATCGAACTGGATGAAGAGGGGGTTCAAAAGCAAATTAATGACCATGTGCAATGCGCCAAAATGGCCCAGTTAGCAGGTTATGACGGTGTCGAAGTTATTGGTTCCGCTGGATACTTGCTGAGTACTTTTTTGGTCGAAAAAACCAATCAACGTGATGATCAATGGGGCGGTAGCTACGAGAATCGCATGCGGTTTCCCTTAGAAATCATGCGCCGCTGTCGAGCAGAGGTGGGTGAAAACTTCATACTGATCTTCCGCATTGCCGCCATGGATATGCTACAAGGTGGCATGTCGTGGGACGAAGTTGTGTTGCTAGCCAAAGAAATGGAAAAAGCAGGTGTCACCATTATTAGCACCCACTTTACCTGGCATGAATCTACAGTGCCTACTATCGCAACTATGGTGCCAAGAGCGGCCTTTGCAGGTGTTACCGGTCGTTTGCGAAAAGAATTAAACATTCCAACTATCACCAGCAACCGCATCAATATGCCCGATGTTGCCGAGCAGGTATTGGTCGACGGCCACGCGGATATAGTGTCTATGGCGCGTCCGATGCTCGCGGATGCTGATTTGGTCAACAAAGCCTTTGAGGGTCGTGAAGACGAAATTAACACCTGTATTGCCTGTAATCAGGCCTGTTTAGATCATACCTTTGGGGGCAAGTCCGTAAGCTGTTTGGTTAACCCCAGGGCCGCCCACGAGACTCTGCTCAACTACCAGCCTACTGCAGCGCCCAAGAAGATCGCGGTCATCGGTGCAGGTCCGGCCGGGATGTCCTACGCGGCAGTTGCCGCAGAGCGTGGCCACAATGTCACTTTGTTTGATTCGGCCAGTGAAATTGGTGGACAGTTTAATTTGGCAAAGCGGGTGCCAGGCAAAGAAGAGTTTTTTGAAACACTACGCTACTACAGGCGTATGCTAGAAATACATAATGTCGATGTCCGTCTGAATTCTACGGTATTAGCAGAACAGCTCAAGCAGAGCGGCTTTGATCACGTGGTCGTGGCTACGGGCATTACCCCTCGAACCCCAGACATTGAAGGCATCGATCATCCCAGTGTGGTGAGTTACATCGACGTGATTCGCGGTAACTGTGAGGTCGGTAAGCGAGTTGCCGTCATGGGTGCCGGCGGTATTGGCTTTGATGTATCAGAGCTCATTATGCACAGCGGCGTCTCTGGTGCGCTTGATCGAGACGTATTTGCCAAAGAGTGGGGCATTGATTTTGAAAACCATCCGCGCGGTGGCGTCACGGGCGTTGTGCCTCAGGTCGCTAAAGCCGACCGTCAGGTTTACCTGTTGCAGCGCAAATCTAGCCCAGTGGGCCGTGGTTTAGGCAAAACCACCGGTTGGACGCACCGTATATCACTGGCTCAGCGGGGCGTAAAAATGCTCAATGGTCTGGAATACCACAAAATTGACGATCAGGGCTTACATATCAGCACTGATGGCATGCCTGAGCTGCTTGAGGTCGACACCGTCATTGTTTGCGCAGGCCAGGTACCCAAGCGCGGCCTATTTGATGAAATTACTGCCATGGGTATGGAAGCCAGTTTGATTGGCGGTGCTTTTGAAGCGTCAGAATTAGATGCCAAAGCGGCCATTAACCAGGCCAGTTATTTAGCTGCGGCGATCTAGTATGCCTGCCAGCCATTCAGATGGATGGGAACTATTTACAGACGAAGGCATCTCTGAAGGTAGTTATCCAGTTGGGGGGTGAAAGAAATAAAAGTGCGAGATTTGATTTTAAGCCGCTAGTGTGACCAGCCGGCCGCTTTAAAGGCCCCGCAAAGTATTGACCTATATAATGCCATAACTTACAGTGCCTATAAGTATTTATAGCAAAGGAGCTACGCAATTGGATATTCGATTTTCAGCAGAAGACATTGCATTTCGTGATGAAGTTCGAGATTTTTTCGCCGCCGAATACGAGGGTGCTGCATCGACTCCCCTAAGTGATAACGCGGCCACTGACTACAAGGCCGCCATTGTTGGCTGGCAAAAAAAGCTGCATGCCAAAGGCTGGATAGCACCAGGCTGGCCCAAGGAATATGGCGGCACAGGCTGGACTAGCACGCAAAAGTTTATCTATGAAACCGAGCGAGGGTTAGCGGGTATTCCTGACGTGGTTCCGTTTGGCTTAAAAATGGTTGCACCAGTTATTTACACGTTTGGCAGCGAAGAGCAAAAAGCTCGCTTCTTGCCAGGCATACTCAGCAGCGACGATTGGTGGTGTCAGGGTTATTCAGAGCCGGGCGCCGGGTCAGACTTGGCGGCATTAAGTACATCAGCTGACTATGCTGGCGACAATTACATAGTTAACGGCCGTAAGATCTGGACTACCTTTGCTCAGTATGCCGACTGGATTTTCTGCTTGGTAAGGACCTCTAAAGGCATTCGTCGCCAAGAAGGCATTAGCTTCTTGCTGATCGATATGAACACCCCAGGTATTACTGTTAAGCCGATTGTGACCATCGACGGCAAGCACAGCCTCAACGAGGTATTGTTTGAAGACGTTGCAGTCCCAACCGAAAATCTTATTGGTGAGCAGGACAAAGGCTGGACGTATGCTAAAGCCCTTTTGGCCCACGAACGCACTGGTATGGCAGAGGTTGCTGACTCCAAGCGCATGCTTGAAGGCCTTAAACAACGCGCTACTACCGAGATTAATGGCGGCAAGCCGATGATCGAAGACCCAGTCTTCCAAATGCGTATGTCAGACATTGAGATGGAGCTTATGGCGCTGGAATACACCGAGCTACGTGTATTTGCATCAATGGCAGCCGGCGGGATGCCGGGGCCTGAATCTTCGCTGTTGAAAATCAAAGGCACTGAGATCAGCCAAGCCATTCACGAGCTACAATTGCAACTGGCAGCTAACTACGGCGGCGCATTGGCCGGCGATCTCAGCAGCAACGAGCTTGGACATGATTTTGCTGCTGAAGCACGCGGCAAGTACATGTACGGTCGCGCAGCGACTATTTACGGTGGCTCTAACGAAGTGCAACGAAATGTAATTGCCAAAGCCGTTCTCGGCCTATAAAACATCTGTTTATAGCCCTAAAAAGATTTCAGGAGTTGACGTATGAATTTTGAGTTTTCCGAAGAACAAACCATGATCAAAGACAGCGTTTCGCGCTTTGTTCGTGAGCGGTACGATTTTGACACACGCCGCGGCATTATTGAATCAGACGACGGTATCAGCCGTGAATTTTGGACAATGTTTGCCGAGCTTGGCTGGTTGTCAGTGCCTTTCGCTGAAGAATACGGCGGTTTTGGTGGCAATGTCGTGGACATAGCGGTCGTGATGGAAGAAATGGGCAAAGGCATTATGGTTGAGCCCTATGCCTCTACCGTTGTGGTGTTTGGTGGCCTGCTGTCCGCTTCAACTAACGCGGCACTAAAAGAGCAGGTCATTCCGAGTATTATTGAAGGAGATTGCCTAGGTTCCTTTGCCTACATGGAGCCTCAGTCACGCTATGAGATGAGTGACGTATCCACGACGGCAATCGCCACTGGCGATGGCTACACCTTAAACGGCGTAAAAACGGTAGTAGCCAATGGCGGCACAGCCCACAAGTTTGTGGTGACTGCACGTACTAGCGGCGAACAGTTTGACCACAGTGGTGTAAGCCTGTTTTTAGTTGACGCAACAGCACCGGGGGTTGACGTAAAAGCCTATAAAATGATGGACGGCCAGAGTGCAGCTACTCTGACCTTAACGGATGTTGCAGTTGATCAGAGTCAATTGCTCAACGCAGCGGGTGAGGGCATGGATCTCATCGGTCAGGTCATGCCGCAAATCTTAATCGGTTTATCTGCAGAAGCTCTGGGCATTATGGCAACGCTCAATACGTTGACCGTAGAGTACTCCAAGACTCGCCAGCAGTTTGGCGCACCCATTGGCTCCTTCCAAGTGCTACAGCACCGAATGGTCGACACCTTTATGGGCTGCGAGCAGACCAAGTCTATGCTTTATCGGGGTCTTTGTGAGTCAAAAAGTGAAACCGACGCAGTTGCATTAGCTAAAACAGTACATGCTTTAAAAGCTACAGTGGCGCGCTACGGTAAGATTATCGGAGAAGAAGCGATTCAGCTACATGGTGGCATTGGTATGACTGACGAGCTGAATATTGGCCACTACGTTAAGCGACTAATGATGATTAACACCAGCTATGGTGATGGTGATTTCCATCAGAAGGCGTTTAATCAGCTAAGTTACTCAGCCTAACCATGGCGCTGGTCGTTATTGCGGTCATTGCAATTGTGTTTGTGATTGGCTACATACGGCTGCAAAAAGATAAACTTACTCATTATGACCTTCCTTCTGGGAAGGTTTTTGCATTTACCGACCCCAAAATCCTTGCGATCAACGCGGACGCCCTAAAGACCATTTATAGCCAACTAAGAGGTAGTTCTGGCGGATCAGAAGCGATGCCGTGGAAGCAGCGTGCAAAATACCTCCGCAAGGTCATGGATGAGTTTCGCAGCCACATACCCATTATTAGTGCCTGCACTAAAGCTAACGCAGGCGGAGTGGTTGCTGAATGGGTTGTAGCCCCGGGGGCCGATACTAACCGTCGGTTTTTGTATATTCACGGTGGTGCTTTTATAGCCGGCAGCCCCAAAAGCCATCGAGTAATCACCAGTAAACTCTCAGAGATCACTAACAGCGCAGTATTAGCCATTGACTATCGTCTAATGCCCGAGCACAAGAGAATGGACTGCGTAGAGGACTGCCGTATCGCCTATGACTGGCTTTTGGCCAACGGCCCTGACGGGCAATCAACGGCAGTATCCGTTTATGTAGCGGGGGACTCAGCCGGTGGCAACCTAACGCTGTCACTATTGGCGTGGGCGCGCGACACTGATCGCAGGGCCCCCAATGCCGCGATCGCACTGTCACCAGTCACTGATATGCGCATGGTTAACCCCAGTATTAAAGCTAATCTGCATTCAGACGTTATGCTAAAACCCCTAGCAAAAAGACTCTCAAAAGTACCACGCTGGCTGGTTATGTTGGGTGGGTACTTTATTGCCCGATATAACCCTTGTGATCCGGTAGTTTCACCACTGTTAGGTAAACTTAACGATTTGCCTCCATTACTGGTGCAGGCCAGCGACGCAGAAATATTAAGAGATGATGGCCGCCGTTACGTTAATAAAGCATGTGGCGCAGGCTCGAATGCAACCCTGCAATTGTGGGGGGATATGCCGCATGTATGGCAAATGTTTTATCCAGAATTACCCGCAGCCGCAGAGGCGTTTGATGAGATAAAGAGGTTTGTTGAGCGCTATCCATAACGGAAAAATACCTATGACGGTTTTATTAAGTTAATAACTAAGGAGAGATTGAATGCTAAAGGTTCACTTTGTGGCAGGGACTCGAGCAGGGCGAGTGGTGTGGTTATTAGAAGAGCTAGGCCTAGAATACGAGGTTAATAGCATGCCTTTTACTAAGGACGGGCTAAAATCAAGCGAACATAGAGCAAGACATTCCCTGGGTAGAGTGCCGGTGCTGGAAGACGGCGACATTTCCCTTTATGAATCAGGTGCAATAATCGATTATATTCTTGAGCGACATATTAATGGGGGCTTAAAACCTTCGGTCGACGCGGATGAATTCCCTCTGTATTTACAATGGTTTCATTACTGCGAGGGCATGGTCATGCCGCCTATGAATCAGATTGTTGTGCAAAAGTTTTTGTTGCCACCAGAGCGCAGAGATCCGAATGCCTTAAGGCAAGCAGAAAATCTGCTGACAAAATCCTTAGCTCCTATTAATGAAACCCTAGAGGGAAAAGACTATCTGGTAGGCGATTTCTCTGCGGCCGATATAATGCTGGGTCATGCATGCTTTATGGCCAACAGAAATGGTTGTGTGACCGATGAGATGCTTAACATTAAAGCCTATATTAAAAATATAGAATCTCGGCCAGCCTTTGTGAAAGCCATCAACATGCAATAAGACTGGAAAGCGCTTTATTGTTGTGGATATGAATGATGACGAACTCTCTAGCAAAGTTTTGTGAGTAATTAACCCAAGGCCCTCCTAGTGAAGCTGATGACCCAGGAGGGTTATCCCTAGGCTAGTCAAGCAACAGGCTTGCTAATAGCTTTCTATGGTGCTGAGGGTCACCGTATTGATGCTGTGACCATTGCGCTCTGCGAATATAAAGCATGGCATCGCAATCGTAGGTGAAGCCCATTCCGCCGTGAAATTGCACCGCTCGATCGCCTGCAAAGGATAGCGCTTCTGCGGCTTGTGCCTTTGCCATGCGACAAGCAATCTCGGTATCTTCACTGAGCTTACCATCCCCAATTAACGTCGCGGCGTGGTAAATGAGTGTTCTTGCGGAGTCCATTTGGATAAGAATCTCCACCGTGGGGTGCTTTAAGGATTGATAAGAGCCAATTAGACGGCCGAACTGCTTACGGGTTGTAAGGTAGTCAACCACAGTGTCTAGTGCGGCAGCTGCGCATCCTGTGGCTTCTGCGGCGATTAACAGGGCACCTATTAGGCGAACATCGGGAAGTATTTCAGCACCCTTGGCAAGAATAGCCGCAGACTCTATGGTGACACCGGTAAAATCTACGTTAGCAGCGCGCTTTGTTTCATCGACCAAAGTTCTGTTGCTGATCGCATTATTGGCTAGCTGAGTGGCTTCAACAACCACAAGGGCTATTGAATCCTGGTACTTGGTAAGTACCACAAAGAAATCTGCGACAGCGGCATCGTTAACTAATAGCTTTTTACCCTGTAGAGTAAAGTTATTGCCCTCAGTGCTGAGTAGACAGCTGGTGTCAGTAGCTCCCCAATCTTCATTGTCAAGCAATGCCATAGTGCCAATAGCGCCTTTCGCAAGCGCTGGTAGCCACTTCGCCTGCTGCTCTTCGCTGCCGCCGCGCATAATGGCCTGAGCTGCGATAGTTGATGAAATAAAAGGCGTAGAGAGCAGATGTCGGCCCATGCTTTCTACCAGCGGTATAGTTGCACCTATACCCATTTCGGAGCCGCCATGTTGCTCTGGCAAGTATAATCCAGTCCATCCAAGAGCGATCATTTCGTTCCATACGTCAGAGTTAAAGCCTGTGTCTGACTTTAGTAGGGCGCGCACTGCATTAATATCTGATTTATCCCGACAGAAGTCCTTCGCGCTGGCCAGAATCATCGCCTGTTCGTCACTGAACTCGATTGAGAGATTTGCTGTTCTTGTCATGGTCGCTTCCTCTAGTCCTTGGGTAGGCCGAGTACATGCTCGCCGATGATATTGGCTTGAATTTGGCTGGTACCGCCACCAATAGTAGTCGAGAAATTATTCATGTATGCGCGTTGCCAAAAGCCACCTTCAACAGCGTCTTCATCACCGACATAGAGCGCGCTAGAGGCTCCTTGCAGGGTTAGTGCGTATTGGCGCATACGTCGAAAGAACTCAGTCCCACGAAGTTTGGTAGATAAGGCGACAGAGTTGGGGTAATCAGCGCAAAGCGCTGGAATTTTCACACGATTCTCGGCGAGATATAGTGCTTGTTCCTCGATTAGGAACTTAACCAAATTATCACGCGTCACGGGGTCTTGCATGAGTGGTTCGCCATCGCGCTGCACATCTTTAGCGATACGCAATAGATCATTCATCACGGTTGAAAGGATAGCTACACCTCCAGCCGCACCGGCCTCTGCTCCGCGCTCATACTGCAGTGTCTGCATCGCAATTCTCCAGCCGTGACCCTCTTCACCCATCAGGCAGCTTGCGGGGATTCGCACATCGTCAAAGAAAGTCTCAGTGAAGCCATAATCACCGGTGAGTTTTTGAATAGGGGAGGTGGTAATACCTTTAGCGTCCATCGGCGCTAAGAAAAAGGAAAGACCGTTATATCGGCGTTCAGCTTGGGAGTCAGTCCGCGCCAGTAAAATCATATACTTGGCATAGTTGCCCATGGTGGTCCAGATTTTACTGCCGTTAATGATGTATTCATTATCATCACGTTCGGCCCGGGTTTGAATGCTGCCCAGGTCAGAACCATGGTTGGGTTCAGAGAAGCCCTGACACCAAATATCCTCTCCACTAAGAATGCCCTTAAGGTAGGTCTCTTTCTCAAAATCTGTGCCAGTGTCAATGATTAACGGCCCAGCCCAGCCCAAACCAATCACATTAAAGCAGATAGGTACTCTTGCTTTTTTCATTTCTTCGTCAGCAATCTGTTGAAAAATACGGGGCATGCCGCCACCACCGTACTCTTTGGGCCATGCCATGCCTAGATAGCCTGACGACCATACTTTGTGTTGCCATTCGCGAAGAAAGCTGAGAACTTGCTCTGAGCCTACTTCCATAAATGTTTGGGGGAGCAGGAAGCCCGGATCTGCAGGGGTGTTGTGTTTTATCCAATCAGCGACGCCTTTACGAAAATCTGATAGCTCTCCACTTTCAATACCTTGGTGCTCTGTCATTATTACGATCTCCCTTTACTTTGTTCAACCTTATCTAGCCGCTAATTGTACGTCTTTTTAATTGGTGCCAATCGGTATAGATTAGGCGCCAAAAAAGAATGCGGTAAAATTGAAATTACTATAAATTAGATTAATTAAAGCATTTAAACAATTGATAAATATATTATATTAAAATTTAATTTACTTTTGAGTGTGCGAAACTAGCTTGTTGGTCGCTGATGCCGTCGCTATCAAATTTCCATCTTGAAATAACTCTGCACTGGTAAATACGATACTTTTGCCTGCTTTTAGTATTTTTGATGTCACCTGAACTTCTGCTGGTCTACAGGGTAACAAATAGGTAACGTCAATGTTGAGGGTTAAGGGGGTAACCTTGAACTCATACAGGTGAAGGATGTATTGAGCCATTGCTGCGTCGAGCATGCCCGCGATAAAACCACCTTGAACAATGGTGCCATTGGAGTGGGTTAGCATTTCTGAGGGTTCAAAGGTGCATGAGTACACGTTGGTTTCGTTGTTAAATGAGCTCTTTGTAAAGCCAAGGATGTCGAGAAATTCTGGTTTGTTATCTAAAAATAGTGCCTGGGTTTTACTCAAATCCTTCATCGTTTTAAGTGTCCTTTAGGTGCTTTAGTGCATTAACTACTGTGCGGATAAAGAATATTGTACTTTGGTGTGCCTTTAGGTGCCACAGGCGCTTAACCGTTGCGCTAGTCTGTGGTATGGTTTTCGCAATTTACACAATCTTATATGTGCAAGATTAGTTAAATAAATATAATCAAAATAAATCTTAGGGATCAAGACTATGGAAACAGCACTACCACCGGCCGGTAAGGGCGTTGAGAAAACCATTATGGGGCATCCGCGGGGCCTAGTTATCTTGTTTTTAACAGAAATGTGGGAGCGTTTTTCGTTTTATGGAATGCGTGGATTGCTCATTATCTACCTGACTCAGCATTTTTTAATGTCCGATGAAAGCTCCAGTGTGCTTTATGGTGCTTATGGTGCGCTGGTTTATGTAATGACCATTATTGGCGGATCCTTGGCAGATCGATATTTGGGAGCGCGTAAAGCCGTTACGTTTGGCGCAATCCTGCTTACCTTTGGCCATTTTGGAATGACCTTTGAGGGGGATGGCGCTAAGCAACTGTTAACCCATGGCGAGAATCAGTACGAAATCGTTCTCGATGCCCGTGGCGGCGATGCGCGCCAGCAAATTGTTACCGATCTTGGCGCCTCGTACGTCAATTTTACTGAGACCACTATGGATATCGCCAGTCCTGAATCTGTTGGTCTTCCTGCGAGTATTGATCGTGATGAATTCACCTTGACCGTAGAGACGGAAGAGAAATATCTAAATATTCTCTATTTGTCGTTAGCGCTAATCATCGCAGGTGTTGGCTTTTTGAAAGCCAACATATCTACCATTGTTGGCTCACTTTACGGCTTTGGTGATACTCGCAGGGATTCGGGTTTCACCATTTTTTATATGGGTATCAATATGGGCGCATTTTTGGCGTCTCTGTCCTGTGGCTATTTAGGTATCGTGCACGGTTGGAAATACGGTTTTGGTCTGGCAGGTATAGGAATGCTTTTTGGTCTGGTTGTTTTTCTTTCCTGCCAGAGCTGGCTTGAAGGTAAGGCTGAGCCACCGAATCCAGAGAAATTAAAAGAGAAAGTGTTTCTCGGCATTAACGTGGAGTGGCTATGTTATTCGGTTGGTTTGGCCATTATTGCAGTCTCTATGCTGCTGGTGATGAATGCGGAATTGGTTGGCGGCATCTTAGGGCCTGTGGGCATTCTGATGTTTCTCTGGTTGGTCAGTCACGCTTTTATTCACCTTAAGGGCGATGAGCGTTCACGAATGCTGGCGGCAGTCTACTTTGTTCTAGCTCAAATCCCTTTCTGGGCGCTTTTTGAGCAGGCAGGTTCATCATTGAATCTGTTTACGGCTCGCTTAGTCGATCGAGAAATGCTCGGTTGGTCTGTTCCTGGGCCTGTATTCCAGTCATTGAATGCCGGCTTTATTTTTATGTTTGCACCCATTATGGCTTGGCTGTGGATATGGCTTGCTAGGCGCAAACTTAATCCGTCAACACCAGTGAAGTTTGCACTGGGTGTGGCTATGGCAGGTTTAGGGTTCTTAGCCTTGGTGGCTGGCATGAAGGGCTCTGGCGAAGTGGGTCTAACACCAGTAATCTTCATCTTCTTGATCTATTGGATACACACTATGGGTGAATTAATGGTGTCGCCGGTCGGCCTTTCAGCCGTGACTAAGCTGGCGCCAGCTAGAATTGTCGGCATGACCATGGGTGCCTGGTTCCTTTATTCTGGGTTGTCTAACTTCTTGGCGGGCGTAATTGCACGAACCACTGGTGCAGAAACGATTGGCGGGCAGATGACTAATGTTGCTGCGGCAAAAGCCGGTTACATCGAGGTGTACACTCAAGTTGGCATTATTGCTATTGCGATAGCCGTGTTGATGTTATTGATATCACCGGTCATTAGCAAAATGATGCACGGAGCAGACTAACGAAAATCAAGGGAATTAATAAAACCGGTAAATTGCCGTTAATGTAAAGAACGATGTGTCCAAGCATGAGCTGTTGAGGTTTATGCTTGGACGTTTTTAGTGGTGTAGCAAGCCCAAATACCCATCTGAGGTGAAAGGCTGTTTGTACCCTAAATTACGCGACCTCAGTGGAGGTCTATATGGAAAATGTGCGCCCCGCTGTCGAAATGTCGCTCCTTCGTTAAGTATCTAAAGGTCGAGAAGTTTAGTTCATAGACTGGGGTTGCCCTGAGGCTTACATTATGGCATTGGCAATGTCATAATGTAAGCGTGATTTAATGTCTGCCTTGATGGGGGTACTAAGCGGTCAATGTTACATTTCTATTGGAAATTGGTTTCGTGATAACATCGCCCGTCGTAATTCGCGCACAAGATAGATCCAACTGGCCGAGGGTAAATCCCTCTATGGCCGAACATGGTTTTATCTTCGGCATCATAGTAACTATGCTGGGAGCTAGCATCTAGACGAGAAGAGGACAAAGACAATGCCACAAATGATTAAAAAAACAGAGATTGAACAGTACATAGGTCATGTTTGCGAACCGACACAATGGTTTGAAGTGACGCAGGAGCAGGTAAATAAGTTCGCCGAGTGCACTATTGACCGGCAGTTTATTCACATTGATCCGGTTGCCGCGGCTAATACACCTTTTGGTGGCACCATTGCACACGGATTTCTCACCCTGTCTATGCTGTCCTATTTTTCAGAGAGTTTTAACCTTGTGATTGAAGGTATTTATATGGGCGTTAACAAAGGGTTTGACAAGGTCCGCTTTGTTGCTCCAGTCCGTGTGGGTAGTAAAATTCGCTGTCACGCCACAATCGCCGATATTACTGAAAAGCGGCCCGGACAGTTTGATTTTAAAATTGAGGTGTCTGTTGAGATTGAGGGCGGTGATAAACCAGCGCTCGTTGCTGAATGGTTAAGTGTACAGATGGCCAACTAAGGTTTTCTTTAAAAGAGTCCTATGGAGGAGAAGATGAGTATTAATTTTGAAGGACGAGTAGCGATAGTGACCGGTGCTGGTAATGGTCTAGGTCGCTCTCACGCATTGGCTCTTGCTGATCGCGGAGCAAAAGTTGTGGTAAACGACTTGGGTGGGGCACGAGACGGCACAGGTGCCTCGTCAGATGCTGCCATGGAAGTGGTTAGTATGATCGAAGCCGCTGGCGGGGAAGCTTTCGCCCATGGCGCCAATGTTGCTAAGTTTGACGAAGTGCAGGATATGGTCAGCCAAGCAATGGCCAAATGGGGTCGGGTTGATATTCTTATTAACAACGCCGGTATATTGCGTGATAAGTCATTTAGCAAAATGGACCTAGCGGACTTCCAGTTGGTGATGGATGTCCATCTTATGGGTTCGGTTAACTGTACAAAAGCAGTGTGGGAAATTATGCGCGAGCAGAATTATGGCCGTATTGTCATGACCACCTCTGCTAGCGGTATGTATGGTAATTTCGGGCAGACTAACTATGGCGCAGCAAAAATGGCGGTCCTTGGGTTTATGAATACCTTGGTCTTGGAGGGCGGTAAAAACAATATCCATGTTAATGCCTTGGCACCTACTGCAGGTACGCGAATGACCGAAGATCTTTTGCCGGCTGCGGTACTTGATCTTATGACTGCTGAATCAGTGTCCGCTGGCGCTTTGGTATTGTGCGATGAAAGCGCTCCAACTAGGACTATCTTGTGTGCCGGTGCAGGTGGCTACGCCACCGCTAACATGTATGAGACCGATGGCATTTTTCTGCCTAAAGAGAACCAAAACCCCGATGTAATCGTGTCTAAGTGGGGTGAGCTATCAGATACAGCCGACCATAAAGCGCTTGAATCAGGCGGTAAGCAAACAGAAAAGTTTGTCATGAAGGCGATGGCAGCTCTTCAAGGCTAATTTTCTATTTATTGAAACCAGAAACATTTAATATAAATTTAAACTAAGGAAATCATTATGAAAGAAGCAGTAATCGTTTCAGCAGCGCGCACCCCAATCGGTAGAGCATTTCGCGGTGCATTTAACAATCTTCAGTCACCTTCTATGAGCTCACACGCTATCACTGCAGCAGTTGCTCGTGCTGGTGTTGACCCAGCAGAGATAGATGATTGCATTATGGGTGCAGCGATGCAGCAGGGTACTCAGACGATGAATCTTGGTCGTCAAGCGGCTATGGCTTCTGGCTTGCCGGTGTCTGTTTCTGGTATGACCGTTGACCGTCAGTGCTCATCCGGCTTGATGGCTATTTCTATCGGCGCTAATAACATAACTAACGATGGATCGTCAGTTGTTATTGCGGGGGGCTGTGAGAGTATTAGCTTGATTCAAAACGAGCACTTTAATGCTCACCGTGTTGCAGACCCGCTGGCGATGAAGCACGCGCCTTTGATTCACATGCCTATGCTGGACACTGCAGAAACGGTGGCTAGTCGTTACAATATTTCTCGCGAAGCGCAGGATGAGTATTCCGTTATTTCCCAGGCGCGCACTGCGGCTGCGCAGGAAGCGGGCGTGTATGCAGATGAGATTGTTCCTGTTACTGCTATTAAACTGGTCACTAATCGTGAAACTGGTGAAGTGACTGAAGAAGAAGTGACTCTGGCTAAGGATGAGGGTAACCGTCCAGGAACAAATATAGAAGGATTGAGCGGACTCAAGTCTGTTCGCGATGGCGGCACCATTACTGGTGGTAATGCGTCGCAGCTATCTGACGGCGCTGCTGCTGTTGTTTTAATGGACGGCACATTGGCTTCTCAGCGTAACCTTGAGCCGCTTGGTGTGTATCGTGGGATGGCTGTTGCTGGTTGTGAGCCTGACGAGATGGGTATTGGTCCGGTTTTCGCTATTCCTAAATTGCTCAAGCGTAATGGTCTGACGATTGATGATATTGGTCTTTGGGAATTGAATGAAGCTTTTGCGGTTCAGGTGATTTACTGTCGCGATAAGTTGGGTATTCCGATGGATCGGTTGAATGTTAATGGCGGTTCTATCTCTATCGGTCACCCATTTGGTATGAGTGGCGCGCGTATGGTTATGCACGCGTTGATGGAAGGTAAGCGTCGCGGCGAGAAATATGTTGTTATCACTATGTGTGTTGGTGGTGGTATGGGCGCTGCGGGACTTTTTGAAGTCCTTTAAAGGCTCCATTGTATGAATCAAGAGCATCGTCCTGCTAATTGCGGGGCGATGTTTTTTTTTAGATTTAATATTGCGCCATGGCGTTAAGCAAAATAGGGCTATATGCATTGATATCGAGCTTAGTCAAGATGACTTTGCGCGGCTTTGTCTGGGATCTTGGCAACGGGTAAATAAAATATTCCGCGAGTGGACAGAAAAGGGAATATTGGGCATGCAGAGTGATCGCTATTTAATCTATGATATGAGTGCACTTCAGCGAGAGCTAACCGTCGAAGAGTCTTAAACGCAAAAACAGATACAAATAAATAGAAGGAAATTATTTGTGATAAATTTAGGTATAACGTGTCAACGGTTACGTTTTCTAGTATTGAATTTTTTTGTTTTTACCTTGCTTGGATGCGATCCTCAGATTACCCAATCTGACATGACGGAAACTGCTGCGAGTGATTTTACGCTTGCTCACAACCAGCGTTTTGTTGATAACCTAGATTTAGGTCACCAGCAAGATTTTGATGATGCCACTCAAGGTTTAGTTGCCTATGCACCGAACGATGAGTTGGTTAGTGATTTAGGTTTTACCCTCTGGGACCCAGCTAGCTATGATTTTATTCAAGGTGATGCACCAGAAACCGTAAATCCAAGCCTCTGGCGTCAAGCAAAATTAAATAATATTCGTGGGCTGTTTAAAGTTGAGGAGGGCATTTACCAGCTCCGAGGTTTTGATCTTGCCAATACAACTCTCATCAAAAGCGAGAACGGCTGGATCGTGGTTGATCCACTGACCAGTTTAGAGACAACAACTGCAGCGATGAAATTTGCCGAACAGCATTTGGGGAAAATAAACCTTACTGGAGTGGTTTTTACCCACAGTCATGCCGATCACTTCGCTGGGATCTTGTCACTGACAACGTCCGATGGAGCCGCCAAGAAGGGTATTCCGATCATTGCCCCTGCTGGATTTATACAAGAGGCTACTAGTGAAAATATCATTGCGGGCCCTGCAATGACTCGTCGTGGTAGCTATATGTTTGGCAGTGCTCTAGATCACTCCGTCACAGGCCATGTGGACGCGGGGCTTGGAAAACAGGTGGTGTTTGGAAGTATTTCTATCATTCCTCCCACCGTTAGCATTGATCAGCCTTTGGTTGCATTAAACGTGGACGGGATCGACTTTGAATTTTACAACATGCCTGGTTCAGAGGCACCTGCAGAACTAACGTTTTATCTACCTAAGTGGAAAGCGTTTTGCGGGGCGGAGATACTTTCTCATGTCATGCACAACGTGCTGACCCTTCGCGGAGCCAAGGTTCGTGATGCCCTATTGTGGAGTGATTACATTGGCGAGTCGATTGACCGTTTGGGCGAGGTTGAGGTACTTTTTAATAGTCACCATTGGCCAACCTGGGGGCATGGTCGGATCATTACCCAAATGCAACAGCAGCAAGACATGTACAAGTTTATCCATGATCAGACGCTTCGCTTGGCCAATTTAGGCTATACGCCTCGAGAGATTGCGGAGCAATTGCAGTTGCCCAACAGTTTAGCCAAGAACTTTCATGTTCGCGGCTACTACGGTACCTTGAGTCATAATAGCAAGGCGGTTTACCAGCACTATTTTGGTTGGTATGACGGCAATCCAGCCAATTTAAACCCGTTACCCCCAGAGCAGTCCGCAACGCGTTACGTGGAGTTTATGGGGGGGTCTGGTGCGATACTCCAGAGGGCGAGTGATTATATGGCCAAAGGAGACTATCGTTGGGTGGGCGAGGTGCTTAACCACTTGGTATTTGCGGAGCCTAATAATATAGCCGCCCGAGAGATGCTAGCTGCAGCCTATCGGCAGATGGCTTACCAGGCAGAGTCTGGCCCATGGCGTGACATCTATCTCTCCGGCGCAGTAGAGCTCATATCAGGCAAGGTCAAAAAAGGGTACAGCAAAGCAGGCTCAGACGCTTTTTTGCAAGAAGTACCCTTACTGCAGTTTATGAAGGCCCTGTCGGTTCAGCTGGATGCGGGCAAAGCAGAAGGTGAATCTCTAAAACTGAACGTGCTATTCACTGAGCGAAAACAAAATTTTGTACTCACAATAAGAAACTCAGTGATGTACTACCGTGAGGCACCAGTCGATGAGACAGCAGATGTCAGCATCAATACGACTCAAAAGATGTTTGTGGGTATTTTACTGGGCCAAGTTGGAATTAAAGAGATGATTGGCTCAGAGCAGCTGTCGGTGGATGGCAGTATGCTAAAACTTTTGAAATTCTTCTCGCTATTAGGTGAGTCCAATGAAGATTTTCAAATCGTTTTTCCGTAGAGGATAATAGGACCACAAAATAAGTAATCTTAGCGTAGCTAATTACTCTTTTGCGACTATAAAGTATTCAGATGCGCATATTGCGGTGGGTAAGATACTGCGCCGTGAATTACGAAAGCCATAGTGGCAATGAATAAAATCAGGGATATAGAATGACTGACACCAAAGCCACAGAGAGCATTAAGGTCGTAAGCGAAGTGGGTACTGCGTTTGTGCAGTCCAACGGTATTCGAATGGCCTATCAAGAATTTGGCGATGCTGATGCCCCCGTGATACTGCTAGTTGCTGGGCTATATAACCAATTAGTGCGCTGGCCAATGGAATTTTGCGACCTTTTGGTTGCTGGGGGTTTCCGGGTTATCCGTTTTGATAACCGCGATATTGGTCTGACCGATAAAATGGATGGTGCAGTGGCGCCTAGCTTGTTTCGGTTAGCCCTTAGCTCACTGCTTGGTATTCCCGTTAAAGTGCCCTATAGCTTGAATGATATGGCGGCCGATACGGTGGGGTTGCTCGATGCTTTGGATATTAAATCAGCCCACATTGTTGGTATGTCGATGGGTGGAATGATTAGCCAGTTAGTGGCTGGACTCTATCCTGATCGAGTACTCTCACTGACCTCGATTATGTCTAAAACGGGGGCGTTTGGTAAGGGCATGGCGTCGTTTGCCGTAGCTCGTCAGATGGTAAAACCCATACCAAGAGGAACATCTGCTCTAGACAACTCAGTCAAAACTCGACAGATGTTTGGCAGTCCGGCTTATTTGGAATCTGATGACGATGTTGCTGTGGCGATTAAAGCTGAATTTAAGCGTTCAAATAATCCAGCAGGCTACCTGCGCCAGATGGCAGCTATACGATCAGCGCCCAATAGAAACAAGTTACTAAAGTCGATTGCAGTACCTACCTTGATTATTCATGGAAACCAAGATCTGCTTGTCGATGTGAGTGGTGGAGTAGAGACTAAAAAGCAAATACCCCACGCCAGGCTAGTTCGTTTTGAAGGTATGGGGCATACACTCCCTCAGCCACTCTTGGCAGAATTTTCTGACCTGATCAAACAAACAGCTGATTCCGCACTAAATTCTTTATCTTAGTGCGTTATGAAAACCCCCTTAATTGGGGGTTTTGTGTCCGGATAAATGATAGCGAGTAGCTCGACTAGTCTTGATCAATAGAGATTGAAATTTTACCAAAGTGTTTGTTGTCAATCTGATGCTGGAAGGCCGCTGCCAATTCAGATAAATCAAAGGTATCGCTGATAATGGGTCTGATATTAGTGGAATCTAAATAGCTGAGCATTGCCAGTTGCGATTGTTGGTTGCCCATTGCAATGCCGCTTAGACGGATTTGCTTCATGAAGATGCGAGGAAGAATAATTTCACTCACCGCAGGGCCACTTAAAACACCAATTAAAGCAATGTGACCGCCAAGCTTGACTGCCCGAACTGATTCGCCAAATGTGCCACCACCACCTACTTCGACCACATGGTCAACGCCTAATCCGCCTGTTTTGGCTAGAACTGCTTTGCCCCATTGCGGCTCATCTTTATAGTTAATTACCTCGTCAGCACCTAAATCTTGCAGTCTTTTAAGTTTTTCATCAGAAGATGAGGTTGCTATGACTTTGGCTCCCATAGATTTGGCTAATTGCAGCGCAAAAATAGAGACGCCACCGGTACCCTGTACTAAGACGGTCTCGCCTGCTTGAAGGTTTCCTAGCTCGACTAACGCACGCCAGGCCGTAAGACCGGCACAGGGTAGGGTAGCCGCTTCAGCCATTGTCCAGCCCTTGGGTGTGTGAGTAATAGATTTCTCGGAGATCGCCATATATTCGGTTGAGTAACCATCTTCATTGTCACCGATAAAGCTGAGTAGTTGATACTGCGGCGGTCCCTCTACCCAGTGTGGGTAACAGCAGCTCATTACCGTATCACCGACTTTCCATCGGGTCACCGCGTCACCCACAGCAACAATTTCTCCAGCACAGTCTGACAACACAATACGCCCATCCTCTGTCGGAATTCGACCTAAGGCGACCAGTAAATCGTGATAATTTAGACTACTCGCAGCAACCTTAACAACAACTTGATCAGATTTTGGTGTTGGCTTTTCAACTTCGGCCAATTTCAGGTTATTCAGTCCTCCTGGACTGGCAAGTGTGACTTGTCTCATAGGTTCTACTCTTATTTGATTCGTTATTGGGTTGTCAGCTGAAATTCTTACACTTTATGGGTCTTGATACAAAGAATAAATCTATGTAATAAGACGATTATTGATGTTTTTTGATTTTGACTAAGCTGTATAGAGCTATTTAGCTATTTAGCTATTTAGCTGTTTATTAGGGTGAAGATTTTAATAGAACGGTTTAGTGAGGGGAAGGCCCTAACAACATGTCCACGAGCATATTGCCATGGGTTTCTATGACAGTGTCCTCTAGGCTCTCAAATCGAAATAGCAAGTTGCACTCTGGTTCAAATGAAAAGATCGTTGCACAAGCACTGACCATAATGTAATACCAATGAGCGAATTCTCTCTCTGTAAGACTGAGAGCTTTGGAAACATATTGTTTCATATATTCGCTGCCGGGCTTTATATGTGTTTGCACCAGATATTCAATGCGCCATGATTGTTGACGCGCTTCTTGTGCCAATAGCCGACTTATTTCGGGATGTTGGGCTGAAGCCCGGACATGAAAACGGATTATCATCGCGATACCTTCTCGCTCTGCCATGTCTGGTAGGACAGAAACTCGGGCTTTTCGCTGGTCTGCAATGAGATTAAAGATATTATCGGCGACGGCTTTCCAAAACTGTTCTTTAGTTCCAAAGTGATAAACTAGCATGCCACGCTTGACGTCAGCTGCAACTTCTATCTCACGCACAGAGGTAGCATCATAACCATTCTGAGAGAACATAGGTGTTGCTGCAGCCACCATTTTAGCTCGAGCTAATTCAGTCCTGACTTGAGTTTTTTTCGCTCGTTCGCTGGGGGTATTCGCCGGAGCGCCAGTAAACTGTGATTTCATTTTGTTACCCGTATAATTTTCTGCTATTCAAGCCCAAATTTAGACTTCCGGCACACATTCTATGCTAATTCTATGCTAATTCTATGCTAATACGCAATAAAAGGCGCTGGGTTTTGCTTTAGGCTCAAAAAGGTGACTTAAACCAGTTATATAACGCCTTGTAAGGGATACGTGACGATAGCACTTCAATCTTTGATTTTATGCTTAAATGAAATTAAAACTTTTAGTTTGGTGCTTTAGACTAGAAAAAATGACTTGAACAGATGCTATAAAGTCCCGGGAGGAAGAGGTGACGCTAGAACTTCAATCCTTCTGTACTAGGGCCTCTCTTTACCGGCAGGCGCTATTATTGAGCTGGGGGCCAAAGTGATTGCAGAAACCCATTAAGCGTAACTTTTTGGGGATTGTTATCTACCTCTCAATTATAGCTGTGACACCCTGACCACCCGCGGCACAGATAGAAATAAGGCCTCGCCCAGATCCTTTTTGCTCCAACAACTTTGCGAGTGTTGCAATTATTCTAGGGCCCGTTGCGGCAAAGGGATGCCCGGTGGCAACGCTAGAACCATTAACATTGAGCTTTGTTCTATCAATACTACCCAAAGGGTTGTCTAAGCCAAGTTTGTTTTTACAAAAGTCTGGATCCTCCCATGCCTTCATCGTGCATAGTGCTTGAGCGGCAAATGCTTCATGAATTTCATAGAAATCAAAGTCTTGTAACATTAGGCCAGCCCTTGCCAGCAAACGTGGCACAGCATAGGCGGGTGCCATCAGCAAGCCTTCGCTCTTTTCCCCTTGACTGTAAAAATCTACGGCAGCTACCTCACTGTGGGTTAGGTAAGCCTGTATAGGGAGATTACGTTCTTTTGCCCAGTCTTCGCTAGCAAGGAGCACCGCGGCGGCACCATCAGTTAGTGTGGTGGAGTTGGCTGCAGTTAAGGTGCCATTTTCGCGATCGTAGGCCGGCTTTAGTGCCGCTAGCTTTTCAAGAGGAGTGTTGCGCATTATGCCGTCGCGTTCAACGCCACAAAAGGGCCTGACAAGATCGGCAAAGAAGCCCCGATCGTATGCGGCGATAAGATTTTGATGACTGTTGAATGTCAGCTGATCTTGATCTTCACGGCTAATGCCCCACTGTTTAACCATTAGTTCACAGTGTTGACCCATGGATAGACCAGTGCGGGGTTCAGCATTAGCTGGAAGCAAGGGCATCATAAAACTAGGCCGAATACTGGCAAAAAGTTTTAGTCGCTGTCCCAAGGTTTTGGCGCGGTTCAGGCTCAAAATCATGTGGCGATATTTTTCATTCAGCGCAATTGGCGCATCGCTGGCGGTATCTGTGCCACCGGCAATGCCAGAATTTATTTGTCCCAACGCAATCTTGTTTGCGACCAATATAGCGGCTTCCAAGCCTGTCCCACAAGCCTGCTGAATATCATAGGCCGGTGTTTGCAGAGATAGCCCCGAATCTAGAGTCGCCTCGCGAGCCAAGTTGAAATCACGTGAGTGTTTCATCACTGCGCCGGCGACTACCTCACCTAATCGTTCGCCGTCTAGATCGAAACGTTCCACTAATCCCTGCAGGGCGGCTGTTAGCATATCCATATTACTGGCATGACTGTAGTCGGTATTGCTGCGCACAAATGGAATCCTACTTCCGCCGACAATGGCTACTCTACGAATCTCGGGCATCATTTTTGTCCAGTGATTTTAATTTGGTTAAGACTTAAGGATAGGTGATTTGAGGCTTGAAGCCAATGACTTCAGTAATACTCAAATTGTCATTTAGGTCAATCTTATTTTAGGGCCGGAGAGTAAAATGTCGTTTATCGCATTTAAACAGGATAACGCAGAGTGTCAGACACGTATTTAGAATTAGCTAATTCAAACTTAGGTAAAAAACTATTTTCGGCCATGGGGTTACCCGAGCCTGTGACTCTGGTGCGAGAAGACCCAAAAGAGCCTCATAAATTGAGTGGCCAAGTGCTGTGGGGGAATAGTCATGGCGCCGCTTTTGAGGATGCCATTGGACAATGCCTTAAAGAAAATAAACTAATCGTCGGTGGCACTCCTATGGGCGTTAAGGGGCATCTAATTTATGACGCCTCGGGTATCGCTAGTGCCGAACAAAGTAGTCAGCTTCATACTTTTTTTCAGCAAAGTTTAAAAGCACTGGCCCCCAATGGACGCGTCATTGTTGTTGGCTTAAAGTCCAGTGCCACGAATGATGTTGAGCAGGGCACGGTGCAACGAGGATTACATGGGTTTATCAAATCTTTAGCCAAAGAAATTGGTCGAAATGGTGCGACAGCGAATCTCATTCTAGTAGATAAGGGTGGTGAGGTCTCGCTGCAGGCTCCGCTTCGCTTCCTCCTCTCAGCGGGGTCAGCCTTTTTGAATGCACAGATCTTGACTGCAGCTAGCCCAGTAGCTTCTATGGCTGCGGATTGGCAACGGCCATTAGTGGGGAAGACAGTAGTAGTGACGGGTGCTGCCAGAGGTATAGGGCTCGCTATAGCTAAGGTCTTATCAAGGGATGGTGCTATGGTTATCGGCGTGGATGTGCCTCAGTCAGAAGTGGACCTAATATCAGTCATGAGCAGTCTAGGTGGGATGGCATTACCTTTGGATATTACTGACCATGGAGCAGCGGTGCATCTGCGCGACTACTGTTTAACGAAGGGTGGAGAGCTGCACGCTATTATCCATAATGCGGGCATAACACGAGATAAAATGTTGTCGCGCATGAGTGACCATCAGTGGAATATGCTGATGCAAGTTAATTTGGGCAGCGTGCAGCGGATCAATAGTGCACTTTTAGATACGGACCTTTTAGATAATGGTGGCAAAATTATAGGTGTTGCCTCTATTAGTGGTATTGCCGGTAACGTTGGACAAACTAATTATGCTTTTTCTAAATCAGCGGTAATAGGCATGGTTGAGACGCTAGCCGATTCCTGCGCCGCCAGAGGCATTACCATTAATGCTGTAGCACCCGGCTTCATTGAAACTCAGATGACCGCAGCGATACCCTTTTTGACGCGACAGATGGGTCGTAGATTGTCATCACTTGGGCAGGGGGGATTGCCGATCGATGTGGCTGAAGTTATTGGTTTTTTTGTTAGCCCTCAGGCCGCGGGTATTAATGGCAACGTTGTTAGAGTCTGCGGCCAGAGCCTTTTAGGCGCCTAAACTCGTCAATAACTATTAATTAGATGAGTGCAGAGCTTCGTTTAGCTCAACAGCGCTCTGATTAGTCAGACATTCAACCGCGCCCGATATTGAATTTCGTCGAAACAGTAAGTCGCTATGCCCTGAAAGCTCTCTAGCCTTGGCTTTACCGCTTGGCTTATTTTGATCGTCCAACAGGGTCACTATTGTGCCAGCCGTAATGTAAAGCCCGGCTTCAATAGTGCAGCGATCTCCGAGGGAAATGCCCGCTCCTGAATTAGCACCTAGTAGACATTTCTCGCCAAGGGCAATGACCATACTGCCTCCACCAGATAGGGTGCCCATGATTGAAGCCCCGCCGCCAACATCTGAGCCAGCGCCACAAAAAACGCCAGCAGAGACACGCCCTTCAATCATGTTTGGCCCCTCTGTGCCAGCGTTAAAGTTGATGAATCCTTCGTGCATCACTGTAGTCCCCTCGCCGACATAGGCGCCTAGTCGCACGCGCCTTGTGTCTGCAATGCGTATACCACTAGGAACAACGTAGTCAACCATCTTAGGGAACTTGTCCACCGAGTCGACGGTCAATGGCTGCCCATCGACTCTAGCTTGTAATAATCTATCAGGAAGTTCTTCCACGTCGATGGCTCCCGCGCTGGTCCAAGCGACATTTTTTAACACCCCAAAAATACCTGCGAGCTCAGTTTCGTGAGGTTTTACCAAGCGATGGGAGAGTAGATGCAACTTCAGGTAACCCTGTGGCACTGAAGTGGGTGGGATATCGGCGGTTAGTAAGGTCGCAGACACTGGGCGACTAGACTCAATCAATGCTTTGATAGACGAGGCAAGCTCAGAATATCCGTTGTGGTTAAGTGCAGAGTGAAGTGCTGAAAGTTGGTCAGTGGTGGGTTCGATATCACCTGAGTTTGCACCTAAACTTGAGGTGATGACACTGACTAGTTCTTTAGGCGGGTTTAACAGCGGGGTGGGGTAAAAAACCTCTAACCACTCTCCGCGCCTGTTCTTAGTGCCGATGCCAATGCCAAAACTATAAAGACTACTCATGAGGTTGCTCTTAATTTTATTTGATTTAATTAAATATTGAATGATAGAGATCGGGCTTAAAACCAACGCTAATAACGCCGTTAACATCCAATATGGGACGCTTTATCATTGCAGGGTTCGCTAGCAAAAGCTCAGCTATATTGCTTCTAGTGACATTTTCCTGAGTGCTAGGATCTAATTTTCGCCACGTTGTTCCGCGCCGATTTAGAATAATCTCCCAATCTGTTTTTGCTATCCACTCTTCGATTTCCTCAAACTTGAGCCCGTCAGTTCGAACATCATGGAAGCGATGTTCGACATTATGCTCAGACAGCCATAGGCGAGCTTTTTTCACGGTATCGCAGTTCTTGATGCCAAAAAGGATGATCACAGGTTAAATGACTCTCGACAAGTATGGGGTCATGATACCAAATATAGTTTTGAAAACCTTTGATTCATTAAGGTTTCTTTGCGACGAACGGATTTTTGCGATTGGGGTAGCAGGTGGTACAGATATCACAGGTTGTGCCGTCACAGCCTCGGGCCGAGCAGAACTCTCGGCCATAGAAAATGATTTGTAAGTGCAGGCTATTCCAGTGTTCTCGCTTGAAGAGTCTTTTTAAATCACGCTCAGTTTGCGTTACATTTTTGCCTTTGGTCAGTCCCCAGCGTTGGGCCAGGCGGTGAATATGGGTATCCACGGGAAAGGCAGGATGACCGAAACCTTGAGACATGACTACGCTGGCTGTCTTGTGGCCAACACCCGGTAAAGTTTCCAAAATATTGATATCTTCAGGCACTTGACCATTGTGTTGGGCGACTAATATTTTAGATAAACCTGAAATCGCTTTGGATTTTTGCGGGGCAAGACCGCAGGGACGTACTATGTTATATATAGTATCTAAAGGCACTTTTTGCATGTCAAAGGGGTTATCTGCCTCTGCAAACAATGCTGGAGTGACCTTGTTAACCCGTTCGTCAGTACATTGCGCACTTAATAATACGGCCACTAAAAGCGTGAAGTTGTCTTTGTGCGTCAGTGGAGTCGGTGTCTCAGGGTAGAGCTCAGTCAACCGCTCAAAAATGAACTCCGCACGTGCTTTTTTTAGCATGCTAAGTACCTCGTGCACTGTCGATAGAGATAATAAATTCTTTTATGCGATGAGCTGCCTCTATGCACTCTGCAATTTCAGCCACCAAAGCTATTCGAACACGATTTAATCCTGGATTTGCGTTAGGGGTTGGCCGGGATAGAAATTGACCTGGTAGTAAGGTTACGTTTTGCTGGGAATAGAGCTGTTTGGCAAACTGTTGATCATCAATTGGAGTCTCTGCCCAAAGGTAAAAGCTGGCTTGAGGTTCTGGGAACGTCATGCAGCCCCTCAAGATGTCTGTAACTGCTAAAAATTTTTCGCGGTAAAGGGTTCTGTTTTCGATGGTATGAGTCTCGTCTTTCCACGCTGCTGTGGAGGCAATTTGTACAGGTAAAGACATACTGCAACCGTGGTAAGTTCTATAGTTAAGAAATTGGCTCAAAATGGCTTTATCTCCAGCAACGAAACCTGATCTTAGGCCTGGTAGATTTGAGCGTTTTGAAAGACTATGGAAAACCACACAACGATCATAGTCGTGACGATCCATTGCTTTGCAAGCCTCAAGTAAGCCTGGCGGGGGTTTACTCTCGTCAAGATAAATGTCCGAGTAACATTCATCACTAGCAATGACGAAGTCATATTGATCTGCCAGATGCACTGCGTGCTGCATTTGTGCGATCGTCATTACTGCGCCCGTCGGATTTCCTGGAGAGCATAGCTGTAATAGCTGGCAGCGTTCCCATATCGCTTGTGGCACGGTATCTAGGTCCGGGATAAAAACATTGTCAGCATTGCAGTCTAAGAGGTAAGGCTCTGCCCCGGCCAGAATGGCTGAACCTTCATAAATTTGATAAAACGGATTTGGTGTAATCACCACGGGTTTAGCCGGGCCTTCATTTGGACTTACGACTGCTTGAGTGAAGGCGAAGATTGCTTCGCGTGTGCCGCAGACCGGCAAAACGTGAGATTCTGGATCTAGGCTATCTTTACTTAGATGAAATCGTTGTTCTAGCCACTGACTTATTGATGTTCTAAGTTCAATTGAGCCTCGAGTCGAGGGGTAGTGAGATAATTTATCAATTGATTCCGTTAAAGCCTGTTTGACAAATTCAGGGGCAGGATGTCTCGGTTCACCAATAGAGAGTGAAATGTGAGTTAGATGTGCTGGCGGAGTAATGCCTGCTTTGAGTTCATTTAGGCGCTGAAAAGGATAGGCCTGCAATAGCCCAAGATTAGCATTCATTGGCTACTACCATCTTTCTGGTTGCTACAACTAAGCGCCATAGGTCTCTTCTCTATTTCGTTGATCAAGTTCTTCGCAGATAGTTTGTTGGATTATCAGATTAAAGTCGGGGTCAGTGAGTGGGAGATTGTTTCGGTCAGTGAGATAAAACACATCTTCAACTCGCTCTCCTAGGGTCGCAATCTTAGCGTTGCATAGATTTAGCTCGTAGCGCAGGAATATACGACCCAAATGAGCAAGTAGTCCCGGGCGATCAGGCGTTATAACTTCGAGTACTGTGGTGTTGGTCTCAGGATCATTTTGCAGTGAAGTTGTGGTCTTCATGGTCAGCTGTTTTAGTTGGCGAGATGTTCGCCGCCGAACAGGAGGGTTCACATTTTTAGGATTCTTAATGCCTTTTTTCAATGCTTTGATAATCTTCTCACAAAGTTCGGTATTTTGCCCTACGGGCCGGTCTTCATCGTCCAATACGTAAAATACATCAAAAGCTTGATTGTGACTGTTAGTTTGAAGTCGTGCGTCTTGAATGGTGAGTTGAAGTTGTTCAAGAATTGTTGCGATCACTGAAAAGATTTGCTCTAGGTCTCGGGCGTAAACAAAGATTTGGGTGGCGATAGGTATCTCTACTCCCACATCGCGTAATAGGACTAATGGCTCATCAGGATCTTTATTAGCAATAATAGCAGCTGTAAAGGCGGCAATATCTGACGCACGCTCCCGCAGAAAGAACTCGTCATCAACATCATGCCAGACCTCCTTAGCTTGCGATTGAGTGACATCCATACCCTCTAATCGTTCAAGGGCGGCTCTTTTTGCTGAAGTTACCCAAGTCGAGCGTTTTTCAGGAGATCCAAGACCAGTTTGCAATGCTCGTTTAGTTTCAAAGTAAAGGTTATGCATCAGTGAACCTTTCCAGTCGGTCCATAACCTTGGATTAGTGGCGTTAATGTCGGCGACGGTGAGTAAATACAAATGCTCAAGATGCATTAAATCACCAACCAGAGAGGCGAATCTGTAGATCACATCGGGATCGGACGTATCTTCTCGTTGAGACACCGTAGACATCAAAAGGTGGCTTTCCACCAACCACTTTAAAAGATCAATTTCTTCTGGTTGCAGGCCATGACTTAGGCCAAATGCAATGACATCAGCGGCACCTAGTTTTGAGTGGTCACCACCTCGGCCTTTGGCTATATCATGATACAAGGCAGCAATGATAATTAATTCAGGTTTACCTAAATTTTTATAGATATGTGAAGCGATTGGAAATAGTTTCGTCATTTCTGGCCGCACAAATCGGCGTAAATTCCTCACCACCTGAAGAGTGTGCACGTCCACTGGATATATATGAAATAAATCATGCTGGGTTTGACCAACTATCTTGCCAAATTCAGGGAGATATTTGCCCAGAATACCGTAACGATTCATCCGTTGGAGTTGTTCCGAGAGTTTAAACGGAACTTTTAGTAGACGCATAAAGAGTTCTTTGTTTTTTGCGCTGTTTCTGAACTCGTCATCAATTAAATTCCGATGCAGCCTGATTTGCCTGATCGCCGTTGCTCTTATTCCAAGAATACTATCGTTCTCTCCTAGAATGACAAACAGCTCCAATAAAGCCGACGGATATCTGACAAAAACGAAGGCATCAATGGTGTCTAGATAATTATCACGAATGAGAAATCGATCATTGATTTCGACAACAGACTTTGTTTTACCTTTTCGGTATATTGCCTCATCGAGGTGTTGAAGCAATACATCTGTCAGTTCACGAATTGAAATTACAACCTGATAATAACGTTGCATGAATTTTTCAACGCCGAGTCTGCCATCACTATCGGTATAACCGAACATTTCTGAAAGTTTGCGCTGGTAATCAAAAAGAAGCCGCTCTTCTGCGCGACCGGCAATAAGATGCAAGCCATAACGGACCTTCCACAAAAACTCTTCGTCTCGGCGCAGTGTTCTGTATTCCTCCTCAGAAAGAAAACCTTTTCCCACTAAGTGTGATCTGCGATCAACTTGAAAGTGACGTTTAGCTGTCCAGTTGATTAGCTGGATGTCGCGCAAGCCTCCGGGAGCTTCTTTTATATTGGGTTCAAGATTATATTCAGTATCATCATGTTTTTGATGTCGGGCTCGTTGCTCTTCAACCTTTCCGCTGTAGAATTTAGACGATGCCCAAATCCTATCGGGCCCTGTTTTTTTAAGCATGCTTTGGAGTAGTTTGCCATTGCCGCACAATAAGCGAGTTTCCATAAGATTGGTCGCGATAGTGATATCTGCTTTTGCTTCATCTACGCATTGAGATAGAGACCGTACGCTATGACCAATGACAAGCTTTATGTCCCACAAAAAAGTCAGAAATTGCTCGATACTTTGTTGGTATCTTTTCCCTCGATCACGGCGCATTAAAATGAGTAAGTCGATGTCAGAGAAGGGGTGGAGTTCCCCTCTGCCGTAGCCGCCAACGGCAATTAAACTGATATCGTTGTCCCATTCGTATCGTTCCCAGGCGAGCCGTAATATTAGGTCGGCAAACCGAGCGGTTTCATTGACCAGAGTATGAACGTCTTCACCTTCGTGAAACCGGTTGTTGAAATGGGCCCTGGCCGCGCTTAACGCATTGCGAAAAACAACGATCGGATCACCCGCGTCCAGATCAAGAAGAAATCGTTTTTGGTCAAAGAACAGGGGTGCATTTAAGAGCGCTTTTTTGGGCGAGCTTTTTGGTTCTGAAGGCTTGAACAGCACTATAGGGGTCCCTGGGTTAAAATGATTCTTCCTGCCGAGCAGTGAAAATCTCACAGCCGTTCGCGGTTACAGCCATGGTGTGCTCCCACTGGGACGAGAGTCGTCCATCTCGGGTTTCAACTGTCCAGCCATCTGACTTTAACTTACCGGCATATTTGCCCGCATTGATCATCGGTTCAATGGTAAAGGTCATTCCTTCTTGAAGCTCGAGACCAGTTCCGGGTTTACCGTAATGAAGCACTTGTGGCTCTTCATGAAATATGTCGCCAATACCATGACCACAGTAGTCTCGAACCACGGAGTAATAATTTTTCTCTGCATGAGTTTGAATAATGTGTCCAATGTCGCCAAGACGAATTCCAGGACGAACGATATCCATCGCCATGTATAGACATTCCTGACTTATCTTAATCAGTCGCTGCGCATGAGGTGCCACCTGGCCCACACAATACATTTTACTGGTATCGCCAAACCAACCATCTTTGATGACGGTAACATCAATGTTAATAATGTCACCATTTTTAAGCACCTTTTTGTCAGAGGGTATGCCGTGGCAGATGACTTGGTTGATGGACGTGCATATGGACTTAGGGAACCCGTTGTATCCAAGGCAAGCTGGGATGGCATTTTGAACCTGCACGATGTGGTCATGACAGATTTTATCGAGGGCTTCAGTCGTCACTCCCGGCACTACAAAAGGCTCTATGAGTTCAAGAACCTCAGCAGCAAGACGGCCGGCAATGCGCATTTTGGCCAATTGTTCTGCGCTTCTTATTTTTACAGTCATGATCGGTCCACAGAGATAAGATAACCTGTCTATTGTACGCATCAAATTTGCTCAGGGGGAGTGTTGGATAAACTTTTCCTGCAGAAACAGCCGATCTGACAGGCTTAACGATAAGGGACGGCAGACTGGCACTAAAGTTTGTCAGTATTTTTCTTTAATTGACTGTCTTGTTATGGTATAAAGCGCGCCGTTGTGGGAATGTTCCTACAGCGTTTTTTTTAAACTAAACGACACACACATTCCGACACAATAGTCTGGGTGCCTTTTAGGTCGAAATATGACTTGATTGGTTGATTATTGGGGGATGTGGAGGCTTAACCCCTAAAAGGAAAATTTATGTCTATTGTTAGTATGCGCGATATGTTGCAGGCTGGTGTTCATTTTGGTCACCAAACTCGCTTCTGGAATCCTAAAATGAGTCAGTTTATCTTTGGCTCTCGTAACAAAGTTCATGTTATTAACCTCGAGCACACAGTTCCTGCTTTTAACGAAGCCTTGGAAATTTTGCGCATTGAAGCGGCTAAAGGTAATCAGATACTTTTCGTCGGCACTAAACGAGCAGCTCAAAAAATCATTAAAGAGCAAGCCGAGCGTTCTGGCATGCCTTATGTTAGCCACCGCTGGCTTGGTGGAATGTTGACTAACTACAAAACCATTAGGGCTTCTATCCGGCGTTTTAGAGAGCTAGAAACTCAGGAAAGCGATGGTACTTTTGACAAGCTCAACAAGAAAGAAGTGTTGATGCGGACTCGAATGAAAGACAAACTTGAAAATTCTATCGGTGGTATTAAGGATATGAACGGGTTGCCAGATATCCTGTTTGTTGTTGACGTTGACCACGAGCGTATTGCCATTAATGAAGCTAACAAACTGGGCATCCCGGTTGTTGGCATCGTTGACACAAATAGCAATCCAGATGGCGTCGATTATATTATTCCGGGCAACGATGATTCTATTCGGGCGATAAAACTTTATGCTGCGTCGATAGCTGATTCTATTCTAGAAGGTAAAGATCAGGCTTCAGCTATAACTAGTAAGGATGAATTCGTCGAAGTTGCAGATGTTGAAGCCCCTGCGGTTGAAGCTCCAGCGGCAGAAGAAGTTGTTACTGCTGAGGCAGCGCCTGTAACTGAGGAAGTTGTTGCTAAGGCAGAACCTGTAGCTGAGGAAGTTGTTGCGAAAGAGGCTCCTGTTGATACTGCTGCAGAGTAAACTACAAAACATTGTGTAATAAATAAAGGGGGTTCTAGCCCCCTTTATTTTAACTGAAATTATGATTTAGAGAGGATTGGCATGGCACAGGTAACAGCTTCTTTGGTGAAGGAACTTCGAGAGCGAACTGGTTTGGGCATGATGGAATGCAAGAGGGCGCTTGCTGAGGCGGGTGCGGATATCGACAAAGCAATTGAAGAACTTCGTAAATCCAGTGGTATGAAGGCCGCTAAGAAAGCGGGACGGACTGCTGCTGACGGACTTGTATCTGTAAAGGTAGAGGCTGGATACGGGGTTGTTGTAGAGGTGAATAGCGAAACTGATTTCGTGACGAAAGATGAAGGATTTCAAGGATTTGTGGCGACTGTTTTGGAGTCGGCATTTGTCAATAAAAAAACAGACATGGCCGCAATAATGGCTGGCGAATTAGAGTCAGCGCGTGAGGCTTTGGTACAAAAAACTGGCGAAAATATATCTCCACGTCGAGCAGGGAGTGTCGAAGCCCCGGTAGTAGGAGGCTATGTCCATAGCAATAATAGAATTGCGGTTTTGGTTGGTCTAAGCGGTGGCTCTGAGGAACTTGCAAGAGATGTTGCCATGCACGTTGCGGCCGTTAATCCAGCGGTGGTAAGCTCTGATCAAATGCCAGCAGAAGTGGTTGCAGCTGAGAAGGAAATATTTGCGGCGCAAGCACGCGAGAGCGGTAAGCCAGAAGAAATCATCGAAAAAATGATTATTGGCCGAGTGAGTAAGTTCTTAAAAGAGAGCAGCCTGGTAGATCAGTCATTTGTCAAAGACCCTGATGTTACTGTAGGGAAACTAGTCAAAGAGGCCGGAGCTGAGGTGCTGTCATTTGTTCGATTTGAAGTAGGTGAGGGCATAGAGGTTGCGCAAGTTGATTTTGCGACTGAAGTTGCCGCTCAAGTTAAAGGTGCCAGTTAGCCGTCAAAATTAGGAGTTGTTATGCCACTATCCGTCAAAGAGAAAAAGTATAAGCGTATTCTTCTTAAGTTGAGTGGTGAAGAACTTATGGGTAGTGAGGGCTTTGGGATTGACCCTAAAGTCCTTGATCGTATGGCTTTAGAAATAGGCCAGCTAGTAGGCATAGGCGTTCAAGTCGGTTTGGTGATAGGTGGTGGTAATCTTTTCCGTGGTGCGGCACTTAATGCTGCAGGTATGGATCGGGTCACTGGTGATCACATGGGCATGCTTGCGACGGTCATGAATGCTCTAGCGATGCGTGATGCTCTTGAACGGACCAATATTTCCTCTCATGTAATGTCAGCCATTCCGATGAGCGGTGTCGTCGAACACTATGATCGTCGTCGTGCGATTCGTTACTTAAAAGATGGCGATGTTGTTATCTTTGCGGCAGGTACTGGCAATCCATTTTTTACTACTGATTCAGCTGCCTGTCTTAGAGGTATAGAAATCGATGCTGATGTTGTTTTGAAAGCGACTAAGGTTGACGGGGTCTATAATGCGGATCCAATGTTAAATGCCGATGCAGAATTATATACTCACCTGACCTATGATCAGGTGTTGGATAAAAAGCTTGGTGTGATGGACCTTACTGCTATTTGCCTCTGCCGAGAGCATAATATGCCACTGAGGGTTTTTCGGATGTCAAAGCAGGGCGCCTTGCTTAATTTGGTGGTTGGCGGCGATGAGGGCACTCTGATAGAAGAGAGTTAAGGGGATAGACTATGATAAATGAATTAAAAATAGATGCTGAACAGCGAATGTCCAAATCAATTGATGCTCTGGGCAATGCGTTTAATAAAATCCGCACCGGTCGTGCCCATTCGAGCCTATTGAATGGCATTTCCGTTGATTATTACGGTGTAGATACCCCTCTTTCACAGGCTGCATCTATTGTTGTTGAAGATTCACGAACCTTATCGGTCACTCCTTGGGAGAAGTTTTTGGTTCCTGAGATTGAAAAAGCCATCATGAAATCTGATTTGGGGCTTAATCCTTCCACTGCGGGTTCAGTAATTCGGCTTCCACTGCCAGCATTGACTGAAGAAACGCGTAGGACCTATGGGAAGCAAGCAAAAGCTGAAGCTGAGAACTCTAGAATTTCAATTAGAAACATTCGTCGTGATATCCTGACCGATGTCAAAGATCTTTTGAAAGAGAAAGATATCAGTGAAGATGAAGAGCGAAAAGCTCATGACGATGTTCAGAAAATAACTGATCGATTTATTGCCCGTGTTGACGAAGCGTTGGTCATTAAAGAGAGGGATTTGATGGAGATCTGATCTCCTCACTGATTCTCGTAGTAACGTTTTGGCCTAAGGAAAGGCCTTTTTGGCAGATCACAGTGTTAATTATGTAGAGCAGTCTAATGCTTAGATTACGAATCATCACAGCACTATGCATGATAGCGATTTTTTTGCCTGCGCTCTTTCTCATGCCTCCAATGCTGTTTTCCATTGCGACAGTGCCACTGGTCCTGATCGCTGGATGGGAGTGGAGTAGGTTGGTGAAAATACGCTCAGTAATAGCTAGAATCGGTTATTTACTGCTTATTGTCATGACTCTTTTTGCGGCTTCGCTCTGGCTCGGGCTTCCTGATACGTTTGCCCCTCAAAGAGCTCAGCAATTATTGCTTGTGGCCGTTGGTGTCTGGGCTTTTATTTTTCTTTGGATTCAGGGTTACCCATCTAGCGCTATTCTATGGTCTGCACGTCCTATTCTGGGTTTGTTGGGTCTTATGCTTTTAGGCTTCACCTGGATTGCCATTGTGACAATTCTAAATTATCAGTCTGGACAATGGCTGTTGCTACTAGCTATTGTCATCATAGTCTTAGCAGATGTCGGTGGTTTTTTCGCTGGGAAATATTTTGGCAAGCATAAGTTGGCGCCGATAATTAGCCCAGGAAAAACGTGGGAAGGATTTGTAGGCGGTTTACTGCTGGAGGGCGTGTTGGTCGGTTCGCTGGTTTGGTATTTGTCTGATCACGTGACTGTATTAGGCCTTTCGCTACTTGTTATCCCTGTGGCGCTTTATTCAGTACTTGGTGATTTATTTGAGAGCATGATCAAACGGCATAGTGGCGTCAAAGACAGTGGTCGGCTATTACCTGGCCACGGTGGTGTACTTGATCGTATTGACGGAGTTATGGCCGCGCTACCTATGTTTGGTTTAATTTTACCCTTTACGCATACATTCTGATGCGGCAACAAATAACTGTTCTTGGTGCAACCGGGTCTATTGGTGTTAGTACGCTCGATGTCATCTCCCAGCATCCCGATAAATATTGCATTTTTGCCTTAACAGGAAATCAAAAAATTGACCTCCTTGCGGAGCAGTGTTTACAGCATAGTGCGAGATACGCGGTTGTCATAGATCCTCAGTCCGCTAGTATTCTTAGAGCCAAGCTTAAGAGCGCAGGGGCAGAGACTGAAGTACTTTGCGGTATTGAAGCCTTGAGCGAAGTATCCAGCCATGGTGATGTTGATATTGTCATGGCGGCTATTGTTGGTGCAGCTGGTCTAGTGCCAACACTCTCAGCGGTACATGCGGGTAAAAAAATTCTGCTGGCTAATAAAGAAGCACTTGTGATGGCGGGTGGTCTTTTCATGGAGGCGGTAAAAGCTTCCGGAGCTTTGTTATTGCCCGTAGATAGCGAGCACAATGCAATTTTTCAGTGCTTGCCTCCAACGTCAAGAGGTCTCTCCGGATCTGGGGTCTTAAGGCTTCTGTTATCTGCATCTGGCGGGCCATTTAGAGGTTTAACCACAGAGCAGATGCTTGATGTAACGGTGGAGCAGGCTGTTGCCCACCCGAATTGGAGTATGGGCCACAAGATATCGGTGGATTCGGCCACACTCATGAATAAGGGGCTGGAGTTAATCGAGGCTTGCTGGTTGTTTGACGCAACCCCAGATCAGATTGAGGTCATAGTGCATCCTCAGAGTATCGTTCATTCGCTAGTTCAATATGCAGACGGCTCGGTGATTGCTCAGCTTGGCAATCCTGATATGCGTACTCCTATTGCTCATGCATTAGCCTGGCCTGAGCGTATCGCTTCTGGAGTGGCTGAATTAGATCTGTTTGATATTGCGCGATTGGATTTCACCAGACCAGATCTAGACAGCTTTCCTTGTCTTACGTTAGCATCTGAAGCGGCTCGGACGGGGAAGGATGCGCCAGCAGTACTCAATGCATCTAATGAGATTGCCGTTCAAGCATTCCTTGACAGGCGAATTGGTTTCACCCAAATCGCAGATGTCGTAAAAGAAACGCTTTCTGGGTCTATATTTAATGAACCAGAATCACTTACTGCAGTCCAAGAGTCTGATCGCAGGGCGCGCAGTTATGCTACGTCCTATATTTTAGAAATAGAGCGCTAAACCATGGATATTTTGGTCACTATTTTTTATACATTTTTGGCCCTTGGGGTCTTAGTTACTTTCCATGAATTTGGTCATTTTTGGGTGGCACGGCGTTGCGGTGTTCGTGTTGAGCAGTTCTCCATTGGTTTTGGACCTGCTTTGTTTAAGTGGCAAGACAAGCACGGTACTGAGTTTATTCTTGCAGCTCTGCCTCTTGGCGGATACGTTAGGATGCTTGATGAGCGCTCTGGCGACGTTTTGCCCGAAGATTTACCTTATTCGTTTCCCTCGAAAAGCCTTTGGCAGCGGATGGCGATCGTTGCGGCAGGCCCGTTGGCTAACTTTTTGCTAGCAAGTGTCATTTTTTGGTTTATGTTTCTGGGTGGAGAGCGAGGTTTGGCTCCTGTTTTAGGGGACGTGAAGATAGCCTCCACGGCTGAGCAGGCTGGTTTTGAACGGGATATGGAGATTGTTGCTGTTGGCGGACGATCGGTTAATTCATGGACTGAATTGTCGCGCAGGTTATTTGATTATATTGGTCATAGTGGGAGTATCCCGTTTACCGTAGTTTATCCTGATTCAGATATTCGCTATGACCTAGGAATCTCTGTTGAGGATTGGTTAACAGATGTGGAAGAGCCCTCTGTCCTTCGGGATTTGGGGTTGACGCCTCCGTTGGTTCTGAAAGAACTAAGTGTTGCTGATGTTGGGCAAGATGGGGCTGGATTTGATGCTGGGTTGCGCTCTGGCGATCGATTAATATCTTTTAATGGGATGCCAATAGTCGCAGTGGAAGAGTTTGTTCAGAACGTTTCTGACAGTGCGGGGCAAGATGTGGTGTTGACGGTGGAGCGTGATAAGCTAGGTTCTGAAGATCAACGCCTTGATATTTACGCTAGACCTAGATTAGTCAACAGATCTGGGGAGCAGATAGGTCAACTAGGCATCCAGTTATCATCGAGAGTGGAGTATCCCGAGGATCTGGTCCGGACGATAAACTACAATGTTTTTACCGCTGTTCCTCGCGGCATTGAAGAAACGATTAGCACCAGTTTTTTTGTCTTGAAATCAATTGGTAAGTTATTCACTGGAGATTTAAGTTCAAAGAATCTTAGTGGGCCGATCAGTATTGCAAAAGTCGCTGGTGAGTCAGCTCGATTAGGATTTGATAATTTTATTCGCTTCATTGCTATTCTAAGTATAATGCTCGGCGTAATGAACTTGTTGCCCATTCCTGTTTTGGATGGCGGACATTTATTGTTTATGATGTTTGAGTTGGTTAAAGGTTCACCGGTATCTGAGCGGACTCAGTTATTAGGTTATAAAGCTGGTTTTGCGATGCTCTTCGGCTTAATGGTCTTTGCCACATTTAATGATTTGATGCGGACGTTTTGAATTTCCTTACAATAATTAACAATTAGGTTTGAATATTTTCATGAAGCAACTGCTAACAGGTTTATTTCTAGCTCTAATGATCCATTCTGTCGCATCACATGCTGATGAGTTTCAGGTTACGGATATTCGCATTGAAGGTCTGCAAAGGGTATCTGCGGGCACTGTTTTTGCTTCATTACCCTTGAGTGTCGGGGATATTGTCGATGAGGCCTCTGTGCGTGAGGCGACACGTTCTTTATTCCGAACGGGCTACTTTGCCGATGTGATTATTGCCCGGGAGAATGGCATTTTAGTCGTTGGCCTAGTTGAACGCCCAGCAGTTACCGAGATTAACCTTGAGGGCAATAAGGCAATTGAAACTGATCAGCTTTTAGATGCTTTGCGTGATAATGGATTAGCTGAGGGGCAGATTTTTCGCCAGGTGATACTAGAGGGAATGACTCAAGAACTTCAGCGGCAGTATGTGTCTCAAGGCCGGTATGGTGCGTTGGTTAAAACAGAAGTAAAACAGTTGCCGCGAAATCGCGTGGCGGTGAATATTGATATCGATGAAGGTGATGTCGCAAAAATCCGACATATCAATATTGTGGGCAATGCAGACTTTTCTGAGGAAAACTTACTCGATCAATTTGAGCAAAATAAAACAGGCTGGCTGTCATGGATAACCAGCGACGATAAGTATTCTCGAGAAAAATTATCAGGCGATTTGGAGACGTTGGAAACCTGGTATTTAGACAGAGGTTATCTGCAGTTTGAAGTGTCTAGCACCCACGTTTCTATTAGCCCGGACAAAGAGTCAGTTTTTATTACCATTAATATTGATGAGGGTGATGTTTATACCGTTAGTGATATTGAGCTTGCAGGGGATTTGATGATTCCTGAGGATCACATCAAAGCGTTAATATTAATGCAAGAGGGAATAACTTTTTCGCAAGTGTTAATGACTACCTCAAGTGAATACATTACTCGTCGTCTTGGAAATGAAGGATACACTTTTGCAGAGGTTGAAGGATTTCCCGATCTAGATGTGGAAGAAAAGACAGCGAAGATCACCTTTTTAGTTAAGCCCGGTATGCGTGCTTATGTCCGAAGAATAGAATTTCGAGGTAATACAAAAACAGCAGACCCTGTATTACGTAGAGAAATGCGCCAGATGGAAGGAGGCTCAGCTAACAATGCGTTGATTGAGTTATCTAAAGTTCGTCTTGAGCGGTTAGGCTTTTTTAAAGAAGTTAACGTGGAGAATCTGCCTGTTGCCGGCACTAATGATCAAATAGACGTAGTGTATACGGTTGAAGAGCAACCTTCAGGATCTGTAGGGGCTAACTTGGGCTATTCGCAAGGTTATGGATTAATGCTTGGCGCCAATCTTAGCGAAAATAATTTTCTGGGTAGCGGCAAGCAGGTTGGTGTGGGTATAAATCGCAGCACCTATTCAAGCTCGTTGAACTTTAGTTATACCGAGCCATATTTTACGGCTGATGGCGTGGCCGCTGGTTATAGTATTTATGCGAGTGAAACAGATTACAGTAAGCTTCGTCTGCAGCCATTCTCACAAGATACCTACGGGGTTCGAGTGAACTGGAGTTATCCAGTGTCAGAAATCCAGCGAATAGGTTTTGGTTTTGGTTATGAAAACTTAGCTCTGACACAAGGAGACTACACAACTTCCTATGAAATCGATGACTTTATTGAAGCTAATGGTACAGATTTTGATTCCATTACCTTTAATTTAAATTGGGCTAAGTCGACACTAAACCGGGGTATTTTTGCGACTCGAGGAACATCTCAACGGCTTGGTCTTGAGCTTTACCTTCCAGGTTCAGGTCTGGAGTACTACAAGCTGACCTATAAGGGTGAGCGTCTTATGGGACTCACCCGATCTCTGACGCTAAAACTAAGAGCAGATATGGGCTTTGGGGAAAGTTATGGTGGCACCAGTCAGTTACCTTTCTTTAAGAATTTTTATGGTGGAGGTTTTGGTTCAGTGCGAGGCTTTGAGAAGCAGAGATTAGGCCCGAGGTCCACGCCTACCTGTGTATTGCAAGATCCTCCCTGCGAAGGCAGGTATGCTATAGGTAGGCCCACGGGGGGCAATGTGCAAGTGGAGTTTGGCGCTGAAATTCTGTTTCCGCTCCCTTTCATAAAGGACCAGCGGTCGGTGCAATCCTCGTTTTTTGTTGATGCAGGCAATATTTTTAATACCAAATGCGGTGGTTCTCAGGTAAATTGTTTTAGCCCTGATGCTGGTGAGCTTAGATATTCCGTTGGATTAGGTGCAACATGGTTGAGTGGCTTTGGGCCCATCACGTTTAGTGTGGCGAAGCCTCTTAATGCAAATGAGTTTGACGAAACTGAAGTATTCCAGTTTTCGTTGGGTAATCAATTTTAATTTTAATCTTATGTTTGGAGAAGTATTGTGAGTAATTTGAAAGCGTTAGTTTTAGTGGTAGTCAGCATGGTAGGGTTTGCGTCGGTTGCTGTAGCAGCAGAAACAAAAATAGCGGTCATTGATATCCAGCAGGCTATGTTTGCTTCTGATTATGCCCAAAATAGCGTTAAGACCTCGCTAGAGAGTGCTGACTTTGTCGCTCTTAAAGCCAAAGCTGAAGGCTCAGCCGCTGACTTGCAAGCGATGGGTAAAGAGGCTGAAACTAAGCGCCTGACTTGGTCTGCAGAGCAGGTGGCAGCACAGCAAAAGAAGATGTCCTATGCTAAAGCTGACTACGATCTTGCAGTACAAAAAATTCAAGCTGAGCAAAAGGAGTTACAGCAGCAAATCATGCAGGAGCTATCTCCTCAGTTTCAGGAGGCGTTGGCTCAAGTTGTCAAAGAAGAAGGTATAACGCTGTTGCTAAGATCAGAATCTGTGATTGTTGCTAGTCCAGAAAACAATTTAACGGCAAAAGTGGTCGATCGTTTGAATCAGAACACTCAACAGCAGTAATGGCGTTTTATGACTCGCGACTATTCTCTTGGTGAAATTGCTGCGTATCTCAAGGCTGAGTTGCGTGGTGATCCAGAAGTAAGAATAACAGGGCTGAATACCCTCCAGGATTCTGTAGAGGGGCAGCTCTCGTTCTTATCGAATACAAAATATTCAAAATACCTTTCGGGCTCTCAAGCATCGGCGGTTATTCTCTCGGAGAAAAACGCTGATGGGTATGCGCATGATTGTCTTGTTGTGGTTGATCCTTATCTAGCGTATGCGTTGATTTCATCATGGTTTGATAGCGCAGAGCCTAGGGATTCGTTCGTTCATCCCAGTGCAATCGTGGATGTTACCGCTAAGGTGGCTGATAATGTGTATGTTGGGCCTAATGTTGTGATCGAAGGGCGCGCCGTTATTGCTTCGGGTTGCCGTATCGATGCAAATACGGTTATTGGAGCCCGGTCTGAAATAGGCGAAAACTCTCATATATCCTCAAATGTAGCTATTTATCATGATGTTACAATTGGGCACAATGCCAGAGTGCATAGTGGTTCAGTGATCGGCGCTGATGGATTTGGGTTTGCCCCGCTGGCAGCAGGTGGTTGGCAGAAGATATATCAGATAGGCGGGGTGACCATAGGAAATAATGTTGAAGTGGGGGCCTGCACAACGATTGATAGAGGGGCTCTGGGAGACACCTTTGTTGGAAATGGTGTGATCCTTGATAATCACGTCCAGATAGCGCACAACGCAGTGGTTGGAGATAATACGGCTATGGCAGCGTACTCTGGGCTGGCTGGTAGTGCCTCGGTTGGGCGTAATTGTATTTTAGCCGGGTATGTGGCTATTGTTGGGCATATATCGGTATGTGATAACGTCACGTTTACGGCCAGAACATTGGTGACGAAATCGATTACTGAGTCAGGCTCTTATTCATCAGGCGGGATGCAAGTATTGAAAACCGTTGATTGGAGAAAGAATTCTGTGCGAATGGGGCAGCTAGATGATATGGCTCGAAGGTTAAAAAAACTCGAAGATTAGAACTTTTGGGAAAGACTAATAGCATTGAATATGGCAGATAAAGGCTCTTTATCTGTGTATATTGGTTAATACAAACTACGGAAATTTATGAATATTAATGAAATTATGGCGTTGTTACCGCATCGCTACCCGCTTTTGTTGGTGGATCGAGTGCTCGAGATCGAGCCCAATGAGAGTATTGTAGGCTATAAAAATATTACCGTGAATGAGGAAGTGTTTAATGGGCATTTTCCCGGGGCGCCAATATTTCCGGGCGTCATGATCATCGAGGCCCTCGCGCAGATATCTGGGATACTGGGCTTTGCTTCGACGGGAACGACGGCAGATGACGGTAAGCTCTATCTTTTTGCTGGTGTTGACAAGGTTCGGTTTAGGCGCCCCGTGGTTCCTGGAGATCAGCTGATGTTGTCTTCAGAAGTGCTGGGTGTAAAGCGAAATATTTGGCGATTCAAGACGAGTGCAACCGTGGATGGTGAGGTAGCCTGTGAGGCGACTTTACTTTGCGCCTATAGAGATAGGGAAAAATTTAAGTGATTCACCCTAGTGCGATAATTGATTCATCGGCAGTGATTGGAAAGAACGTCACTGTAGGCCCTTGGACGACTATTGGACCGGATGTGGATATTGGTGATGGATGTCATATCTCCTCGCACGTAGTTATTAAGGGCCCGTCAAACTTAGGTAAAAACAATAAGATTTATCAATTTTCGACCGTTGGTGAAGATACGCCAGACCTTAAGTATAAGGGTGAGCCTACGCGGTTAGTGATCGGAGATAACAATACGATTAGAGAGGGCGTGACGATTCACCGAGGGACTATTCAAGATAAAAACGAAACACGTATTGGTGATAACAACTTATTGATGGCCTATGCTCATGTTGGCCATGATTGTCTGGTTGGTTCCAATATAATTATGGGTAATAACTCAGCTATAGCGGGACATGTAGAGGTTGGCGATTGGGCTATTATCTCCGGTTATTCGCTGATTCATCAATTTGTAAGTCTTGGTCCCCATTGTTTTATCGGTCCGGCTGCGTTTGTTTATCATGATGTCCCAGCTTATGTTACGGCTTTCGGTAGTCCCGCTGAGCCCCGTACGATAAATCGTGAAGGTCTTAAACGCCGCGATTTTTCAATAGAGCAGATAGCCTTAGCTAATAAAGCCTATAAGATCCTTTATCGGCGTGGATTGCAGCTGGATGAAGCGTTAAAATTGATCGCTGAGTTAGGTGACGATGTTGTGATTAGTATGCTGTTGCAGTCTCTTGAGCGTTCTACTCGCGGTATTATTCGCTAGACTATGGTTAGTCAATCGCCTGTCTTTGCAATCGTCGCAGGAGAAGCGTCGGGCGATTTGCTTGGTGCTGATTTAATACGGGCGTTAAAAGAACAATTTCCCGATGCTGTGTTTGAGGGTGTTGGCGGTCCCAAAATGCAGGCAGAGGGCTTTCAATCTTTGTTTGACATGGATCGATTGTCAGTAATGGGGTTTATTGAGCCGTTAAAACGTTTGCCAGAATTATTAGGCATCCGCAGGACCATTGTTAAGCGTTACAGTGAAAACAAACCGGCCGTATTTATTGGCATAGATTCCCCCGATTTCAACTTGACCATAGAAGCTAAATTACACTCGCTGAGTGTGAAAACGGTTCATTATGTGAGTCCGTCGGTCTGGGCATGGCGCCAGGGAAGAATTAAGAAAATCAAAAACTCTGTTGATCTAATGCTGTCTCTTTTTCCATTTGAGGCTGATTTTTATCGCCAGCATGATGTTCCAGTTCGTTATGTCGGGCACCCTCTAGCCAAACAGCTACCAATGGAACCTGACACCGCCGGCGCAAGATGTGCCCTTGGATTAGACTCAAAAACTCCTGTTCTTTGCATCATGCCAGGCAGTCGGGCGGGTGAGTTAGAGCTTATGGCTGATCTATTTCTTGATGTTGCACAGGTTATTGATAAAGTTTTGCCTGGGTTACAGTTAATTATTCCAGCGGCGAACGAGGCGCGGTATAAGTATCTGGAAAAGCTATTATCAAACCGACACACGTTAAGCGTTACACTGATTCGACAACAGTCTCATGTGGCTATGGAGGCATCGGACGTTGTTCTTTTGGCGTCCGGCACCACTGCACTAGAGGCAATGCTCTTGAAAAAGCCGATGGTAGTCAGTTATCGCTTGGGTGCGCTTACTTACGCTTTAGTCTCACCTTTTATCAAAACGCCTTTTGCTTCAATACCCAATTTACTTTCAAACGAAATGTTAGTTCCCGAGTTGATCCAAAGTAAAGCTACGGTTGAGGCGTTGTCCGACGAGGTCCTTAAGGCATTTGGTCCGGGTAGAGCCGCCAGTTTGGGCATTAAATTCCGAGATCTACACCAGTTACTTGCGATCAATTCAGGCGAGATAGCCGCAGAGGCCATAGCCAAGTTGATAGCTGAATGAAAGCATGGAGGCCTCCTAAAGGCGTTAAAATTCTCGCAGGTGTAGACGAAGTTGGACGCGGGCCTTTGGCGGGTGATGTGGTTACTGCCGCAGTTATACTTCCCCAGAACCACGAAATTAGAGGCTTAGCCGATTCTAAGGTACTTTCAGCGAGGCAAAGAGAGAATTTGTACGAAGATATTATTGGCCAAGCGCACTGCTGGTATGTTGCAAGGGCTTCAGTTGAAGAGATCGACAGATTTAATATTTTACAGGCGACAATGATGGCAATGCGCAGGGCCGTTATGGGGTTAAATGTAAAACCCGATTATGTTGCCGTAGACGGTAATAGGCTGCCGCAGTGGGAATTTAAGGGAGAGGCTGTTGTTAAGGGTGATGGTCGTGTTGAGGTGATAAGTGCGGCGTCCATTTTGGCCAAGGTAGTAAGGGATGCCGAAATGCGGGAGCTGGATGTTAAATATCCCGGTTATGGATTCGCCGCTAATAAAGGCTATGGCACGCCTCAGCATCTTGAAGCGTTGCAAAGAATGGGTCCGACAGATATACATCGACGATCTTTTGCCCCAGTTAGACTTGATCTAGACTTAGAGCAAAGTCCTCTGTTCTAAGAGTTACTGCTCAATCAATCAATTCACTTTCACATAACCTTGGGCGATACGTCTAAAAACAATAGTTTTGTCTTGAGTTACAAGCCTGCAAGCATTACATTCGATGAACGTACAAAAACAATAAAGTCTGGAGATCAAAGCTTGAAATACGCAGAAATTACCGGTTGGGGGAGCTATGTACCACAGCTTGTCATGACCAATGATGATATGAGTAAAGTGGTGGATACCAGTGACGAGTGGATATTTTCGCGGTCAGGTATCAAGCAGCGATATTATAGTCATGTTTCCACGGGTAAGATGGCTTGGCTAGCATGCGATCGCGCGCTAGCGGCGGCTGGTGTCGATGCTGAAGATATCGACCTGATTATTCTCGGGTCCACATCAGCTGAAGAGATTTGTCCAAATACCGCGAGTTATATTAAAAATGAACTTGGCGCTAAAAAGGCGGCCGCCTTTGACTTAAACTCTGCCTGCACAAGCTGGTTCTATGGGGTTAATGTCGCTACGGACATGATTAAAGCGGGGTCTATAAAAAAAGCACTTGTCGTAGGCTCTGAGCGAATATCCTTGGCTATGGATTGGAAAAAGAGAGAGTCATGCTTTTTGTTTGGTGACGGGGCCGGAGCGGTCTTGTTGGAAGCGTCCGATAAGAAGGTTGGTTTACTGTCGGCGCATATGGGCTGTGTTCCAGATAGTCGAGAATGCTTGCATTTGCCCACTTGGGGCATGTCACCACTACATTTTACGGACGATGTCTTTATTTCCCTTAACTTTGAAGGTCAAGAGATCTTCAAGAGTGCTGTGAGAGGGATGGCTGACTCGATTAACCAAGTGCTCGAACAAGAGGGCTTGACCGCCGATGATATTGATTTGTTTATCCCTCATCAGGCCAATATTCGTATTATTCAAACCTTGGCCAAACGGCTCAACTTCCCAATGGAAAAGGTTGTTGTTCGGATTGATGAGTACGCTAATACTTCAGCGGCCTCCATCCCCCTTGCTCTTTGCGATGCAATTGCCGACGGCACGGTTAAGCCAGGAATGACAATACTGACAGCGACATTTGGCGCAGGACTAACTTGTGGTGCTGGGATTATAAGGTGGGGTGAAAAAGTCACAGCAACAACCATTAGCCAAAGTGAGATTCCTGACTATGATGGCTCCGTCTTTGATCTTATGGCGGATAGCTTTGTGCATTACGGAGTCGATGCCCAGCATTTATTAACGAAAAGCTCATAATGACAGCGACCTTTGTACACTTAAGACTTCATTCTGAATATTCGCTTGTCGATGGGCTAGTGCGTTTAAAACCGCTTGCCGCCAAAGTAGCCGAAATGGGAATGCCGGCCGTTGCTTTGACCGACTTCAATAATTTCTTTGGTTTGGTGAAGTTTTACAAAACCATGCAATCTAAGGGCGTTAAGCCTATTCTTGGGGCTGACGTCCTTGTGGTGGATGAAAGTGGAGAGGGTGGCACTAGTCAGCTTGTACTTTTAGTCAGCAACAACGTTGGTTACCAAAATCTAACTAATTTAATATCCAAGGCTTATCAACAGGGGCAGCGTCAAGGTGTGCCCACCATTAAATATTCTTGGCTACCGGAATATAGCGAGGGCTTGATTGCATTGTCTGGCGGTCGTCTGGGGAATGTTGGTGTGTCGTTAATCTCTGGTCGGAAAGCGGAGGCCGAGGAATCCCTAAAAGGTTTGATGGCAGTTTTTCCTGATCGATTTTATCTGGAAGTCCAGCGTACTGGGCGTGCGGATGAGGAAAGCTATATTCATTCAGTAGTGGAGCTGGCTGTTGGGAGTAACTGCCCAGTCGTTGCTACCAATGATGTGAGGTTCCTAAAAGCTGATGTGTTTGAAGCTCACGAAGCTCGAGTTTGCATATATGAGGGTCGCGCGTTAGACGATCCACGCAGGGAGAGGCGGTACTCTCAGGATCAATACCTTCGTAGTCCAGATGAAATGGCAGAGCTTTTTTCTGATATTCCTGAAGCTCTACAGAATACCGTTGAAATAGCTAAACGTTGTAGTCTCGATTTACGGTTAGGCGAGTACTTTTTGCCTGATTACCCGATTCCTGAAGACATGACCATTAATCAGTTTTTTATCAAGACGTCGGAAGCGGGTCTAGCTGAACGATTGGCTGATTTATTTGATGTTAAGGCGGGCGACTTCCAAGAGAAGCAACAAATATATGCAAAAAGGTTAAAGTTTGAGCTCGATATTATTATCGAAATGGGCTTTCCGGGTTATTTTTTGATCGTGATGGACTTTATTCGGTGGGCAAGATCAAACGATATTCCAGTAGGGCCGGGTCGAGGTTCAGGCGCGGGGTCTTTAGTTGCTTATGCCTTAAAGATAACTGATCTTGACCCAATCGAATACGACTTGTTATTTGAACGGTTCCTCAATCCAGAGCGAGTGTCAATGCCAGATTTTGATGTTGACTTTTGTATGGAAGGCCGTGATCGAGTGATTGCGTACGTCGCCGAACGTTATGGTCGTGATGCCGTGTCTCAGATTGTCACGTTCGGAACGATGGCGGCGAAGGCCGTAGTGCGAGATGTAGCTCGTGTGCAAGGAAAGTCATATGGGCTGGCAGATAAGCTATCCAAATTAATACCCTTTGAAGTTGGTATGACATTAGAAAAGGCTGTTGATCAAGAAGAGGAGCTTAGTGAGTTTCTTCAAAATGATGACGAAGCTGCTGAAATTTGGTCAATGGCTTTACAACTAGAGGGCGTAGCACGTAACTGTGGTAAACATGCTGGCGGGGTAGTGATAGCTCCTACCCAGATAACGGATTTTTCTCCCATCTACTGCGATGAAAGTGGAGCAGGGGTTGTCACTCAATTTGATAAGAATGATGTAGAAGAGGCCGGCTTAGTCAAGTTTGATTTTCTTGGCCTGCGAACGTTGACCATTATTGATTGGGCTCTGCGAATGATTAACAGTTCGCGCGAAGAAGACGCTGAAGAACCGTTGGTAATTGAAAAAATACCCTTAGATGATGCCGACACCTTTGCCTTAATGCAGCGCGCTGAGACAACGGCCGTGTTCCAGCTAGAATCTCGAGGAATGAGAGAGTTGATTCGTAAGCTTGGCCCTGATCGATTTGAAGATATTGTTGCTTTAGTGGCACTGTTTAGGCCAGGGCCACTGCAGTCTGGAATGGTAGATGACTTTATAAATCGTAAAAAGGGCCGTGCGGAAGTGAGCTATCCGCACCCTCAGTATCAGCACGAATGTTTGAAGCAGGCTCTAGAGCCGACTTATGGGATTATCTTGTATCAGGAACAAGTGATGCAGATTGCCCAGGTGATGGGAGGGTATACTCTTGGTGGAGCTGATTTACTGCGTCGGGCCATGGGTAAAAAGAATGCAGATGAAATGGCAAAACAGCGTGATTTGTTTATGCAAGGTGCGATTGAAAAGGGCTTTGCAGAAAACTTAGCGTCAAATATTTTTGACCTTATGGAGAAGTTTGCGGGTTACGGTTTTAACAAATCGCACTCAGCAGCCTATGCTCTTATTGCGTATCAGACGGCCTGGCTGAAAACGCATTATCCGGCAGAGTTTATGGCGGCCACAATATCCTCGGACATGGATAAGACCGAAAAAGTAGTGACGTTTATAGACGAATGTCGTGCAATGGATTTAAATTTATTGCCTCCAGACGTTAATAGGGGGAAGTTTCATTTTAGTGTCGATGGCATGGGTGGCGTCATTTATGGCTTGGGCGCAATTAAGGGTTTAGGAGAAGGGCCGATCGAAGCCATTATAGAGGCTCGCGATACTGGAGGTCCGTTCAAGGATATATTCGATTTTTGTGCAAGGGTAGATGGTCGAAAGGTTAATAAAAGATCACTTGATGCGATGATAAAAAGTGGTGCTTTAGATGGAATTGGGCCTGAGGGTGAAATCGGTTATCGTCGCGCTGTAATGCTTGCTTGCATGGATGAAGCTGTGCAGCTTGCAGAGCAACATGTTCGAAATAAGAACAGTGGTATGGGCGATTTATTTGGGGAATCTATCGTGGATAGCGCCTCTGAGATTAATTACAACGCATACTCAGCTGTCCGTGTACTCTCGATTCGGGCGCGACTGACTAGTGAGAAAGAGACTCTTGGTCTTTACCTGACCGGACATCCCATTGACGAGTATGCGTCTGAATTGAAAGAAATGTTACCGAACAGGATCGTCGACTTACGCCCTGGAAAAGACAGCACTACCGTATCGGGAATGGTTGTTGGCATGCGTATCATGAAAAATAAGCGAGGGGAAAGTTTTGCTTTCCTTACGCTAGATGATAAAAGCGGGCGTATTGAATTATCAGTCTGGGCGGATAAATATAATGCCTATCGTGACATTATTGCTAAAGACGCACTGCTCGTCGTAAAGGGAGTTGTGTCTGAGGATGACTTTACGGGTGGGTTAAAGATGGTCGCAGACTCTATTCAATCTATTTATCAGGCGCGCTGTAGTAAATTACAGTGTCTAGAGTTACGCATTCCTGATGGCGGTGATGATTGGGTAGAAAAATTTCATTCGGCTGTTAGTGGCTATAAGGATGGTAACTGTGCAGTCGAAGTCGATTATTCGCTGTCTCACGCTAAAGGTCGTTTAAAGTTGGGTGATCAATGGAAGATTCAGCCAAGAGACGAACTGATATCTCATCTTCGCGAGGAATTTGGGAAAAATAGTGTCACTTTACGTTATCATTGATTCATGACTAGCCGTGGCCTGTAGAGATGTTAAACTGCACTTTACTGACTCCCGCGGCGATATGAGACATTAATAACGATGAATTTAGATTATCTATCTTTTGAGCAACCAATTGCCGAATTAGAAGCTAAAATTGAAGAACTGCATTTGGTGGGCAATGACAATGAGCTCAATATCGCAGAGGAAGTGGCAAAGTTACGTGGTAAGTCGCGAAAACTCACAGAAAGTATTTATTCAAAGTTAACCCCATGGCAGGTTGTCCAGGTTGCTAGGCACCCTCATCGTCCTTACACACTTGATTACATTCAGAGAATTTTTACTGATTGGGAAGAGATGCATGGTGATCGTCACTTTGGTGATGATAGCGCCATCGTTGGTGGTGTCGCTCGGCTAGATGGTAAGCCCGTCATGGTTATAGGCCAGGAAAAAGGCCGCGGCGTTACGGACAAGGTGATGCGTAATTTTGGCATGCCTAAGGCTGAGGGGTATCGTAAGGCTCTTCGGCTAATGGAAACGGCTGAACGTTTTAATATGCCTGTTCTGACCCTAATTGATACCCCCGGTGCTTATCCAGGCATTGATTCTGAAGAGAGAAATATTTCCGAAGCTATTGCCAAGAATCTAGCGGTAATGTCTCGTTTGAAAACACCTATCATATGCACGGTTATCGGTGAAGGAAGCTCGGGAGGAGCATTGGGCATAGGAGTGGGAGACAGGCTTAATATGCTTCAATACAGCACTTACTTCGTCATTTCTCCCGAGGGTTGCGCCAATATTATTTGGAAGACCAGTGAGAAAGCACCAGATGCTGCCGAAGCCATGGGCGTCACCTCATCTGATCTAGAAAAGCTAGGTATTGTAGATACCACTATCCCTGAACCGATGGGTGGGGCACACCGTGATATAGAAACGATGAGCACTACCCTCAAACAGCACCTGATCAAACAGTTAGATGAACTCCAATCTGAAGATATCGAGAGTCTATTGGAAAAGCGTTATCAGCGTTTAATGGGATATGGTAACCCGTAAAAATCGGGCTTTAGACAACCTTAACTTTCTTGAAGTAACAAAATAGCGGCCAAGGCTTCTGGGTCTTGGGATTTTATTTTATTAGCTATATTGTGCTGGAAAAAGTACCGAAAGTCGGGGTTTTGTTCTGCGGGATAAAGGCAATCGTCGCCGGGAAGGACAGGCGTGACGACCATCTTTTCCTCATCGATCAGCATCGCTTCAATAGCGCCGCTGTTAAGCAGTCGCCAGCTTACAACCTCTTTTAAGCAAATGCTTTGGAATCCATCCTCCGAAAGGACACTATGTGTACCTATACTGTCGGGAATTTCTTGAATTATTTCGGTGTCAGAGTCGCACTGATAATCGTAATATTCGGCCGCAGACTCTAGTTCGATAACTTTATGTAGGGGGGCGGAGAAGAATAATTCATCAATTCCTTGGTCATAATAGCCTTGCCATTGACCATTCAAAGGGTCGCTGATTTCATCGCAGGGTGTTAGTTTAGTTAGCCAGGGTACGAGTGCGACAACTTCACCGCTAAGGCGCAATCCCCACGCTAGGATTTTAAGAGAAAATAGTTTGTCTGGATTTTCTGGGTTGCTATACAGCATTTCTAAGCCATCAAGCTCGGCTGAAATGCGGACTAAACGGTTGTTGGTGAGTTCGGAGAGTGGTTTACGAGTGAAGATATCAATCACATTATCATTAGAGGAATCAATCGCCGATTTCGGCATAAATAAATCTCCTTATGGCAGTGGACAGATGTAATACTAACACTACATAAGGTACCCTAGTAAAAAGAAAAGCACAACAGTTAGTGTTTCACGGCAAAGAACTTGGCAATGGAACATAGCCTTTTTGTGTTGGCCGGTTGATAATAGGGTGCTGCCAAAATACTTGTTTCGCAAGGCGGTCCTAAGCAGATAAACTATGAAATAGTAGTAATAAAAATAGGAATTGGTACTTTATTTTGGCCTGTCAAAAACTACAATTAATCACGTCATTATTCAGCTCAGAGTTTGAAGTAAGCTTTAATACTATTTTGATTGGAGGGGCGGACGAGCCCTTATACCTGCCAGCCACAACAGATGGTCAATGCTGTCGTATTTTTTATCGTCAGGATTTTATTTCAAGTGCTCTCCACGAAATTGCGCACTGGTGCCTAGCAGGCGGTCGCCGCCGCCTATTGGAAGACTTTGGGTACTGGTACCAGCCTGATGGTCGCAGTGTCGATCAGCAGGCGGTTTTTGAGGCTGCTGAGACTAAGCCTCAGGCTTTAGAGTGGATGTTTGCAGTGGCCTGCGGTCATACGTTTCGCGTAAGTGCTGACAATTTGGACGGTCTTCATGACGATGGGCCAAGCGATATATTCAGACAGGGCATAGTCGATCAAGCAAAATCTTGGTGTAACGCAGAGAAGTTGCCGCCAAGAGCGGCTGTTTTTTTAGCGAGATTGAGCGAGGCCTTTGGTAGCTCGAGTACCTGCTGTGATCAGCATTATCAGCTGGCAAAAATTGTCTAGGGGATTATTATGCAGGCGCTATTGATTGATTCGCCAATTTATATTTTTCGTAGCTACTTTAGTTTGCCAGAAAATTGGCACTCTCTAGAGCCGAGATTCCCCACTCATGCCGTTTATGGGTTCACTGGGTTTCTGCTCGATTTATTACGTCGACAGCAGCCAGAGTATATATTTTGCGCCTTTGATGAGAGCCTTGGTACAGGTTTTCGCCATCAGTTATGTGCGGATTATAAAGCTAATCGTGAACTGCCTGATGATGCGCTTGGCTTTCAGTTGAATGCCTGTCGACAGTTATGCAGAGTACTGGGTGTGGTTGAGATGGCATCAGCAGACTTTGAGGCCGATGATTTGATTGGCAGCATGGCTAGTGTTGTTAGGGGGAATAATGTTCAACCGGTTATTGTTAGCCGCGATAAGGATCTTATGCAGCTTATTGAGGGGCAAGATCTTTATTGGGACTTTGGAAAATCCAATGCTAAAGGCCAGTCTGAACTTGAGTCTGAGTTGGACCTAGGTTGTAGGCAGATGGCGGACTATCTTGCTTTAGTAGGGGATGCGAGCGATAACATTCAGGGAGTGCCGGGCATAGGATCAAAGACGGCTAAGCAGCTTCTTTCGCACTTTTCCGACGTAGAAGCAATTATGGGGCATCTTGATCAGTTGCAAGATTTACCGATTCGCGGGGCAAAGAAGTTGGCAGATAAATTAGCCGGGTGTGCGGACCAATTAAGGCTCGCTCGACAGCTGACCACGATTAGGTGCGACATCAAATCGATGCCTAACCTACAGGGAATTGAATGGAAAGGTATTCATCTGGATGCCTTTGAATTGTTTTGTGAAGAAATGGGGTTTGGCTCGGTATTTTCCAGGCGCACTGTGGATCTAAAGCTGCGAGATACTCACCCATATAGACCCACTTCACCGCTGCCTAAGTGAGATTAGAGTGAAAATTGTTACTGATCAAAACATACCGCTGGCGAATGAATTATTTGGATCCTATGGTGACGTTCAACTATTGCCAGGCCGAGAAATATCAGCAGCAGACCTTGTCGACGCGGACATCCTTTTAGTGCGGTCTGTAACTCATGTGGGCCCCCATCTTCTGAAAGATTCAACGGTTAAATTTGTCGGCTCTGCGACTATTGGAACGGACCATGTCGACGTAGATTATCTTCAATCTGAGGGGATTTACTTCGCCCATGCCCCAGGCTGTAATGCTCAATCGGTGGTGCAATATGATTTGTCTGTAATGACGAGATTAATACCTGATTGGCAGAACAAAACAGTCGGTATAGTGGGTTGCGGCAATGTGGGCGGCAGGCTATTAAAGACGCTTTTGTCGATCGGCGTTGACTGTCGGGTCTATGACCCTTATTTGGCAAGCGATAGTGGAATAATGACCACCGACTTTGAGTCAGTGCTAGGGTGTGACATTGTGTGCCTGCATACGCCTTTGACCGTCTCCGGACTATATCCTACCTATCATTTACTGGATGCCAAGGCGCTTTCTAAGCTCAAATCCGGAGCTCTTTTAATCAATGCCGGTCGCGGTGCTGTCGTCGACAATCAAGCGTTACTCACCTTGCTAAAGGGAGGCGCAGATTTAGCTGTTGCTCTCGACGTTTGGGAGCCTGAACCTCTAATTGACCTAGAGTTACTCCAATATGTGTCAATGGCTTCACCTCATATTGCCGGATATAGTCTCGAGGGGAAAGTAAACGGAACGTCAATGATCTTTAACGCTTTTATGGCCTGGCATGGGGCTCAGCAGCATCAGAGTAACATCCCTATGTTAGAAGACATGGAGCCATGCTCTGTTGCTATTGGCAGCGTTGCCGATGCTATTTTGGCGAGCTTTGACATCGGTGCAGATGACAACAGAATGCGTTCGATGTTTGAAGGCGTTGAGCTTGGCTCTAATGTTATAGGTGAGCATTTTGATCGGCTGCGCAGAGACTATCCAGTCCGGCGTGAATGGGCTTCAATGGTGTTTGATGCTGAGCGGCTAAAGCTGTCTCACAGTGATAGGTTAACGCTAAGGTCTTTAGGTTTTAATCTAGGCTAACGCCCTATAGAGTCAATTAGAGTTAGCCTACTTTTCTGTGGCTGGCTGCGTAGGAGAGAAGAAAGTTAGAGAGTCTACCTATCGCTTTGATAAGTGTGTCCTGATCAGGTAGAAATACAACTCTGAAGTGTTGTGTATCTTGACAGGTAAATGCTGAACCCTGAACGATCAACAAGTGTTCTTCTTTTAGCAGTTCTAGAACAAAACTTTCGTCGTTATCAATAGGGTAGACCGCAGGGTCTAATTTGAAAAACAAATACATTGCAGACTGCGGTTTTACACAGGTTACGCCTGGAATAGATGTTAAAAGTGTATGTGCTAGATCACGTTGCGCAAGCAGGCGACCGCCTGGGAGTATCAAGTCTTCAATGCTTTGACGCCCACCAAGCGCTGTTTGTACAGCCAGCATAGCGGGAACATTCGCACACAGACGCATCGAGGCTAGCATTTCTAAGCCTTCAATGTAACTTGCGGCCATCTGTTTCGCGCCGCTAATCAACATCCAGCCAGACCTGAATCCAGCAAGCCGATAGGTTTTTGATAGCCCATTGAAGGTCAAGCACAATGTGTTTTTTGTCAAGAGCGCAAGCGGGTGATGTATCGCGTCATCATATAAAATGCGGTCATAAATTTCGTCGGCAAATATGATTAACTCATGCCGTTCAGCAACCTCTACTAATGCGCGCAGCGTATCTTTTGAATAAACCGCACCAGTAGGATTGTTTGGGTTAATAATAACGATGCCGCGGGTATTTTTAGTAATTTGTCTTTCTATATCATCAAGATTAGGCTGCCAGCCTTCAGATTCTTCGCATTGATAATGTACGGGTTTCCCCCCAGCAATAGACACCGCAGCTGTCCAAAGCGGATAGTCGGGGGAGGGGATGAGGATTTCATCACCCTGGTTGAGCAAACCTTGCATCGACATTACAATCAATTCACTAACGCCATTACCCATAATAACGTCATCTACATGAATGTCCTCAAGGCCTTCAGCTTGGTATCGTTGCATAACGGCTTTTCTAGCGGCAAACAGACCTTTACTATGCGAGTAACCTTGCGCGTCACGAAGGTTATGTATGACATCGTGCATTATCTCGTCGGGTGCATCAAAACCAAAGGCGCCAGGGTTGCCAATATTGAGTTTAAGAATCTGTTGTCCTTCATCTTCTAGCCAATTGGCATAGTCGAGGACGGGCCCACGAATTTCATAATTAACATTGTTTAATTTGTCTGATTGTAAAAAATGCTTCATTACTTGAATACTTTTCGATGGTTTTATTTTTGCGCGCGCATTGTACCTAAAAACTTAACTGTTTTGGCTCTGGCCACTATATGAGTTTTGGTTTTCGAGGCTAAGAAGCTCTTTAATGGCTCTAGCGGCTTAATAAATAAGCTTCAGGGCCTATGCTCTTGGTAGCCTGCTGAAAACCCTCTCTAGCGATTGAAAACACAGCTTCAGTGGCGTGAAAATAGCCACACCTTTTAAGAAAAGAAGAGAGGGAAAATACGTCTATTGTTTTTTGGCTTTCTTTTCCTGACGTTTTTCTTTCATCGTTTTTTCAGGCTTCTTTTTAACTGCTTTTTTCGAATCTTGACCCTTAGCCATAAATCTCTCCTTTAATGTTCATAAGAGTTTAACACATTGGCAGAACCGAGAGAGAAACAAGAAAAGGCAAATTCAGTCGCTTTGCCGAACGCTTATAAGTCGGTCAGCGCAAGCATTTTAATAAAATAGGGAAGGGAGCCTGGCTACTTTTTTTATTGTCTTAATTATTTAATTAAAAAGGCTTGAGAATAGAGAATCCAACGGTATAATGCCCGCCTTGCTGAAGTGAAAGACAGCAAGTCAGATTTGCTTTTTTGATATTATTTTGGAATTTAAAATAATACGGCGTCTTGGGCTAGTAACTGCTATTTTTTTATAGTCACCCAAAATCTGATGTTAAGCCTCGTCCCGTTCGTCTAGAGGCCTAGGACACCGCCCTTTCACGGCGGTAACAGGGGTTCGACTCCCCTACGGGACGCCATGTTATAAGATGCCATTATTGGCTTCTGCGGGAATAGCTCAGTGGTAGAGCAGTTCGTTGCCAACGAACAGGTCGGGAGTTCGAGCCTCCTTTCCCGCTCCAATTAGTCTAGCTACTATGTAGACAGAATCAAGCCTTCAGAGGAGAAATCGTCTGGGGGCTTCTTTCTATTTGACTTTGGGACACCTTTGGGACATAATTTTCGAAGCCTTTAAAATCAAAGACTTAGTAGCTTAGAGGGTCTTTTAATTTTTATGAGTGGGACAAAATTGGGACAAAAGGAGTCAGCTCAGCCATGCCAAAGCTCATCTTTCCAGAACAATTCGATACCCAAATAGAACCAGACATTAAGCTAGGATACAGGACTACGGGCACTGGAAAGACTTGGTACGCTCGTATCTATTGGCGTAATGGTGAGAAGAACAGCTATTACACTCTAAAGACTCCATACGAGCCTTCTCAGGCAAGCTTTAGACTCGCATCGACTGCGGCACGAAAGAAATACAAAGAGTTCTACGAGACCGTTAAGACCGGCGCATCGCCAACAACAACCTTAACGCTAGCTTCAATGTCCCAACGGTATCTAAAACAGATCCGCAAGGAAGCAGAGCTGAATGAAGCTGCTACCGACAAACAACAGCTCCCAAGATACAAGGACAACCGAAACGGATTCTGGACTATAAAGAAAGTAAAGTTTCGCGAGCGTCTCCATGAGCAGATTGAACCATTCTTTGGAAGCAGATGGGGGGCAAACATAACAACCGTCGATCAAAGATATTTAGGCACCTTTCTAGCATGGGCCTTAGAGAATACCGAATGGGCACCTTCTACGATTAACTATCACATCACAGAGATTAAACAGATCTGGCTATGGGCATTTAGGAAGGGATACGTCGATCAACAGATTGGGGAGATCACTAGAGCGGCCCAGGATTTACGAGGACGGAGTCGTAGGCATCTAAAAGAAGATGAATGGGATCAGATGATTGATTGGGCCGCTAAGAGATACAGAGATCGAAAGGCTAGTGGCACTAAAGATACAGAATCAATAGATCTAGCCTATCAATATTGGATGTGGCTTCACGTAATAGGATACACAGGCGTAAGACCACCTTTTGGGCAAGTGAAGAAGAACCTTCTCGAATGGAAGAGTTACGAGCTCCTAGAAGAGGGCACCGCCCAAGAAATGAGGACATTCAAACGTTTTGACGAAAAGGGCAAGAAAGATTACGAGGCTGTCATTATGCCGGAATGTTGGGACGTGTTTGATTTAATGGAACAGCATCGAAAGCAGAATGATTTAGAGCCAACGTATTTGTTTCAGCATACGCAAAACAAGGCAAACTCTTGGAAGAAGGGCGATCCGGTCTTAAATTTTAGAACTTCATGGCGAACCATGCTGAAAGAACTAGGCTTGGAGATGCCGAAGGGCACACCGCAACACGAGAAGCTCGTTCCTTACTGTCTAAGGGGTTATTTCATTACGATGCGACTAAGAGACGGAGATATGAGAATCGAAGACCTGAGTGAAGCTACAGGCACCTCGCCTGAGGTAGTGAGGGAGATCTATTACGAGTTCTCTACACGAAAGACATATAAGAAGCTGACTAGCGGAAGCCACAACGCCCGGACAATAACTAGACAGCGAGACGCTAATGGATACGCAATTATATAAATAAAAAAATCGAGGGTAATGGAAAATGTCTATACTCATAATTCAATTGAGTGTGTAAAGAAACTTAAAGAGAAACTTGATAAGGCTAAAAGTGAGTCGGGTGAGTAACCCCAAATAATAATTTTTTGAAATACGCTATACACCCGAAGCTCATTCAATAGTCTCTGCAGGTGCATAGCGCACCCTACCTCCTTTCCATACTCTCCCAAAGTTTTACGCGCTGAGGAGTCCCAATTAGCCTGAGCGGGTCTAGTCTGATAACCGCCCCATGCCAAAAGAAGCTCGCCCCAGCCTTGTAAGACTAGGTGAATACCTTCACCTCTCTCCCCCAAACTCTTCTATCACCCACTTCGGCAAATGCTCTCAAGATTGGGCGTGCTTTTTCGCGCCTATATTGGTCTGCTGATAGAAGCAATATAATACTAAAGAAGATATATAAGGCTATTAATAAGACTAATATCCATTAAATAAGTCACTTTTTTATAGAGAGAAGATGTTATAATAACAACATGAAAACA
>JACKQG010000141.1_pt1 | contig 102273 bp, 94 predicted proteins | sample 8237621 | NCBI WGS metagenome assembly JACKQG01 (sample SAMN15677084, study PRJNA649215) | marine metagenome | biome: marine; feature: Black Sea; material: saline water; isolation source: suspended particulate matter (SPM) from the Black Sea western gyre | collected 2013-06-09/2013-06-10... | reverse complement strand
CGAGAGCGTAGCACCACCCATTTGTGAGCGCCGGTTAGCAGAAAATAATCGGGGCTCGAGCGCAAGCGTTGTTGAGAATGTTCATCGCCGGTTGCCAAAATTAAATCACCGGCGTTGACGCGGCGCTCGGTAATGCGGTCACGAATGTGGTGGTTATTGCGCAGTAACGCCACCGGTAATGCGCCGAAATTGTTGAATAAATGTAGGTCGCTTAATTTGCGTCCTACTAACGGCGAGTGCGGAGCAATCGCAACTTCGAAAAACTGCATTGACTTGGGGTTAAAGGACGTACGATTGCCATTGTTGTAATGATCAAGCTTTAAATCACTTTCCATGTTGGCAACACAGTCAACTGTGCCGCGAACCATAATGATGTCGCCGGCTTTTACTTTTTCGTTGGTGTATGGCGGCGAAATCATTTCTTCTCCGCGCACGAAAAATAGCAAGTCGGCTTTTAGGCTAGAAAAAATCTCGGTATACCCTTTGCCGCGCAATGGTGACTCGCTGCTTATCGTAAGTTCAGTAACATACTCGCGGTGAGCACTATCTGCCATCATCGCCGACAATGATTGTCGGCTAGGCAAAAGGTATCTGGCAAAGGCTGCGATAAAAAATATTCCTACTATTGATAGAAGCACTCCGACCGGCGCCATTTCGAACATGCCGATTGGTTCGTAGCCAAACTCGACAGCAATACCACTAACCAGCAGATTGGTCGAGGTGCCTACCAGAGTCGTCATGCCCCCGAGAATTGTACCGAAGGCCATTGGAATTAGAAGTCGCGTTACTGGTACCCCAGTTTCTTTAGCCATGCCAACCAATACCGGTATGAACACTACGACAACTGCGGTGTTATTGAGAAAAGCTGAACAAAGACAGGCGGTTAACGCCACGAATAAAATCATGCGGCGTTCGCGGCCGGCGGACAGTTTCATTACTAGTCCCGCAAAAAATTCTACGGCACCAGTGCGCGATAAACCTTCGCCCATTACATAAAGCGCAGCAACCATAATTACCGCGGGGTTGCCAAACAAGCGCATGGCGTCATCGACGCTTAAGAGTTGTTTTTCAATAACAAAGCTTGGGTCAAAGGCTTTCAGTATGTAGCCAGATAAAATCAAAGCCACCACTAGGCCGATACCGATGGCGTCAATACCTACCTTTTCGAACACTAGCAGTACTAAGACTGCAGCGACCAAAAGCAGAACGATGATGCCTTCAATTCCCATGGGTGTAATTATCGGAAAAAATTACAATTTATGTAAGCGTACAGCACAAAGCTTGTACTCGGGGGTGCCGACATCTAAATCTTTGCCGTCGCCAGTAAGAGTGTTTGCGCTGGCCTCTACGTAGTGCATCGGCATCCAAATTACGCCATTTGTCACTTTTTCGCTTATTTTTGCCCGCGAAACTATGCTGCCACGCCTTGACTGCACTGTAATTTGCTCATTATCTGCAATTTTCTGCCTACGGGCGTCTTCGGCTGAAATTTCAAAAAAGCATTCGGGCTGTTTTTCGGCGTGCCCAGAACTGCGCAAAGTTTGCGTCGCGGAATTGTAATGGTAGAGAGTTCTTCCGGTACTGAGGGTGAATGGGTAGTCAGCGTCGGCTTCTTCCCATGGCAAAATGTGATCGAGTGGGTAGAGCTTTCCTTTGCCGCGCACCGGCCCACCTTCATGCAAGAATTTTGTTCCGGGATGATCGATGGAAGGACATGGCCACTGAATGCCTGCCTCGTCTATGCGCGAATAATTAATGCCAGAAAACTTTGGCGACAGGCTGGCAAATTCATCCCACACTTTGGACGGCTGCGCTTGCTGCCAATCATGTCCGAGTTGGTTTGCTAAATCAAAAATAATTTGCAAATCGGGACGGGCCTCGCCGGGAGCATCTACCGCTTTACGCACTCGCTGCACCCGCCGTTCTGAGTTGGTGAAAGTGCCGTCTTTCTCGGCAAAACATGTCGCCGGGAAAACTACGTCTGCATAAAGCTTGGCGGTTTCGTTTAAAAAAATATCTTGGCTAATTGTAAGTTCAAGGTTTTTGAAGCCTGCATGAACATGCTCGGCATTAGGCTCTGAAAGAATTGGATCTTCTCCCATTACATAAAAAGCTTTAATGCTATCGTCGTGCATACCTTCAAGCATTTGGTCTAAACGCTTGCCGGGCGATTGTGAAATTTCGACACCCCATGCCTTGGAAAACTTTGCACTAGCTTGGTGGTCGTCAACTTCTTGGTAGCCCGGCAGGTAAACTGGGCTGTTGCCCATGTCGTTACAACCTTGAACATTGTTTTGACCGCGCAATGGGTTAACGCCTGTAGATTCATAACCGAGGTGGCCAGTGATTAATGCTAGATTAGATAAGCTGCGAACATTGTCAACACCACAAACGTGTTCGGTAATGCCGAGAGTGTAGTAAATTCCGGCGCGCTCATGTTGCGCATAAATCTGCGCTGCACGCACAATATCTTTAGCCGCTACCTGGCAAACTTCGGCAGCGCGCTCGACCGGCCACTCGCTGGCAGCGGCGCTCATCTCTTCAAAGCCTTCGGTTAGGTTTTCTATGTATTGGTGGTTGTGCAAGTTTTCGCTAATGATGACGTTTGCAATCGCATTCATAAGCGGAATATCTGTGCCGGGTTTCAGCTGCAAGTGCACGTCGGCGCGTTCTGCCAACCAAGTTTTTCGTGGGTCTACTACCACCAACTTAGCACCGTTACGCATTGCTTTTTTCATGAGCAAAGCCAAAACTGGATGCGCCTCGGTAGTGTTGCTGCCAACGACTAACATGCAGTCACTGTTTTCAATTTCGGCAATAGAGTTCGTCATTGCACCAGTGCCTAATGATCTGACCAGACCATAAACTGTTGGCGCGTGTCAGGTGGCAGCACAAGAATGAATATTGTTGGTGCCGATTACAGCGCGGGCAAACTTTTGTAATGAATAAACATCTTCGTTGGTGCAGCGCGAAGATGCAAGAAAAGCAATGCTGTCTGCACCGTGCTGGCGCTTGATGCTGCTTAGCTTGTTGGCAGCAAACTCTAAAGCCTGTTGCCAACTTGCCGGCTCAAGCGAATTGTTGTCAAAATTGCGAATAAGTGGTGTTGTGAGGCGTTGCGGGTGGTTTACAAATTGCCAAGCGAAGCGGCCCTTAGTACACAAGTGACCATCATTTGGACCGACTCCGGTTTGGGCATCAATGCCAATTATGGTGTTGCCCTGCGATTCGATATCAATGACACAGCCTACTCCGCAATAATTACAAACGGTGCGAGTGGTAGCTAACTGCTGATTGCTGTCGGTGTCAATTAATTCAAAACTCTGTTTGCTATACAAGGCGTCTGTTGGACATGTGCCGACACAGCCACCGCACAACTCGCAACTTGTGTCTAAAAAAGATTGGCCTTGGGTTGGCTGAATAAAAGCATTGCTGCCCTGCCCAACATGCTCAAGAGCATTGCACTGCATAACCTCGTCACAATAACGAACACATCTGTCACACATAATGCACTGCTCTGGATCATATCCAATAAAGCGATTTTTGTCGACATAGCTATCAATCGCAGCGCGTGAAGTACACTCGAGCATCTCGTCAATAGTTGCCCGCACGGCATCTAATTGCGGAGATGTTGTATTTATAGTCATGCCATTACCAGCAATTGTTTTACACGCCGGCACCGGGCGTGGCGCGCCTTCTAAATCGACTAGGCAGGTGCGGCAACCACCATAAGCTTCGAGGCGACTGTCGTGGCAGGCGGTCGCAATGGTAATGCCAATTTTTGCGCATGCTTCAAGTAACGACTCACCTTCAAGAATAGCTACTTGTTTGCCATTGATAGTCAGATTATTATCTGGCATTTTGCACCTCAAAATCAAAATGTTTTTGCAATTGTCGCACAACTAACGGTGCTGTAAACCCAAGGCCACAAATCGAACCGAGCTGCATTGCTTGTAGCCAGTCATCTATAGAGCCAGAATGCGGCCAAGCATGATTATCATCGGCCAAATAGTCGGCGAACTCGGCGCAGCCTATGCGACAAGGTGTGCATTGCGAGCAAGATTCTTGGGCAAAAAACTTCATTATTTGCGTGGAGACCTGCAATGCACTTTGATCGCTATAAATTGTTAGCGCAGCGGTTCCGAGTGCTGTTCCGTATTCGGACAAACCTTCTTTGCTTAGTGCACATTCAAGTGCGCTAGCTGGCAGCACCCCGGTTGCCGCTCCGCCCGGTATCCAACAACTAACCGTTGTGTTCTTTTTCAAACCGCCAGCATAATCATCGATAAGCTGCCGTGCGCCAATGCCGATTGGTGCCTGATAAACGCCAGGATTATTAACCTCTCCGGAAATCGAAAATAAACGCTGCGCATCTTGCTGCCATTCGCCGCTTAATAATCGTTCTGCCCACCAAAAAGTTTCGACATTATTCACCAGTGTTGGCAAGCCCCACAAACCGTTCGTCGTTGGAAATGGCGGCTTATGCCGCGGCTGTGGACGCTTGCCCTCAATGCTTTCAATAAGCGCGGTTTCCTCTCCGCAAATATATGCGCCACCACCGATGCAGATGTCTAAACAAAAGCCAGTGTCACCCTCTTCGTTTACTGGCAATGGATACTTTGGGTTTTCGCTATGACTAAGGCCACCGCTTAACTGCCGTTCTCCGACCAATGGATGCCCTCCGTGTTCTACAAACCACTCTAGTTTTGATAATTCAATTAGACTTAGGCCGCCATCGTCAAGCACCGCTGGACGTCCTGGGAACCCTGTGGCTTGAAAAATGCGGCCCGAGTTTAGGCTGAGCTTGCCCGAAGCCGCCATTTTTTTGAGTTGCTCTTCAATTAATTTGCGTTGTTCAACATACTCAGGACGCAAATAAATAAACCCTCGGTTTGCGCCAATAAATTCGGCAGCGCGACACATGCCACTAATTACTTGCGCGCAATGGTTGTCAAACAGCCACCCGTCTTTGAAGGTGCCTGGCTCGCCCTCATCGGCATTGCAGATGACCACTTTGCCAAGGCCAACGTCGGCGTCGCGCACGGCATTCCACTTAAATTTAGTTGGAAACCCGGCACCGCCACATCCGTGTAAACTATCTAGGCAATCGATGTTCATTACATGCATAATATATAGGTGCGCATCCCCAGCCTACTGTTTTTGCTTGCTGTTTTTTTTGCGGCTTGCCACAAACCACCACCCGCTAACTTGCCAAATAGCAATTGGCGAGTTATTACCATTGCTCCGTCAATTGCCGACAACTTGTTGGCCTTGGGTTGCGGAGACTACGTTGTTGGTGTTTCGGAATGGTGCGCAGTTGACGAGTTCGCTTCGTTGCCGCGAGTTGGCAATCTCGGATCACCCTCGCTTGAGAACATCGCTTTATTAAAACCAAATGTGGTGTTGGTTCAAGGGCGGCAAGATGTTTTGCAAAAATATTGCGCGCAAAACAATATCTACTTTAAGTCCTTCACCACTGACAGTTTGTCTGAGTGGCGCAATGAAATTAATTGGTTGGGCGGAGCTTTTAAGTGCAAAGATCGCGCAATTACTCTATTGCAAAATTTTAAAACTGAATTAGCCAAACTAAAAAACACTTCGCCGTTTGTAGATTGTTTATTAGTTGTCAGCCGCAAAAATAACGACGTCGCAAACCTGTTAATCGCCGCCGACAATGGGTTTTTAAGCGATTTGCTACAAGCGGTCGGAGGACGCAATGTGGTCGCTGGCAGCGATAATTATATTTATTTACAAGAAGAATTATTGCTTGAGCTTAACCCACAAGTTATTTTTGAATTGCATGAGGCAGAGAAAGCGCCAATGGATTTAAAGGCTTGGCAACAAAGTTTTTCAACGGTTGCCGCTGTTAAAAATGCACAGGTGCATAATATATTTCGTCCGCAAGCTCTAATGCCGAGTTATCAAATGCTCGAAACTGCGCGACTAATGTCGGAAATTATTCAGCAACAAACGCCCGTTCAATAATTTCACAAAGATTGTGTCCGAAGAATAGGTGGGCCTCTTGGATTCGCGGCGTATCATTGCTTGGCGCGATAAAGCAAATATCGCAGTGGTTAGACAGCTGGCCACCATCTTTGCCGGTTACGCCAACTACTTGTGCTCCAATTTTTTGTGCAGCACTTACCGCGCGCAGAATGTTTTCGCTATTACCGCTTGTTGATATCGCAAAAACAATATCGTTAGCGCGGACGTGGGCGATGACTTGTCGCTCAAAGACTTCTTCTGCCGGGTAGTCGTTTACCAACGCCGTGTAAGTACTCGAATTTGTGGTTAATGCGTGCGCATTTAATGGCTGACGCTCGCAAAGGTAGCGACCCACTAACTCGGCAGCCCAGTGTTGGGCATCGGCCGCGCTACCGCCATTACCAATAAAAAAAATTGCTCCGCCTTTTTTCAATGACTCTATCGCGCATGCCGCAGCATCGGACACGCTTTCAATAAAGTGTTCATCGAGGGCTGCAAAGGTTGTTTGCGCCTCGCTTATGCGAGCGCGGAGCTGAGTGGTGTGGTTATTAGCCATGGGGCTAAATTTTAACATCGCCGCTGTATTGCTTGTGGGGTGTTGTCAAAATATGCCAATGAGCTTGCGCGCTGACCACCTAAATTTTGCCTACTCGGCAGATTTGCCAATTCTTAACGATCTTTGTTTTGAGTTGTTGGCTAGCGAACTGCATTTTATTGTGGGTGCTAACGGAAGTGGTAAAAGCACTTTGCTGCGCTGCTTAAGTCAAGACGAGCGTTGTGCATACTTGCCGCAAACAATATCTTCCAGTCTACCGTTCAGTGTTAGCGAGACTATCGAGCTTGGGGCGCGTTTATCTAAAACCTGTAACGTCGAGCAATTGGCGGCAAAGCTCGATGTCAACCACTTATTAAAACGTCGGCTGTCTCAACTGTCGGGCGGAGAGCGGCAACGAGTTTTGGTTGCTGCGGTGCTCGCCGAACAAAGTGAATACCTATTGCTTGACGAGCCGAGTTGCTCTTTAGATGTTCACCACCAAGTTCAATTGTTTCGTTATCTAAAAACAGTTTGTCTTAGCGGTGTCGGTATAGCTGTGGTGTGCCATGACATAAATATTGCTAGCTGTTTCGCTGACAAAATTAGTCTTTTGCATCACGGCAAAATTATTGAGTGCGGGACGCCATCTAAAGTAATCAATCAGCAAAATATGCGTCTTGTTTTCAGCGACGATGTCAAAGTGATAAACGTTAATAACCAAGCAATGGTGGTGCCTGTTAATGACTAAGGGGTTATTAGTGTTATTTGGCCTGGGTGTTTTTTCGATTAGCTGCTGGCTAGCTGCCCCCTATTTCGGATCTGCCGCTTATAGCGCTCAAATACATGATTTAAGGCTTCCTAGGGCTACTTTGGCATGGCTAGCAGGAGGCGCTTTGGCGTGTGCCGGATTGTTAATGCAAAGCTTACTGCGCAATGACTTAGCGACACCGTTTACTCTAGGGGTGGCCTCGTCTGCCAGCTTTGGTGCTTTTATTTGTTTTGCTTTCCCAATTATTTCAAGCACTGTTTGGGCGCCACAGCTACTCGGCTTTATTTTTGCGGCGCTAACTTTATTACTAATCATGCGATTGAGCAATTCGCGCCTAGGCACAAACGGAATTTTGTTAGTTGGCATAACCATTAACTTTGTTTTTGGATCAGCGCTAATGATTATTCGGCACCTTGCTCCGCCCTACCGTATGACCAAACTCGAACACTGGTTGATGGGGTCCATAGAAACCTCAAGCTTTGATTCCTCGATTGTTATTGCGTGCATTGCGGTTTTTTGCTTAGTTGCTGCTTACAAAATCAGCGACGATCTTGACCAATACACTTTTGACGTCAACATAGCCGCCGCCCGTGGTGTAAAGGTGCGGGCGCTAATCACCAAAGGGTTGTTGATTGGCGGGTTATTGACTGCTGCTGTTGTTACTCAATGTGGCCCTATTGCTTTTATCGGGCTAGTTGTCCCTCACGCGCTTCGACCATTCATCGGATTTTCGCATCGACTTCTGTTGCCTGCGTGTTGGTTTGTAGGTTCTGGGTTTTTGGTTCTAGCAGACACCATGTCTCGCAGCATGCTCGTGTTTGGCCGCTCAAGTGATATCCCGGTTGGCATTATTACGGTCCTCATTGGCGGCCCGGCGTTCTTGGCTATTATTTTGGGAAAAGCGCGGGATAGGTCGCATTAATTCCAAGAATAAGATAAAATCTGCGGCATAATGAGTGACATCGACCGCATTGAAATTCAGCACATCCTCGTTTCTTTTGACGAAACTCCTGTGCAAGCCAAACGTAGCAAAGACGAAGCCGAAAAATTGGCGACTCAGCTGCTCGAGCGCGCGCGCACCGAAAACGACTTTACTGCTTTGGTACGCGAATTCTCTGACGATCCTATTCGTGAAGACGACCAAAACCCAGGTGTTTACAAATTAGTGAACCATGGCATTAACGGCGAAGACTTCGGCGCATTTGTTACTGGCCTAAATGGCGAAGCTGAGGCCATGCAAGTCGAGCTAACTACAAAAATCGAAGAGGGCGAGATTTCTCAAGACGACGCCGAAAGCCAAATGAATACTTTCATTGAAGGGTTACGAGCCCGCGCTGAAGAAAAGCAGGCTACCATCGAGCACCCACGTGCAGCAATGGTTCCTGCCTTTGGCGACGTTGGCTTTGCTCTTGAAGTTGGTGCTGTCGAAGTGGCCGTTTATCACAGCGACGACTCACCATTCGGATGGCACATTATCAAGCGCTTGGCTTAATTAACCGAGTTGCTGCTTTCTTTGTAGCCTTCGACTAGTGTTTGCAACACGCCCACGACTTGCTCAAGGTCGTGCTCGTTTAATGCACCAAACAGCAACTGAAGCTGCTCGCCAATTATTTCTATAGACGGGCCACCCTCAAGTGACTTGTATATTTTGCGATGCGCCGTCTCTTTTGATGTCGTGGCGTCAACCAGCAATTCTTCATAAAGTTTTTCTCCGGGTCGCAGCCCGGTAATCTTTATTTCGATTTCACGCTCGGTTTCGCGCGTCGCCAAGTCAATCATGCGCGTCGCCAAGTCATAAACCTTGACCGGTTCACCCATGTCGAGCAAAAAGACTTCGCCGCCAGTACTTAACCCACTGGCCTGAATAACTAATTGTGACGCCTCGGGGATAGTCATAAAAAAACGACAAACATCTGCATGCGTAACAGTCACTGGTCCACCTTCTGCTATTTGCCTGCGAAATAATGGCACCACTGAGCCAGCGCTATCTAGAACATTGCCAAAACGAACGGCGCTAAATTTAGTCGGCACTGGCAATATTCCGTCTACTACCTCAAGCTGCTTGGCTTGATGCTCAACATATTTACACGCCAATTCGGCAACACGCTTTGATGCGCCCATTACGTTGGTAGGGCGCACAGCCTTGTCGGTTGAGACCAACACAAAGTTTTTAACATTACCGACAGCGCAGGCTTCGGCAACCACCTTGGTGCCCAGGACGTTGTTGCGGACACCTTCGATAGGGTTTTCTTCTACCAAAGGAACGTGCTTGTATGCGGCAGCGTGATAAACGGTGCAAACATTGTGTTTTTCTAAGGTGTTGCGTACTAGCCGCTTATTAAGCACCGACCCAAGAATCGCCACTACTTTAAGCTGGGGGTACATCTGGCGAATTTCCATGTCGATGCTATAAAGCGAAAATTCTGACGAATCAAACAGAATCAAGCGCGTTGGCTCTAGGGCAGCAATTTGACGCGAAAGTTCTGAGCCAATCGACCCACCAGCACCAGTAACCATCACCGATGTGTTCAACACCACCTCTTTGAGTAGTCTGCGATCTGGCTCGACCGCTTCACGCTGCAACAACTCGTTGGCATTAACATGAAATAAATCTTCGACCTTAACATTCCCTTTAACAATATCTAAAAAGTTCGGCATCTCGCCGTACTCAAGGCCTGCTTTGCGCAAATTAAATACCATCTTGCGCCGTTCAACCGACGACACAGAAGGCGAAGCAATGATTGCTCGCCGCACTTTATATTTTGTCATCAAATCAGAAATTGCCGACGGTGGATAAACTTTAATATCGGCAACCAACATGCTCCATTTAGATGGATTGTCGTCAACAAACGCCACCACCTTTAATGTTTCCATGACGCGAATACTATGCGCCATTTGGATGCCGGCCAGCCCTGCGCCGTAAATTATTATTGACTCACGCTGTGACACCCCACTAGTAATTTTAAAAACCTGTTTACCTAAAAACTGTCGCGATGAAACCACCAGAAAAAATGAAATAAATGGCTCAATTAATAATACTGAGCGCGGCTCACCGTCGAGATCGATCAGGTAAAGGGCTGCACCCATAAGCAGGGTTGATAGCGCGACGCCTTGCGCAGAAATCAGCCAAATTCGTTCGCTGGGAAACCTTAAAAAAGAGCGGTATAGTCCGAGTTTAATAAATGCTGGAATGCGCACCGCTGCGACTATTACTAAAAGTTTTAAATAGGTGCCGTTAAAGTCTGGAGCTGCGGTGGTGGTGCGCAGGGCAAATGCCAAATATATCGCCAAAGCAAAAATTCCAATATCCATCGACATTAAAATCGCTTTCTTGTACGCTCGGGGGATTCTATCTAACACTATTAATTACCTAGTACTATATTCTAGCATCTCCCGGAAAAGTTACACTACTACCATGAATGCCTTCGACGCTGACCGTTTGCTGCCCCTGCTTCGCTGCCCCGTTAGTAGGCAGCCGCTTATTATTCATGACCAAATTTTAGTTTCTAAAGACAGCGATACCCGCTGTAGTTACCCAATACGTGCTGGGATACCGGTGTTGCTGGCCGAAGAGTCCACCCAACTGTCCGCTGAAGAGTGGCAAAAAATTATAGATTTACAACCTTCAACGAAATGAGTGATACCATATTTAGTAAAATTTTATGCGGTGATATTCCAGCCGACTTTATATATCAAGACAAGGTCTGTGTCGCGTTTAACGATGTCGCACCACAAGCGCCAATTCATGTATTAGTTATTCCAAGGCATCCCTATAAAAATCTTAGTGAAGCTACTGCAAAAGATCCGGCGTTGGTTGGGCACTTGCTAGCTGTGTGTTCTAGGCTTGCCAAAGAACTAGAGCTTAATGAAGGTTTTCGCGTTGTAACAAATGAAGGTGAGCAAGGAGGGCAAAGCGTAAACCACCTACATTTTCATTTATTAGGCGGACGCGCGCTACAGTGGCCACCAGGTTAATACGAATTTTCTTCGGGTACAATTCCGTCAAAGCCAGTGGCGGCATCGAAGTCAATCGGAGCACCAGGGTCTTCGAAATCTAATACGCGATAGCTTGCGTTTTCTAAACGCAACAGGTCGTTTACCAACCCGTCTTCCATTTCAAACACTACGCGTAAAGTGCCCCGAACTTCAATCGTGTTATAGGTGTAATCCATACCCTTGGCGTTGCTTAATTCGACGCGTAAGATTTCATTAAGTTGTGGTGGCGCACCAAAGCAACAACTATACAAACTGCGAACCAAGTGAAACTTTTGAATATGCTCAAAGTCTATGTCTGGCATCATAAACCCACGAGTGATTATTGTTTTACCATCGAGCGCACGAATATATTCGGGGAACGGGTCGTCAAGCAACTCGTCGAATTCCCAGCCGCCTAGGTCGTGGATATCGATCACGTAAACGTCTGGACTATCTTTAAGCTGCTCTTTGATTTTTTGCCCCCGCTCTTCAAGAGTGTTAGCTGTAGACCAAGACCAGTCAGATTTTGATGATTGTACCGCTTCTGGCTTATCTCCTGAGCAGCCCCCAATAATGCAAATGGTTAGTGCTATTAGTGTGTGTTTATTCATTACGCGAAAGTTGTTGAGATGCTTCTGTGCGATATGCTTCAAGCGCTGGAATTAGTCCGGCAAATGCGCCAGCAAAAGTAACGCTAATTATTATTGCTATTTCATTAGCCCCAAAGCTAGTATTCATCGTCACACCACTAACTGCATGCAGCTCGATTGCCAAAAAATGTATTGCTATGGTCGAAAAAAGAAGACCGAGTAATGCGCCGCTGCAAGCTATTATCGACGACTCTAAGCTTACTATTGAAAGAACCATGAGCCGTGAGGCGCCGAGTGCCCGAAATATGGCAAACTCTTTGCGGCGAGCACCCATTGCGTTATACAGCGAAACCAAAACGCCGACAAGTGCAACTATTATGACTAACAAACTAATTAGCCGTAATGCCAAATCGCCATTTCCTATAAGAGAAAAAAGTTTTTTCATCTCGGTGCTAGGGAAAACCGCCATCGCATCAAGACGATTGTTTACTGCACGATAAATCTGTTGGCGATAATACCCAGATTTTGTCGCCATCATAATAGCGCTTATTCCGCGCGCATCTCGAGTTCCGGTAAAGTCGCCGTGATCGTCGCTTTCGTGGCCTTCCATTAAATAGTAGGATATTATCGGCAAGTAAATCGCTCGGTCAATTGGGGTGCCGGTAGTTGCCAAAATTCCGACAATCTCGCTAGTTGCTTCGTGGTGCTGCTTGGTTGTTGCCTCGACGCCGTGTGCAGGAGTTATCTGGTCGCCTACTTTAAGTTTTAAACGCTTGGCAACCTCTGCACCCACAACTGCTTGGTAAAGGCCTTCAGTATTCAGGTGGTGGCCGTGTCCATCAAACATATGCAGGTGGTCTTTGATAAAGGTTGCTGCTGAATAATCAAAAGCATCACCAGCGTCAAACCTTAATGATTGAAGGTCGCCTACTTTTATATTATCAAAAAATTCTGCACTTACGCCAACTATTCGGTAGCCACGATAACTGTCGCCCAAGGCTATCGGCACCGCCCACTCCACTCCATCGTGTTTAGAAATTTGTTGGTAGCTATCAAGCGATATGTTGCCTGCACTGAACCCCATGTGATACAAAGTATTAAGGCTTAACTGTAAGCCATCGCCTTTGGCCCCAACAATGGTATCGCATAAGCCCGCGGTGCGCTGAAATCCTTGTTCGCTGGCATCGCGTAACACGCCTATTGAAACAAACAGTGCTACTCCGAGGCTAACCGATATGGCGGTTAACGCTGAGCTTAATCGGCGACGCTTAACATTACGCCAAACTATTTTGCTTAAGTTCATCGTATTTCAGTGGTGTTAATTATGTGATCGAAGCGTGCCGCTAACTGTTGGTCGTGAGTGGCGCAAATAAGGGTAGTGCCATACTCTTCGCACTGAGTAAACAGTAGTCCCATTACCTCGTCAGAGGTTGCTGAATCTAAAGCACCTGTTGGCTCGTCAGCCAATATTATTTGTGGACGCCCAACAGTTGCGCGCGCCAACGCAACCCGCGCCTGCTGCCCTACCGAAAGTTGAGATGGCAAGTGGTTTAGGTGTTCGCCTAGACCAAATTGACGCAACTCGGTAATTGCTTGCTGGCGGTTCGACCCTCCTTTTGAAAATAGCATTCCCAGTTCGACGTTTTCAAGAACCGAATAGCCATCAAGAAGGTGAAAACTCTGAAACAAATAACCAACATGGTTTGCGCGGAACTTATCGCGCTGCGCTTCGCTTAGTTTATAAATATCTGTTTTGTCAATAATCACCTCGCCCCCATCAGCTGCCACCAAGCCGCTAATCAAATTTAGCAAGGTTGTTTTGCCGGAACCACTGGCGCCAACCAGCGCGACTTTCGCACCCTTGTCAAACTGCAGGTGCGAAATATCGACTATGGTGGTAGTATTATTCCCACTCTTGTAGTCTTTTCGTAAATTATTTAGCTTAATCATTGCTGCTAAGGGCATTAAATGGCGTGCATGTTCTAAATTAGGTTAAAATGTAGAACCTCGGGTTACGATAATACCCTCTCTTCGTTATGACTTCATACAACATAAACAAATTTGCCGTAATTGGTGCCGGAAACATGGGTTCGGGCATCGCTCAAAAAATCGCAACCGAAGGATTCAGGGTCGTGCTTGTCGACCTTGACGACGAAAAAGTTGCACGCGGCGTCGGCATTATTCGTGACATGTTAGCCCAGGGTGTCGAGCGCAAAGTGTTTAAACCCGCCCAAGCAGAGGCCATCCTCGCTAATATTGAAGGCACCAGCGATTGGTCAAAACTTGGCGACGTCGACCTGGTCATCGAGGCCGTCTTCGAAAACATGGACGTCAAGCGTTCCGTTTTTTCGCGCCTATCTGAAAACTGCAAACCAACCGCCATTCTCGGAACCAACACATCTTCATTTTTGGTTAAAGAGCTTGTTGATTCGGTAACTAACCCCGAGCGACTTGTTGGCCTGCATTACTTTTTCCACCCAGCGAAGAATCGTTTGGTTGAAGTTATCGGACATGAGGGTACTTCCGACGAAGTCTACCGTGCTACTTGGGCTTCGCAAGAGGCTATCGGTAAGACTCCTATTTATTCTGGTGATGCACCTGGGTTTGTTGTTAACCGTTACTTTGTGCCATGGGTTAACGAAGGCGTGCGGTTGCTTGGCGAAGGTGCGGCAAATATCGCAACTATCGAGTGGGCTGCGAAAAAAGCATTCAGTGTTGGCATGGGCCCTTTCGAATTAATGAATGTAACTGGCGTGCCTATTTCGTTACACGCTGCCACTAGCCTCGGCGACCAGCTTGGCGATTTTTACTACCCGGGCCAGGCTTTAGTTGATTTTTGTGAAACCGGCGAGCTAAACTGGAGTTTGGATGGCGAAGTTGACGAAGCAAAGTTTGACTTAATTGCAGAGCGTCTGCTTGGCGCAACTTTCTACGTTGCGGCACAACTCGTTGAAGAAAACGTTGCCTCAGTAATAGAAACTGATATCGGTGCGCGTGTTGGTTTGCGTTGGCCAAAAGGCCCTTTTGAATTACTGCACGATTGTGGCTTAGAGGCGGCCCGCGATTTAGCGGCGGCGGCAATTGCCGAATTTGATTTAGAGTTACCTAAGATGTTAAGTGATCTCGACCACCAAGCAGTAACCGTTGAAAGCGTCTCGAGTTGTAGCGGCTCAGCTTCAACCGATATTTGGTTCCAGCGTCCCGACAGCATGAATGCGCTCGACCAGCAAACAATTATGTTGTTTGACGCCAAACTCACGGCTGCCCAACTAGCTCAAAAACCGGTGATACTGCGCGCAAACGGCAAAGCATTCGTTGCTGGAGCCGATATAAAGTTTTTTGTCGATGCTTTAAATAATAACGACTATCCTTCGATAGGCGATTTTGCCGCTCACGGGCAAAAGGTTTTTTCAACCTTGTCCGGCAATGATCACCCCAGTGTTTGTCGAGCCCAAGGCTTGTGTTTAGGTGGTGGTGCCGAGTTAGCATTGGCCGCCGACTGGATTGTGGCTTCTCCGAAAATGATGATTGGTTTCCCAGAAACAAGCATTGGTATTTTCCCTGGCCTCGGTGGTACCCAACGCCTGCCGCGAAGAGTTGGGTTGCCAATTGCAAAGTACCTGCTTTATACGGGTCAATTGTTGAATTCAAAACAAGCCCTCGAAATCGGTTTGATTGACGAAATTAGTTCCTTTGCCGAACTCGATGCTTGTTGCGAAAAGTGGGCAGCCAACACATCGTATTGCGAGAAAGATATTGACGATATCACCCCTCACCAAAACTGGACTGAAGTCTGGAATTTCTTTGAGACAAATACTCTCGAGCAAATTTTATCTGGTGAAGCTGATGCGCTTGGCAATCCATTGCTCGAAAAAGCGATTTATAAAATGGGACAAAAATCTTATCACGCCCTTAAAATGTGTGAAGACCTGTTCCATGAAGGTGCGCCATTGCCCCTAAAGCATGCTCTTGAACTTGAAAGCCGCGACCTACAGACCGCCTTTGACCACCCAGATGCTCTCGAAGGACTAAGCGCATTGCTCGAAGGACGACGTCCGCAATTTGAGCAGGTTGCTTCGGTTTAGGTTAGGGTTAAGGTTCGAGCCTGGTTATTTGCCACTCGCCATTTGCGTTTAAATCATAGCGCAGGCGGTCGTGTAGGCGATTCTCTCGTCCTTGCCAAAACTCGATACTGCTCGGCACTATTTTATAGCCCCCCCAAGCTTTAGGCATCGGCACGTCTTGTCCTGACAATTTTTTAAGTGCAGCAGAAAACTTTTCTTCTAAAATACGTCGCGACTGCAGCGGGTCAGACTGCGCCGAAATCCATGCCCCAAGCTGCGAACCACGTGGACGCGAAGCAAAATATTTAACTGATTGTGCTGTAGATATTTTTTCTGCTCGGCCGGAAATTTTTATTTGGCGTTCGAGTGGTAGCCATGGAAAGAGCATCGCTACCTGTGAATTCTCGTTTAACTGCTGGCCTTTTTGGCTGTTGTAATTTGTAAAAAAGACAAAGCCCTTGCTGTCGAAAAACTTAAGCAAAACAGTGCGTAATGTTGGCTGACCATCAGCGCCTGCAGTAGCTAAGCTAAACGCGCTTGGATCTTGTAGTCCGGCCTGCTGTGCCTGCTCGAACCACCGCTCAAATTGCTTGAACGGGCATTCGTGTAAGTTGTCACGTGTAATACCTTTAGTGATGTATTCTCGTCTGAGTTCGCTTAAATCCATGTGTTTTAAACTTTTGTTGTTACTTTTTAGATTATACTTACTACACACCCTTATGAAATCAATCACTCTCATTTGTTTTGTATCGCTACTATCTCTAGGTAGCATTGCGGCGCAAAATTACGACCTCACCGAGCTTGGCACATTAAGTGCCACCATTGGCGACGATGTGCGCAGTGCTGACATTAACAACTTCGGTTTTGTCCATGGCGATAATGACAAAACAGGGCCTCTGTATGGCACGCTGCAAACGCGATCATATATGTGGGATGGAGTCAGCCAAATAGAAACTTTCCCTAGCGTCCTCGGGTCTACCTGGAAGGGCGCCATGAATGATTTGGGTCAATGTGTTGGCCACCAAACCGTTGGTTCTGAATTTCATGGTTATTTATGGGATGCGATAAATGGCACCTCCGACCTCGATTTTGGATTGCGTGGATTTACTAAGTGTTACGATATTAATAACTCAGGCGTAATCACCGGAATTTTCACCTCTGAAAATTTGCATAATTTTCGCTTTCAGTACCGTGCTTTTATTTACGACTCAAACACCTTTCGCTTTTTAGAGCTGCCCACTCTTGGTGGTCGTGAATCAACATCCACAGCGATTAACAACGATAATTTTATTGTTGGCACTACCTATGATGCGGCGGGAACACAACATGGTTTTTTATGGACTCCCTCCCAAGGGATGTCGGCCATCCCTGGTTTGGGTCACCCAATAGACATAAATGATAATGGAGTAATTGTTGGCTACGAGCTTGACGCTAACGGCTTAGCTCAGGCTTATCGCTACGACACTGTTAGCCAAACCCTCACTTCATTGCCTTTGCCAGCTGGTTACACATATGGTTCAGCAAATGGAATTAATTGCTTTGGGCAGGCTGTTGGATACGCTGTAGACCAACATGGTGCTCAACACGCCTTATTATGGAACGACGCTAGCAGCGTTACTGTTCTTGATACTATTATTAACAACCTTGGTTCTTGGGAAATCACCGGCTCGAACTCAATAAATGACCTTGGTGAAATAACTGGAACAGGCACCGTTGCTGGCCTGCGCCGTGCCTATAAATTAAGCCCGGTGTTAGTGGCGCCAACAATAAGTGAATTCTTGCCAGGGCGTGCGGGGCAAAACAACAGTCTGTTTGTTTTGGGGTTTACCCCCCACCAAGATGTTTTATTAAATTACGGCGGCCAAGGGGGTAGCTTTGTCTTTCACACCATCATTGCTAGCGATAGGGCTGATGCTGATGGACGCGCAGAATTTAACGTATCGATCCCGCCAAGTGCAGCCAACAGAACTGTTTGGTTAAATGCAACTGAGCTAAATCTTGCCAATCCAAGCGTGGCGATTCTGCAACTAATTAATTAGGCGAGCAAATACCGCGAAAGCGACACCAGCGACACTTTGATTCGTCAGAAGTTCTTGGCCAGTTGTCCATAATTACTGGGTCTTCGTCTGGGTCGTAATGAACATCCATCATCTCGCGCACCGACATTGACATTTTGTCTTGCACCTCGCCCAACTTATTTAGGTCGGCCTCGAAGCGTTGCACCTTCTGTTCATTAAGGTAGGCTGCATAAAGCACAATTGACTCTGGGTCGGCATTCCATTTTTCACAAGCATATAGCGCGTAAGAATGCAGTTGAAAAATGTCATCTTCGCGTGGTTTGCCGGTTTTCCAATCCCAAATGTGAACTGTCTCGCCATCGATATATGCAAAGTCTGGCACCGCATAAATTTTTGTGCCAAGAAACATATAAGTATCCATTGATTCAAGTGACCGCCAATTATCAGGATGAGCTTCGCGGGCTGGCCTACAATCATCTGACTCGACAAAGTAACGAGTTGTAAGTTCAAGCAATTCGCGCGCCTTGTCGGTGCGCTCTTTAGATATTTCATTACCATAATGATGCTCGTCAAGATGCGCCATTTTGTTTGGCGCACTTTGCCAAGATTCTGTTGATGACTGTCGCCAGCCTTCGCGAAAGTTATCAACCGCTTCGTTAAATAAATCTGAAGCGCTCATGTTGACGCCGTCGCGTTTTAAATGAAACCAGTGCTCAATTGCATCATGCACATTTGAACCAACCATTGCCGGCAGGGATGTTAGGTTTTTGTGAACCATCGCCTCGTACTTTTCACCACGTGGCTTTTCGGTCCACCAACCCCAAGAAGCGTAGCGTGAATAGTAGTACTCGCGACGGCAGCGCTCAAATTCTTTTGCGCGGCTCGCCGACCATGATAATTCGTTTTTGTAATTAGCCATTAGTGTTTAAAGTGACGTGTACCAGTATGCACCATGCACACATTTTTTTCGTCACATGCTGCTGTCACCTCATCGTCACGCATAGACCCGCCGGGCTGAATGATTGCAGCCACTCCGGCTGCAGCTAACGCTAGTGGTCCGTCAGGAAATGGGAAGAAGGCGTCAGACCCAACAACGCTGCCCTCAGCTCGATCACCCGCTTTTTTTACCGCAATTTCGGCAGAGTCGACGCGGCTCATTTGACCAGCGCCGGCGCCAACTAACATCGAGTCTTTGACTAAACAAATCGCATTTGACTTAAGATGCTTAACCAACACCTGGGCTAAACGCGCGTCATTTTCAAGGGCGGGATTTAATTTGGACTTGCCTGCTACTGTAAGTTTTGCATCGAAAGCCGAAACATCGTCGCTGCCCTGAACTAAATTGCCTCCCCATACGCGACGACTTTCTAGTTGATTGCGTTTACTGCCAATGTCGGCGATTTGCACAATCCGCAAATTTTTACCCCATTTAGGGCCGCTACGTAAAAACTCAACAGCCTCTTCATCAAAGCTTGGAGCAGCCAATACTTCGACAAACTTGTTTGGGCCGCCAACAAATTGCGCGCATGCCAAATCAAAGTGGCCGTTGACCGCTACAACTGAGCCAAAGGCGGACAAAGGGTCGCCTTGCCAAGCTTTCTCTAATGCATCGGACGCCGATATTGAAGATAGCGCAGCGCCACATGGATTAGTGTGCTTAACCACCACCGCGGATGGCGCCGGCAAATCGTTAACCGCTGCAACCGCGCCATCCAAATCGAGCCAGTTGTTGTATGACAATTCTTTGCCACCATCAAGTACCTTTGCTGACCCCAAGCCTACAGCTTGCGAGTCTGGATAAAATCCGGCTTGCTGATGCGGGTTTTCGCCATAACGTAGGCCGGCGCCGCTTTGATCGGCAAACCAACGCCCGATTGCTGAATCATATTCTCCGGTGCGGGCGAATACTTTCGCCGCAAGCTGTTGACGAGTTTCTAGAGTTGTTCCTCCGTCTTTTATCTCGTTTATGATTTTCGTGTAATCCGACGTATCGCAAACCACTGCCACGCTAGCATAATTTTTTGCAGCCGAGCGCAACATGCTTGGGCCTCCGATATCAATTTTCTCTATTATCTCGCTAAAGCTGCCGCCACCAGCAACTGTTTCTTCAAACGGATATAGGTTTACTACAACCATATCAATTGCGCCAATACCGTGCTCGGCCATAGACGCAAGATGCCCCTCGTCGTCACGGCGCGCCAACAAGCCGCCGTGAATCATTGGGTGTAACGTTTTTACGCGGCCGTCCATCATTTCTGGAAAGCCGGTGTAATCAGCGACTTCGGTTACTTTAAGCCCGGCTTCTTGCAGCGCGCGCATAGTACCGCCTGTAGACAACAATTCTGCTCCCTGTGCAGCTAATGCTTGTCCGAGTTCGACGATGCCGTCTTTATAAAACACGCTGAGTAAAGCGCGGCGAATGGGTGTGTGGGATGATGTCATTAATCGGTGCGCGCATGTAAGTACGCTTCTATGAATGGGTTGATGTCGCCCTCAAGGACGGACTGGGCATTACCAACTTCGTGGTTGGTGCGGTGATCTTTCACCATTTGGTAAGGGTGCAAAACGTAAGAGCGAATTTGAGAACCCCAAGCGATTTCTCCTTGGCTGCCGTACATCTCTTGAAGCTCGGCGTTTTTTTCACGTTCGCGTAATTCGTAAAGCTTGGAGGCCAACATTGATTTGGCAATCAGTTTGTTTTTCAATTGACTTCGCTCGTTCTGGCACTGCACAACAATTCCGCTGGGTTCGTGCGTCATGCGTACAGCCGAATCTGTTTTGTTAACATGCTGCCCACCTGCGCCGCCAGCACGATAAGTGTCTACGCGCACTTCACTCATGTCGATTTCGATTGCCGCATCTTCATCGAGTTGCGGCATTACTTCTACGGCAGCAAAAGATGTGTGTCTGCGTCCCTGCGAATCATATGGAGAAATGCGCACTAGTCGGTGAACACCGCGCTCGGCACTTAACTTTCCATAGACAAAGGCGCCGCTTATTAACAAAGTGGCATGACGAATTCCGCCCTCATCGCTGGCGAGTAGTTCGATTTCTTCAACGGTAAATTCGTTTGCCTCAGCCCAGCGCACATACATGCGCATCAACATTTCAGTAAAGTCTGTAGCGTCTACTCCTCCAGCTCCTGACTGCAGGGTCACAAAGGCATTGCGTGAATCGTTTTCGCCACCAAGCATCACTTGTAATTCGAGAGCATCAAGGCAGCTTATTAACTTGGTTGTGCCTAGCTCGAGATCTACTCGCACTTCACTAGCACCAAACTCGTCACCCAATTCGATGGTGGCTTGTTGTTCGGCGCACATTTCTTCAGCGGTTTGCACTGGCTCTATTGTCGCGTTCAACCGTTTGAGCTGCAGAACTGTTGCCTGGGCTGCTTCGGGGTCATCCCAAAAATCTGTGGCTGCCATCTTTTGTTCAACCGCTAGCTTGGCGGCCAGCAGCTGCTCAAAGTCAAAGGCGACCCCGAATCTGTTCAAGACGTAATCTAAAGTTTTGCAACTCGGTGATAGCGTCTTTCACTAGTCTGCCTCGGGGTTAACGGCGGACGATTTTTCAATAGCCTCGTTTAGCGCATGGTAAAGCGCTGTGTTTGAGGCCAACGTAAGGGGCAATAACATTTCACTAGATTCAATAAGGTACTCGGCAAGCCTCTCTGACTTCATGGCTTGATGCGCAGTTGATAAATTATCTAGACGGTCGGCGCTTTTAATTATGTGTACATCTCTGCCTGCCCACTGCATATTTTCAAACATTCTTTTATTGCGACCGAAAATCGTCTCGCCATCTTTTTGCTCGGGATGGGTTAAGGCCATAACCATGTCTAATACTTGGCTGCCAAAATCGTCTTCGATATCGTCTTCGGAAGTGCTGCTGTCTTCAAGAACATCGTGTAAAATACCGGCACAAATAACCGCAGCGTTGTTTTGTTCCGCTACTTCAATTAATATTAATGCCACGCGCAGCGGATGCACAATATATGGATTATCTGAGCCACGGCGAATTTGCCCGGCGTGTGCTTGTTTTGCCAATTCAATCGCATTATTTACCGACGGCCACGTCATTGAAGTGGTGGCGGCGCGCAATCGTTGTTCGAGTTGTTCTGCGTTAAGCAAATAAATTTCTTGCATAATCTTTAGTGTGTTTGACTAGGTTTCCTTCAGCGTCGGCCTCAAGAACCAAGTCGCATAAGTTTAAAAAAATCCCGACCTCTGCAACACCTGCAATCTGTGACAATATTGAATGTATGGCTTCCGGATCGTCGATTCCGCTTTCAAATTTACAATCAAATATGTAGTTGCCGTTATCGGTAATAAATGGCTCGCCCGATTCGACAGTTCGTAGATACGGAGTGCATCCACCTTTTTGGGCTATTTGCTTTTTGGTAGACGAGTAGCCAAATGGAAGCACCTCGACTGGCAACAAAAAGCTGCTCGCGAGTTTGTCGACGTATTTACCTTCGCTAATAATGATTATCACTCTTTCTGAGGCTGCAGCGACTATTTTTTCTCGTAACAACGCCCCGCCGCCACCCTTTATAAGGCGAAACTGGTTGTCAACCTCATCGGCGCCATCTACCACCAAATCCAAGCGTGGCGTTTCGGCCAAGGTTGATATTTTGATACCTAGTTTTTTTGCATGCTCTTCAGTTTGCCGTGAAGTGCAGACTCCGACAACTTCTATTTTTTCAGAGTTAATGCGCTCGGCCAATGCCTCTAAAAAAAATGCCACCGTTGAGCCTGTGCCCAGCCCCAATCGCATTCCATCACGCACATATTCTGCTGCCGCAACGCCGACAACTTGCTTAGAAGATTTATCATTACCCATTGGCTAATATCATACTCGCGCTATAATATGATTTCTTGTTGATACACAGTCTCATTTAATCGATTTTCATTTAATTATGGACGACACCCCAAAATCCCTAGCCGACTTATCGGAATTCGTTGTGGCAAAAGTACTTAAGGTGCTTGGTGATGACCAGGTGTCTGAGCGATTGCGTGAAATGGGCTTCACACCTAATACCGTTGTCTATTTCGAACGTCAGGCCCCTTTTGGTGGTCCGCTCATTGTTTCTCTGCGAAACTACCAACTATCTTTACGCCCCTCAGAGGCAAAACTGGTTTTGGTTCAAGGGTTATCCTAGTCTCAAATGAAGCAAGCACTTAATTTCGCCTTGGTTGGCAGCCCTAATTCGGGTAAAACAACCTTATTTAACGCCCTAACCGGAATGCGGGCAAAGACTGGCAATTACCCTGGGGTGACCGTTGACCGTCGCGTTGGTAGTTTAAATATCAGCGATCGCGAAATTCAAATTACCGATTTACCCGGAAGCTATTCTCTACAAGCCATTTCCGAAGAAGAGCATGTTACAACGCGCTTTCTTAGAGGCGAGTTAGGTGACGCCAACCTTGACGGAATTGTTTTTGTTGCCGATGCAACTAGTTTAAGCCGAGCGCTTCCGTTTTTGATAAGCATCTTAAAGCTTAATATTCCAACCATATTAGTTTGCACTATGATTGACGAATGTAAAGCGCGGGGCGGCGACATTGATTTTTTTAAGTTAAAGGCAGAGCTAGGCATTCCGGTTATTGGCGTTGTCGGTAATCAAGGGCTTGGCGTTACCGACCTAAAGCATTTACTTTCAGCTCCGCAAGACTGGAAAACCTCGCAAATACCAGAGATCAAGTCAACCGAAGAGCGCTTTGTCTGGGCAGATAAAATTTTCAACAAGGTGTTACGCCACCCTGTTTCTGAAAGTGGATTGACCCGGCAAATTGATCGCCTGTTGCTGCACCCCGTTCTTGGCTTGATAATTTTCACTGCATTTATTTCAGTGTTTTTCCAGTCAATTTTTACTTGGGCGGCGCCGGCCATGGATTTATTTTCTACCTGGGTTAACCAATTTGCATATTTCTGCTCCAATGTTTTACCGCCCGGAATGTTAAACGATTTAATTTGTGACGGCATTATCCAAGGTGTTGGTGCAGTCCTAGTATTTATTCCGCAAATTGCTGTTCTGTTTGCATTAATTTTCTTTTTTGAAGCTTCTGGATATATGGCACGTGCCGCTTTTGTGGTCGATCGCCTAATGGGTTGGGCAGGCCTCGAAGGTCGCTGCTTTATTTCTTTGCTTAGTTCCTACGCATGTGCTGTTCCAGGAATAATGGCCACCCGCTCAATTCCATCACCAAGAGATCGTTTGGCTACTATTTTGGTCGCGCCGTTTGCAACATGCTCTGCGCGCCTACCGGTATATGCGATTTTAATTTCGGCCTTTGTCCCTAACAATGAATTGTGGGGCCCTTTCACTTTACAGGGTTTAGTGTTAATGGCCCTGTATTTGCTTGGCGGAGTTAGCGCTATTGTTTTTGCGGCTGTCTTCAAACGTGGTTTGTTGCGCGGCGCCAGCCTCCCTTTCTTTTTAGAGCTTCCGCCATACCGGCTTCCATCACTAACTACTATTGTTGTTCAGGTATTCGGACGCCTAAAGGTATTCATTCGTGATGCTGGCAGGGTCATCTTGGTTGGCTCTATTGTTTTATGGTTTCTACTAAACTTTCCACAGCATCAAAGTGATAGCGAGCTTAGCGGTTTACAAAACAAACAGCAGCAAATAGAACAGAGCTATGCTGCAGATTTGGGTCGTTCTTTAGAACCAATCTTTGCGCCATTAGGTTTTGATTGGAAAATAAATATCGGCATTATTGGGTCCTTCGCGGCGCGCGAATTAATGATATCGACTATGGCTCAAGTATACGCAGTTGACAACGACCCCGACGACAACTCTAAATTTATCGACACTATTTCTACGCCCGATCCAACTACCGGGAAACAGCCTATTACTTTTGCGACGGCAATTTCAATGCTGGTATTTTTTGTATATGCGCTTCTGTGTTTGTCTACCGTAGCTGTAGTAAAACGAGAGACCAATAGTTGGCGCTGGCCGGCCTTTATGCTTGGATATATGTTTGCAACCGCATGGATTGCTAGTTTTATTGCCTACCGAATAGCCTTGGCTTAATGTAAGTTACTAATTGGAAAATTACCAATACCGCTATTAGCGCCGCTAGTTGTTCGCGTTGTGCATAACCATAACCAAGCAATGATCCAAATAATAACCATGGCCCAGCTACCTTAGTGCTTTTATGTAACAGCACTAAAGCCAACGATAGCGACAGGCTCATAGCCTTTAAGTTAACTACGCCGTCTAGGCTTTGGCTATTAACGTACCACCCTATCGCAGCACCCACTAATACTGTAAGCAGCGAACCTTGTACCCGTTTGTCGTTAATTACTTTGTTGTTGTCAAGCAGAAGCGAAAGTAAACAAAGTAGCGCGCCCAATGCGTAATTAAAGCCATTACATATCTGGCTTCCAACAAGCAGTGTTAATAATATAATTGCAAAGACAACCATTTGCCTAATATTGGCAGGAGCCACCACTCGGTCGACGCCATCAAAAATGCTGCACAGCGCGATGCCCAAGATTAATCCGCCTTGAGCAACATCGTGCTCTTGCCATCCGAGTTGTTGCATTTGAGTGTAAAGCGCAATTCGCAGAACAGCACCGGCGACAATAAATAGCTGCTGAAAATTATGTTGCCTTGATTTTGGAACACACAATAAAACGAGTAATCCAATAATACTTAACTGCCCGGCAAGGTGGCCTGTGTCAGAACCGTTTATCGTTAAATAAAAGATGGTGGTGAGCCCGAAAAGCAACCATAATTCTATGCGCCTGATGAAGCCGGACATTATTTTTTTAATTTGGTGTCTAGGTTTACGCGATTAGACATAAAACTTCTTCCCTGCTCATATAATTTTCCAACAGTTACTAATTCATTATTTTTGTATTCTAGTATTCTGTATCCAGGAAAAGTAAGACCGCCATTAGGCGCTGGGGCAACATCGTAATCATAGGTTGTGGTAGTTAACAACCATGGCTTGGACGGCAACTCGTTTTTTAACCATTCGTTACCATCTGCTGTATGGAATGCGTCAACATGAGTGTGGCCAGAAAGCGTGGCGGACACACCGTGCCGCTTTAACAGATTGATAAATTTTTGTTGGTTACGCTCAATAGATCGTGCACCCACTACGGGATGATGAATTTGTACTAATATTTCTTTGTTGGTGTTGTTATTTAACTGGTCTTCGAACCATGAAAGTTGATTATTGCTTAGCTGTTCACGACCGTGGGCAGAATCAAGGCTGATGACAGCAAGCTTGCCGAATGAATTGCTGTGAATGGGGTCTGGGAAATAATTAAGGTATAGTGACCAGTCTTCGCGCTCGTGATTGCCTGGACAAATAATTATCGGTATGTTCAGCTTACTGATTGCTTGATAAAATTTATCATAACGCTCAGCTCCGCCATGATAAACCAAGTCGCCAGTAAGTAATAAAAGCTCTGGCTGTTCCAACTGAACGTCTTCAATTAAAGCGTTTAATAATTTCTCAGAATCGCCGCCATCAATGTCTGGCAAATCTGCCGCATGAAATATTGAAAAATCGTTTGGAAACTCTTTGTAAACAAAAATTGCCTTAGGGTTTTCAAACAGCTTTCCGTTTATCTTTGCGCTAATTTTATATACACCTGGTTCTAACTCAGATTGTGAGTTTGTGGTAAAGGTATTACCGCGTACCGTAGTTACTTCTAAATCATATGTAGAATCATCGCTGGTAACACTGAATTTAACATCGTTGTCAATGAACGGCAGTAACCCATCGACAACTATTTCAAAGTTAGCTTCTTGCAACACCATTTGCGGGTTGCCGAGACGTGGCGATCGGATACGTGTTGTTGTTTTAAAACTATCTTTAATTACCACCAGCGCCAGAATAATAACTAACGCTATGAAAACTTTATTTAGTTTCATTACACATCTAGATTGCCAACCTCGTGAGCGTGTGCGGCAATGTATTCGCGGCGCGGAGCGGTTTCGTCACCCATTAACATCGTAAAGGTTTTATCAGCCTCTAGTGCATCTTCAAGAATTACTCGTTTCATGAATCTTAGTTCTGGATCCATTGTTGATTCCCATAATTGGTCAGGGTTCATCTCGCCCAAACCTTTATAGCGCTGTACCTCAACACCCTTCATTCCGAAGTCGCGGAATGCAGCAACCACTTCTTGAAGCTTGTGATAAGAAACAACTTCTCCATCATGGTCGAGGCTGAATAGTGCGCTTGAGTTAGAGTCATCTAACTCTGTTGTGAAACTAATTCCGCTTTGCAGCAATACTGCCAAATGCCTTTGCGCCGCCTGTTTTTCATTAAAATGAAATGCGAGATACTCTGCTTGATCGCGTGGTATTTCGGTGGTTGTGCCATCCCAAATACTTTGGTATTCGTTTTGAGCTGCATGGTAATCATCTACATTGTAGTAGAAGGTTTTTATCCCGCTATCTACATGTTGAATCATTGACATTGGTAGCTCGCCGTTTTCATTAGCGTGCGCCAGGTATTCTTCTGCTGTCACACCGCGAATGCCGCCCTTCATTGAATGTGTGCATTGAGAAAGTCGCTGTAAAGAATTTAAGATTGGCTCTATTTCGTCTCCTGTAAAACCAGCGCCATTCGCAAAAGTAAGGGTTGTTCCGGCGACCGATTGTTCTTTTAACATTTCGCGGAGATGGTCATCGTCATGAATGTATTTATAAGATTTTGAACCTTTTTTATTAATTCTATAAAGCGGAGGACATGCAACATAAACCCGCCCCGCTTCTATCATCGGTTTCATTTGACGGAAAAAGAACGTCAAAATTAAAGTTCGAATGTGAGAACCATCAACATCCGCGTCGGTCATGATGATTATTTTTCCGTAGCGACATTTTTCGTGATCAAAGTCTTCGCCAACTCCGGCACCAATTGCCTGAATCATTGTTTGTAATTCTTGATTGGCTAAAATGCGATTGGCATTATTTTTTTCGACATTAAGGATCTTACCCTTTAGCGGTAAAATTGCTTGATAACGACGATCGCGTCCTGTCTTGGCTGAACCACCAGCAGAGTCTCCTTCTACTATATATAATTCGGTTAATGAAGTATCTTTTGATTGGCAGTCGGCTAATTTACCCGGTAACGAGCCGGATGATAATACGCCCTTTCGTCTAACCAAATCGCGTTGCTTTCTTGCTGCATCACGTGCATCACGAGCCAATAAAGCCTTGCGAATAACAGAGCGTCCTGGTTCAGGGTTTTCTTCTAAGTATTCACTAAGGCATTCGCTAAGTACGCCGTCTACAATTGCTGTAGCTTCGCGGGAACCCAACTTACCCTTTGTTTGTCCTTCAAACTGAGGGTCTGGAATTTTTATTGAAACTACCGCATACAAACCTGAGCGATAGTCGTCGCCCGATGGCGGGTCTCCCTTCTTAACTAAATTATTACTTTTAACAAAACTATTAAATGTTCTAGTTAGGGCGGTGCGGAAACCAGTTAAGTGGGTACCGCCTTCTCCGGTTCTAATATTATTGGCGAAAGAATAAATACCCTCGTGCCAATCGTTAGTGTAGCGCATTGCAACCTCAACCCCGTACTTACCCTTTTCGTGTTGCACGCTTTTGTTGAAGTGAATGACGTCTGTAATTTGCTCTTTGCCGGCTGAAATATCATTGATATAAGCAACCAAGCCTTCGGGGTGATGAAACTCTTCGCTGCGTCCTGTAGATTCTTCTTTAACAATAATTCGCAATCCCGTTGTTCCCATCAGGTAAGACATTTCTCGCAAACGATTACATATTATCTCCCAGTCAAAACCACTGTGAGAAAATATCTCTGTGTCTGGCATGAAGCTGACTTGAGTACCTTTTTCTGTGGTATCGCCAACTGTTTTAAGGTCTGTCTTCTTTATTCCTCGCGAAAAAGAAATATGATGTTCGACACCGTCTTTATAAATATTTACGTTAGTAAGTTCAGACAATGCATTCACTACCGAAATACCAACCCCGTGCAATCCACCAGAGACCGCATAAGCATCATTGTCGAATTTACCGCCGGCGTGCAGTTTTGACATCACCAACTCAACTGCTGGCATGCCCTCTTCTTCGTGCATTTCTACAGGAATTCCACGCCCGTTATCGCGAACCGTTGCCGAACCATCGCTGTTTAAGGTAACGGTAACAGTATCGCAGTGACCAGCCAACGCCTCATCAATCGAGTTGTCGACGATCTCCCATAACAAATGGTGATATCCTCGCTCGGCTGTATCTCCAATATACATTGCAGGACGCATGCGGACTCCTTCGAGGTCTTTTAAAAACCTAATTGAACTGGAACCGTATTCTTTATTTTCTTCGGACATTTTATTAATTTGATTTAAATTCTATTCTCTTAACAACCAAACTTTGATTATTGCTATTAAATTGAATTTCTTGATTTATTAGTGACACAAATTCTGACTGACGAAAGCAGCGCAGCTCTTGCAGCAATGGCGCAGATTTTACTTCTACGATGAAACGACCATTATGGAAGGAAGCGGCACGGCACTTAGATTTATATTTTGGCGGACAAATTGCATTCCATGAATCAAAAACAATTCTGTGTTCGGTACCTCGAGAAATGCCCATTTTACCAAACACATCACTGACAATTGTCGTGATGGGAATTGCTTGCTTGCAGTATCTCTTTTTGATTGGCATGTTAAACCAGTGAACTTAGAGGCATTACGATATAAAAGAAATCATTACCAAGAATGAATTTAGCCGGGTGTGAAGCGTCTTCAAGTTGAATTTCAATTGCCTCGCTATGGGCCGCCTTTAAACCCTCCATTAAAAAAGCAGGGTTAAATGCCGTATTAATTTCATCACCAGAATAATCTACTTCGAAATTGGCCGACGCGCGACCACGTCCGTCTGTTTCTGAGCTTATTTCCATGTTGTTATTGCTAAGCTTGAGCCTAACAACAGCAGCAGAGTCATTGGTCAAGTGACTAGCTAGACGTAATTTTTTAGTAAATGACTCGCGATGAGCATTTATCGAATTAGTGCTTTGGATATTTAATACTTGAGAATAATCTGGAAACTCGCCAGTTAAAACTCGACCGAATGAATCTAGATTTCCAATCTTAAAACCTACTTGGTTTCCGAGATACCAAATGCTTATCTCTTCGCCATCTTCATCTTGGCCAAAACGATAAATCTGATCTAAAACTTTTGGCAGTAGCACTGCACGTTGAGCTGCGGATGATTCAGACGAAATGCTACGTGAGATGCAAGATAATCGACGTCCATCGGTGCCAACCATGGTCATACGATCGTCTTTAGCTTCAAGTAAAATTCCTTCTGTAGCAAATCTCGAGTTTTGAACTTTTGATGTTGCAAATCTAGTTGAGTTAACCATAGACAGAAAATCATTTTTATTCATCGTGACATCTGGGTCAACATCACACGAAGGAGCTACTGGAAAGCTTTCTGATTTTTCAGAGGCACTCGCAACGCTTGAATCGAGAGTTACCAAAGTGCACTTGTCTTCGGCTGCACAGATCTCTACCTGATTAGAATCAGTTAAATTTATTGTTACAGTATCTGACTCGAGATCTTTAATAATATCTACAAGTTCGCGACCAGGAATAACTGCCCAACCGGGTTTAGTGACTTGAACAAAATCTAAGCGGTAGCGTACCGACATATCTAAATCGTTCGTCATTAAAATTAAGCTATCGTTCTGTGCTTCGATAAGGACGCCTCCGTACATCGGATTTGTAGGTTTTCTGTCTATTCCCATTTCAACTCTTTGTAGAGCATTACGGAAGGCTAAGCGATCAACGAGGAAGTTCATTTTTGTTGTTATTCTTTATTAGATGTTAAAGAAATTAGTAGTAGTAGTATAGTAGAGCCTAAGCTGTGGATAAAGGACTAACTGGAGCCCTAAAGCCTTTAAATCAAGTAACTTAGAAAATCGTGTTTGTGTTTTGTGTGTGTTGAAAAGATGTGGCTTAATTTGTGATAAAAAAGCATAACTAATTCGATTGTTAATAACAGAGGACATGTGAGAAATACTATGGCAAAGGTCGTGGAAAAGACCATCATTTATCCTTAGCAATCCACCTTTTATCAACAACTTATCACCGCAATTGAAAAACCCAAGCCAGATAATTAGCTTGGGTTTTTGTGAAGTAAGGATCATTATTAAGATGACTTTAAGATTTTTTGTTCAAGGGACTGGATAAAATCAGCATACTGATCGTCAACCATTAAGCGCCTGTCTAGCTTAGAGAGAGAGTGCTTAATGGTGCTGTGATCTCGGCCGCCAAAAAAACCACCAATTTCTTTAAGCGACATATTGGTTAGTCTTCGAGAAAGGTAGATAATTATGTTTCGCACTTCAACTAGTGTTGCCTGTCTAGATTTAGTTTTGAGTAGCTCTAGCTCAATATTGTGAAATTCACAAACCACATTAGAGATTAACCCAATAGTAACCAATTTTTTAACAGGTGCCATGTTTGGCATGCTTTCAGCCGCCATGGCCAGAGAAATTGGGCGCATTTCTAAACGTGATTTTGCATGCAGGCTTGTTAAAAAACCTTCGAGGTCGCGGATGTTGTTTCCTACGCGTTTAGCAATGAAATGAGCAATGCCCTCGTTAAGGTGGATTCCGCGCAAATGGGCCTTATGTAGCAAAATAGACACCCTATCATCAAATTCAGGGGTTTTGATTTCAGCAGCAAGCCCCCAGTTGAAGCGAGATACCAGGCGACTACTGAGACCCTCAATTTCTGAAGGAGGTGAGTCACACGACAATATGATTTGCTTGTTTTCTTGGTAAAGCGCGTTAAATGTGTGAAAAAACTCTTCTTGGGTTTTTTCTTTTCCGACTAGATGGTGAATATCGTCGATAATAAACACATCAACATCGCGATATCTATTTCGAAATGCCTGCACGTTGCCCTCGCGAATTGCGCTAACAAAGTGATTTTGGAAGTCTTCGCACGTCAGATAAACGATTTTAAGCTCAGGCTGACATTCGTTGATCGCGTGAGCAATCGATTGCATAAGGTGGGTTTTACCTAAGCCAGATTCGCCATGAATAAAAAAGGGATTAAAGTCTTTTCCCGGATCTTGGCAAATGCCACGGCCAGCCATTTGCGCAAAACGATTAAAGGTGCCAACAACATAATTATTAAAGGTATAAGATTTATTAAGTCGCAACACATTATTGGCTTTTGTGGTACTAACAGAGGTATAAGTGCGCTCTGGTGCAAGCACCGCAACCCCGCCTTCGGTTTCTTGAGAAACGTGCTCAAGCAGGTCTTCGGCTAATTTTTCAACAATTTCGAATTCGATATGCTTAACGGCCAACACTTTCTCGATCGCATCGTGAAATAGGTCGCGCAACCGCTCAAAGTGCATTCGGGACGGCACCTCAATAGTTGCTCGCGCCGGAGGGTCATATGAGACCAATTCTGTACCGCGGACCCAAGCGTCGACGTTGTCAACTCCCATGAGTTGCTCAAGCTCGTACAGAGCTTTTTTCCAGGTAACTTTCAGTTCTTGTGTCATTGGCTAAACGCACGTAAGTCGTTTAAAATCAAACAGTTAGTAGGTTAACCATTCTTTCGACTAATACTTTAGCTACCCCACCGAAAACCAAAAATATTTTAATAGTAGAATTTTATAAAACCTATATCTAAAACACTTAAGGGATTGCGACTTTGTATAGCCCCCGAATTACCACCACCAGGCGATCGATAAAGTGATCAACCTCGCAGTCAGGGTAATCTTTCCTAAAGCTAACTCTTATAGATGCTTGCGCTAATTTTTCATCAACCCCGGTGGCCACTAAAACACTAGACGCTAATGCTGCTCCTGAGGCACATGCTGAGCCAGAAGATAAAGAAATTTTTTCGGTGTCTAAAGCTGGCAAAATCATGCGGCCATCGATGCCAGGAAAACTAATATTTAATGTGTTGGGCAAGCCGCCATCAAGGTCAGAATTAATTTGAAAAGAACAGCCGCAATTTTCTAATTTACTTAACAGTAAGTTGCGCCAACTCGCGGTATTGGCGGAAAAGTTTACTTGCGATCGCATGGCATCGTCGAGGGCAACATAAAAACTTGCAGCAAGCTCTGGGGATTCGGTGCCGGGTCGCAATGAGTTTTGTTGGCCACCACCCCACAACAAGGGCGCGCAGTTACTTGGGTTTTTAAGCCTTAACAAACCAACACCTTTGGGCGCACCAAACTTATGTCCAGAAATTGAAAAACTGTCGGAGTTTAACAAACAGTCGTCAAAGGGAATTTTTCCGAAGCCCTGCACCGCATCACAGTGCCAACGTACATTATCTGCAACCGATGCGGAGCACTTGCTTATATTTTGAACACAGCCAGTTTCGTTGTTTACCCATTGCCCCACCAATACATAACAGTCATCGTCACTAAAGACATAGTTGTTAATATCGAATTGCGCGCACGCACTTAGGTCGAGCAAGTGTAGAGAATATCCTTTTTGTTGAAGAACCCTTAAATAAGACAAGCAAGAGGGATGTTCGGCAAGACTGCTTACCAGAATTGGCTTTTTGTGGTAGACCTGCTCTAAATCATAGATTAGGCCGTGAATAGCAAGGTTATTCGCTTCAGTTGCACCACTTGTGAAAAACAATTCGTTTGCGGAACAGTTCAAAAGTTTTGCAATATTAATCTTGCTGCTTTCAATCACTGCTTGAGCCGCGCGCCCATCTTGGTGGATTGACGCTGGGTTTGCTGGTGTTGTAGTAGCAACCTCAACAAATTTTTCTAATGCGCGCTTGCTGACCGGTACGCCAGCATTAGCATCAAACGATATTCGCTGATTGCGGTTGCTCATGACGATCGAGTCTAATTCGTTTGGCTAATTCACTGGCAATTTCTGAAAACTGTTCGGCAGCAGTACTGTCGGGGGCATATTCAAAAATAGTTTGACCGTGCGACGGCGCTTCGGCCAAGCGTACATTTACTCGCACTTGGGTTGGGAAAACGATTTCGCCAAAGTGGTTTTCTAATTCTTGCAAAACTTCGCGCGACAAATTTCTTTGTTTGGAAAACATTCCAACTAATATTCCTGTCAACTCAAGTTTTGGATTAAGTCGTTGCTTGACCCTTTCTAACACATCGAGCAATTGGGCCATCCCCTGCAGTGCAAAAAACTCGGCTTGCAGCGGAACAATTACGGAGTGTGATGCGACAAGGGCATTTAAAGAAAGGGTGCCTAGTGATGGCGGGCAATCTAGCAATACAACGTCTGGGCAGTCACTAGTTTTTGACAATTTGTGCAGGGCTAAATTTAATATCCCTTCTCTGCCAATTTCGGCAGCGAGCTCAGATTCGGCGCCCGTTAAGTCGAGATTTGTTGGCGCAATAAACAAGCCGTCAGTTTGGGTCGGCTGCATAAGATCAGAAAAACTATGTTGGCCCATTAGCAAGGAGTATACCGATGGATCTCCTGGCTCGGGCATGCGGTCGAAGCTAATGGACAAATGAGCTTGGGGATCGAGGTCTACTAGTAATACTTTGTGACCAGCCTTGGCCATGGCAGCGCCAATATTTGCAACAGAGGTGGTTTTTCCCACCCCACCTTTTTGATTGATTATGGAGATGATGTGCACAGCCATAGAATAGCGTCCCCCGCACCCTACACACGCAATAATTTATATTAACAACAGCTATGGCTTGTAAAGCAATAAGTTATTTAATCGCTGCTAATTGCGCCTTCATCTCACTTACCGCGAAGGCAGTTTTGTCTTCCCATGAAGGCATATGCTCAAGATCTTGACGTTGATGAGCAAATAATATGCCACGGCTAGAATTAACTACAGCCCCACGACCAGAATCATCAAATGCGCATCCAAGCCCGTCGGCAGTACCACCCTGAAAGCCAAAGCCAGGGAGTAATAAAGGGGTGTTTGGCATTAAGGTGCGAAAATTAGCAAGTTCGTCTGCACGAGTAGCGCCGACAACAGCCCCAATGTTAGACCACCCATTGGCGCCCATGTCAGCATCCCCCCATTCTGCAACCTGCTTTGCAATAACCTCTGACAAGGTTGGCGAGCCATGATTTTGAAAACTCACCGCCCCAGGATTCGAGGTTTTGACCAAAAAGTACAGGCCAGCGGCATTTTCTTTGGCCGATTTCAGAAAAGGCTCACATGCATCAACGCCCAGAAACGGGTTGACGGTTAACGCATCACAGTAAGGAAAAGCGTTTTTATAACCGCCGGATAAAAAAGTATCGGCGTAGGCTTCGGAGGTAGACCCAATGTCTCCTCGCTTGGCATCCATTAGGACTAATAATCCCTTATCGTGGGCGTAAGAACAGGCATCGGCAAGGGCGGCAAAACCATCAGCGCCGAGCCGCTCAAAAAAAGCAGACTGCGGCTTAATTACTGCGACCTCATTTGCCAAAATATCAATTAGTGCGCGGTGATAATCAGTGATGGCCTCGGCGGCTTTTGCGGGAGACTGGTCGGCCTTACTTTTGAACGGCTCGGGTAGTTGTTCAAGGCGCGGATCTAAACCCACCATGGCTGGGCTTTGGCAACGGTCTATCGCGGCGTGCAGGCGGTCGATGTAGTTCATGAATTTATATCATACAGACAACCGTTGATCGTCTGGCAAAAGTTCGGCAAGGATGCTATCGAGGTGTAAAAAGCCGGTGGGCGTGGCGCGAATAAAAGTCTGGCCATTTTTGTTAGCCATTTTAATTTTACCCTCATCTTTAAAGCGGGCCCATTGTTCAGAATAATATTCGAGTGGGTCAAGCCCGGACAGGGTTTTCAAATTTTCAACAGAGACCCCCTGCTTTTCTAAACGTAGCCCCATCATTAACGCATCGAATAAAATTGTTTCGCTGCTGCAACTATCGCGTTGCGCATAATGATTTTTATTATTATTAATGCAGTGGATATAATCTTCTGGCGAGGCAATATTCATTAACCGCTCGGGGTTTAACCAACTTGCGGCACCAGCGCCTAAACCGACATAAGGTTTAGAATTCCAATACGCCATGTTGTGAGAACACCGCCTTTCTTGTTTAGCAAATGCACTTACTTCGTATGGATGGAATCCGGCGGCAGAATTTAATTGCCGCGTTAACTTAAACATTGCCGCCGAATGTTCGTTGGAATTTGGAGAGTGCCGCCCCGCGTCTTTTAATTTCGTTAAGCTGGTTCCGGGCTCGTAACTTAATTCATAACACGATAAATGTTCGGGCGCCAGTTTGTGAATTTCGAGTAAGTCATCTTGCCAATCAGCTAGCTTTTGCCCAGGGAACGAGTAAATTAGGTCAACGTTAATATTGTCAAAACCGGCCTTTCTTGCCCAATCAAATGCTTTATATGACTGTTGCACATCATGCACGCGGTCGTATGCCAACAACACATCGTTGCGCAATGACTGGAAGCCAAGCGATAAGCGGTTAATGCCGCAGTCACGAATTGCTGATGCGGTTTCGAAATCAAAGGACTCGGGGTTGGCTTCAATGGTTGCCTCGTTAGCCGAATCACAAAAACCGGTGATGTGGTTCAGCTCACCCAAGAATTTAGATAACATTTTGGCTCCTAATAAAGTTGGAGTTCCACCACCGATAAATAAGGTCGTTGGCTTTAATTGCCAGGCACGAGAACGTGCTTCGAGCAATAAGCTTGATAGGTATTCTTCAATATTTTGATTGGTGTAAGCATAAGAGTTGAAGTCACAATAGCGACACTTTTTAACGCAATAAGGAAGGTGAACGTATAAAGCAACGCCACCTTCCTTATTGTGAAGTTGTTTATTAGGCAGGCTTTCGTTCTTCCCTAAATTTATCGAGGCTTTGTGGTTTTTGTCCATCAACGACATAGCGGTGTAATTTTTTCAAAGCACGCTGTTCAAGCTGACGAACTCTTTCTCGCGAAATCCCTAGCTGCTTTGATGCGTATTCTAAGGTGGCGGGCTCTTCTCCACCAAGGCCATATCGCTGACGTAAGACGTTTGCTTCAAGGGGGTCAATAAAATCTAATATTTCACGGATGGTTTCGATAGCGTCTTTCTCCATAACCAATTCGTCCGGCGTTCGCGCGTCGCGATTGTCGCTTTGAATAGGAGCCTTGGCACCAGTGATGCCGTCCGTCCCCATTTGGGGAGCTACGTCTTGATCATGAATTGTTTGTTGCACAACCTTGATGTTCTTCTTGGAAATATCCATGTGCTTGGCGACTTCGTCAGGCATGGGTTTGTGGCCCAGCTCTAATTCAAGCTCATCGGTGGTGCGTCGCCACTTGGAAAGCAATTCAACCATATATGAAGGAATGCGAACAGTTTTAACCGAGTTAATTAGCGAGCGACGTATCGTTTGCTTTATCCACCACGTCGCATAGGTTGAGAATCTAAAGCCAGCTTCAGGGTCAAACTTTTCAATTCCCTTGAGGAGGCCAATGTTACCCTCGGCGATTAGGTCTGGTAATCCTAAACCCCTTCCTTTGAACCGTTTAGCGATGGATACCACCAAGCGTAGGTTGGCCCGAATCATATATTCTCGAGCCTCATCGTCGCCAGCATGGATGCGGCGGCTTAATTCTACTTCTTGCTCGGCGGTGAGTAATTTGACCTCATCAATTTCTTTGAGGTATGTTTCTAGGCAGCGGTCGTTCAATTGTCTTAATGTTGAGTAAATGAGGATTTGCGGAGCGCGAAGGCGTGTTCCGAACCCCTTTTGCGGATAATTGGAGAGCAACATTAGAGAAAAGAAGATATTTATTAATTACCGAACAAAAGTCAGGGCAAAATATGTGGCCCAACGTTGATGAACTCCTCCAATACAAACCCAGCACGATCTAGGCAGCTTCCCGAAGAGCGCTTTGCGCCCGCTCTTGAGCAGCAGGCTCAGCCATTCTTTGATGCGATATCCGCTGTAAAGCTTGAGTCAGAAAGCGGTTACGTAGAAAGGTCTCTTTATTCGGTTTCGCACGAGGCACAGTTATTGGAAGATTACCTAGATCGACATGGCGCCAACCACAACAAGCGCTTTCACTTAATCAGAGAAGACGTTTCTGGAATTAGGTGGGTAGCAAAAGCACTGTCTTGCTTGTCTTTGTTAAAAGAGGGGCCAAATTCTTATCCAGCGGCCGACATAACCTGGAATAACGAGCGACTCGCCAGCCATGTCGAGATATCAGCTCACTGCCTAGCAGAATATTTAGAAAACCTCACAGCGCAGTTCAATTCGAGTTGGCTGGCAGCAGGCCTGCCTTTAGTAGACCCCAAGGTTACTGAGGTGCTTGTTCACCCACCAGTACCCGTTTTGCCATCCGATTTGATAAACGAAGAAGATGCAAAGGAAGATGATAACCCTCGTGCTGCACTATACTTAAGCAGATATTTACGACTATTTAATAGCTGGAAGTCAGAAGCAACACAGCGTATTTCGAGCGACAGTGATTGGCCTTCTTTTATGCAGAAATATTGCACCGAGGCAATTGCTAGATCATTTGAGTCACGTGTGCATAATTTGCAAAGTGATTACGACTCTCATATCAGAAACAGTAAGCAAGAGCTCGCTTGCCCGCAGCTGCGTAAAATACGCGGTGCAGTCAGCCAGTGTCTACACCTTTTAGAGAGCGTTACCGCAATTACCCATCTTTACGAACGTCATCGCCATCAGCGACAACTTTCGGCGGTCCTACCATGGAAGGCCTTGGTTACGCTATTGGTTAATCACTTAATTTACCCGGCATACAAGAGCCTTAAAGTGGCGGCGCCTTTAGCCCAAGAGCTGCTAGCCGAAATATCGATTGTGGGGTGTGTTCAGGTTAAACTACCAGATGGCGTCGATATGCATGCTCGACCACTATCCTTAATAGCAAATATAGTGAAGCACCATGGTTTAGACGTTGAGATTGAGTGTGCACAAGACCGAGCAAATGCCGCGAGTTTTATGGCGATGCTGGTTGTTATTGGCTCCAACCCAGACGAGAGAACCTATTCATTTTACGGTGACAACGCCGTAATCAGTGATATTAAACAATTGTTTGAGCTAGGATTAGGCGAAAATGGGCTGGACAAGGTAACAGACGCCTTTCCTTACTTAAAATAGTAGTAATACGCAGCGAAATAATTTATTATTTCAGGATGACATCATCCAAATCACCTCAGCGCCTTGGTAAAGGCATCGGTTCTCTCTTATCAAACCGTCACGCAAGCGACCAAAGCCCATCCGACGGAAAACTGTGGGTTTCTCACGCGGATTTACGCACTAGCACCGAACAGCCAAGGCAACACACAGATCGCGGGGTTGACAAGCTGGCAGAGTCTTTGCGTCGCCATGGAATGATGCAGCCGATAGTAGTCACGCAAGACGCGGACGGACACTACGAGATTTTAGCCGGAGAGAGGCGCTGGAGAGCAGCAGCAATAGCTAAAATGACTAAGGTGCCGATAATCGTGCGCGAGGGCAGCCTTACCGGCGAAGAAAGGCTCGAATTGGCCTTGATTGAAAATATCCAACGCGAAGACCTAGACCCAATAGAAAGAGCAGTCGCCTGTAAGCGACTACAGGCCGAATATAGCCTTACCCAGCAGCAGGTTGCAGATCGGTTGGGCTATAAGAGGCCTACCATTGCTAACCTTGTTCGCCTTCTCGAGCTTCCAAAGGCGTTGCAAGACGATGTTTCACGTGGAACACTCAGCGCGGGGCATGCACGTGCAATGCTCCAGATAGAGGACCAGGCCGGGCTGGCAAGGGCGCGCAAGGAAATCCTGGACGGAGATTTGTCCGTTCGTGCAGCGGAGTCTCTTTGTAAAAAGGTGGCAAGTGGATCTGTTTCTCCGGTTCACAAAGCTCGTCCAGCAAAGCCAGCGTGGGCCGCAGACCTGCAAGAGAGGCTATCGCGAAAACTTGGTTGTCGCGCCGAGCTCAAACTGCATGCCCGGGGTGGCGGCAAAGTGGTCCTTCACTTCGCCGAGCTTGATGCTCTAGACGCTGTTGTGCAGGGGTTGGGGCTATCCAGCGAAGCGGACGACTTGCTTGATGCTTAGATTTTGGTAACCGCTGTGACCGTAAGGCTTTGGCCTTCGGGAAGTGCGGCAACAGCTTCTTTGAGCTCGTCAAGCCCTGAGGTAATCATGCCGAAAACGGTAGATTGACCGTCGGCAAAAAAGTTATCTTGCAACATAATCTGGACAGTGTTTGCTTTCTGGCTGCCATCACGATCTTTTGTCGCAACAGTTGTGAGCACACCCTCTGAGTGGAATAAGCGAACTCGTTCAATAGCGATTGCAGGGTCGTTTTCTTCTAGGCCATTTTCTACCGTTAAAGATACGTTGCTGAAGTTGCTAATGTCTTGGCCAACAATTCCGTCTAGATTAGACGTGAAGTGCTCGACGGTGTTTGCGGCAGCAGAAAACAAGCCAAGAACAACATCGTAAGTTGTTTCAGCGCCGTCAGTTACGGTGATTACGTATGAGTCTCCATCGGGCTGCTGGTTGTCGAAATCAAATTTATCTGAGCCGCTATTTTCGATTGCGGCAAGCAAAATATCAGCTATTGGCAAGACCTCACTACCGCTGGTAGCCACCCAAGATTTGCTAGAATTCGATGTAGCAAGCTTGCTTAGCCGAGGGCGTAATATTTCAAGCGCATTAGCATCATCTGCTTGAAGGGCCATTCGTGTTGCTGAGTAAACCACCCATTGATATGTAAGGCCGTCTGCCTCGGCCTGCGCCAATTTTGTACTAAGGTTTTCTTTTAGATCAATTTCTGAGCTAATCGTTTGGTAAAGAGACCACGATTCAGCGTTTTGTTTTTGAACAAGGCCAGGCGCATAGTAAAAATACGCATTGCCGCCAAATACAATTGCCAGCATCAAAAGAATGGAGACGCGGTTTTTTTTAAACCAGTCAAAAAGAGGTGTGTCTTCGAAGGAGAGTACCATTTAATGTATGATGATTGGCCAACAGCGTAGGGTGATGCACCAATGCTGTGAAATCCTAACAAATACTTTGTATAAAGCCATAATAATTGCCGTGGTGCTTGCGCTCGATTTGCTTGCCGCAAGCGATTGCTCTGCTCAAATGACAACCCCAGATCAAGTGGGGCTGCGGGTGTCATATCAAAATAGCGACCTGGCTAGAGACTTGTCCGTTGTGGTCGCAACAATTGAGCCAGAATTGTTTGAGTTAGAGACAGCGCTTGGCATAAAAATATCGCGTAGCGGAGAAATATATTTTTGCAGTGACCTAGAGGATTTTTCTAGAAAACTGCAATTTGAGCCACCTGACTGGTACAACGCGGTTGCTCAAGATAGTTTAAAACAAATTGTGGTGTGGGTTAAACCTAATCAATCACCGGCGATGGTGTCCAAAGTTCTAAGCCACGAGTTGATGCATTGGGCGTTGTTCTCGTTACCGCCAGCAGTGGCAAAGCAATTACCTCTTTGGCTTCACGAGGGGTTGGCTGAAATGTGGTCTGATGCTGGTTTATCAAACACATATGAAGTTTCTTTGGCCTGGGAGTCGCTGCAAAACCGTTTGCCTAGACTAAATAGTTATAAGAATAATTTCAGCGATGAACCTTATCGTGCGGCAGTAGGGTACGCCTTATCGAAAGAGGTAGTGGTGTATTTGCGAAACAACTACGGCAACCATCTCTTTCGACAACTATTCGAAGCTATGGCCAACGGACGAACCCTCGATCAAGCATTAATAGACAATACCGGCTTAAGCATAGTAACCCACGAGCTTGCAGTGCGAGCCAACCTCAACTCGTGGTGGCGCTTTGTTCAAGAAATGCACCCCAACTTTTTTTTACTAGTTGTTGTGTCAATTTTGTTTTTAATACCAGCGGTCATGCGCCGCCGTCGAATGCATAAATTAGCAATTCATAAAGCTTGGCAAACCCAAGAAGATGCTCTCGATATTTATGACGAGCAAGGCGACAATATAAGCGATGAAAAAGGTTAATCGCCGCGGCCACACTCGAAGAGTGATCACTGCCAAAATTGCGCAATTAGTAACACCACTGTTGGTAAAAATAGTTGCACGAACCTGGAGGATTCGGTGGGAGGGCGAAGACATTTATCGCGGCAACCACAAGAATGTAATTATTTCTTTTTGGCACCAAACAATTCCGACCGCTATTGGTAGTCACCGCAATAAAAACATTTGTGTAATGGTTAGCCTTAACCGTGATGGAGAAATGATTTCAAGTGTCGCGACTCGCATGGGGTATTCAACAGTGCGCGGTTCTAGTTCCGCGGGCGGAAGAAAAGCTTTCAATGAAATTACTACAAAGATAAGCGCGGACGTCCCTATAGCTTTTACGCCAGATGGTCCGCGTGGTCCATTTCATAGTATTGCGCCAGGCGTGTTGTGGGCTAGTGCAGTTACTGGTCGGAAAATTTACACCTTTGGTGTGGCAGCGGAAAAAAAATGGAGCGCGAATTCATGGGATAAAATGTTCTTGGCTAAGCCATTTTCTAAAGTTGTTATCCGTTATGATTCGCGAATGGGTGTAGTAGATCGTAACCGAATAACCAATAAAGATTACCGAACGCAGGAAGCGGAACGACTAAAAACAATAATGGACGAGTGCGAAGATGCGGCCAAACAATGTTTAAGCGAGTGGTGCAATGAGTGATACATTAGTCTTTAAGTTAAGCGCAACCGAGGCAAGTCAGCTACGCAGCGAACTTAATTGTCACAACTTTGAATTTCGCAAACTCAATCACGCGCAATTCCAGGTGCGGGCCGATGGGGTCACTGCCTCGATGTACAACAGCGGAAAACTAGTAGTTCAAGGCAGAGAAGCACAGGCGTGGTGTATCCAATTTTTGAAGGACAAACAGCAGCAAGCCGCGCCGCAGAAGGCAAGCAAGGCTTCTGGCGCTGTGAATTGGCCTGATGCTGCATATGCAATTGGTTCAGACGAAGCAGGCAAGGGCGACAGTTTTGGTGGACTAGTTGTGTGCGCAGTCGGGCTAACCGCCGATTCCTTAGAGCTGGTTGAAAAAACAACCATTTGTGATTCAAAGCAAATGAACGACGCGCTAATTTTGCAACTAGCTCCGTGGTTAAAAGAAAACGTTATTTACAAAATAACTAACCTCTTTCCTTCCGACTACAACAGCCAATGGCAACAACACGGAGGCAACGTGAATACCTTGTTAACAGCCCTTCATACAGAGTGCATTGAGCAGGTGGCCGGTATCGCAGATTTTCAACACGCGGTAGTAGATAGGTTTTCACCGAAACTTCCGGTCACAGCTAAATTATCCGCAAGTTTGCCAGGGCTTAAAGTAACCGAACAACCTCGCGCCGAAGAGTTTTTACCAGTGGCATGTGCCTCGGTTTTAGCGCGCGCAACCTTTCTTGAGCAGATGTCTAAACTAAGCGAAGAGCTCGCCTTAGACATACCACTTGGTTCAGGACGCCCAGTGGCATCGGCGCTATATCGTTATCGAGACATACACGGTAATACCAATTGGCAAAAAGCTGTCAAAATGCATTTTAAAAACGTTCAAAAATTTATAAGCTAATGGCGCATTGTCAACAAACAAAATTTTCGCAGCTAAAGGTGAATGTAATCACGGTTTCAGATAGTCGCGACTTAGAAAGCGATGCGTCCGGAAAATTAATCTCTGAGCTTGTTGCCGCTGTAGGGCACAAGGTGTTGGCGCGCGAAGTTGTGGCCGACAACATTGATGATATTCGCAATGCTGTACGTAGTGCTTTAGAACAACAGGACGCCGGCGCAATCATCATAAATGGTGGCACCGGGGTCACTCCTCGCGATCAAACTCCCGAAGCGGTTGAGCCAATGTTTGACAAGCCGCTTCCAGGATTCGGCGAGTTATTTAGACACCTATCTTTTACCGAAATTGGCACCGCCACAATCCAGTCGCGAGCCACCGCCGGACTAATAAACAGAACAGTAGTTTTTTCTCTACCTGGGTCAACCAAGGCATGCCGTTTAGCCGTTGAAAAAATAATTTTGCCGCAATTAGATTCTAGAACAAAACCTTGTTCATTCGCGGCTTTACTCAGTCTTTGATTCTTGCTCGTCGATTATTTCGGCATCTATCGGCCGATCACCGCCAGGAGAAAAAGGGTCGGCATCGCGGCGCAGTTCGTCAAAAGTTTGTTCTAAGCCAGTCTCGCGCTTGATATCGTTCATGGTGCGCCGCAGCTTAAACCACAACTTTCCGATTTGTCGAATGACCTCTGGAAAGCGCGAGCCAAAAACCATAACGCCAACCACGGCAATAACAATTAGCTCTGGCCCACCAATAAAGGCGCCGAGTTTATCGGAGGTCACGAAGGGAGTAATCAAAACGATCGAAAGTGTCATGAACAAAGCGCGGGGTTATCGAAAAGTAAAAACCGTCAGCGCCAGTTGATTCTACACGAGTATAACCAACCTCAACACTAAAGTCGTGCGCGTAATGCGTGACTTCCCAGGTGCTGAAAAACCCAGCGTCGCCAGAAAAATTGCGGCTTTTACGAACGGACGCCGCCCACTGCTCGGAAGCGCGCAACCCGGCATATGCCGACCCCAGGGCGAAGTCTTGGTCGGTGCCATTAACTTCTAGATAGTTTAAGCCGTAAAAATAATTTGAGTTTGGACGCATGCTTATTTGGCTAACAATTTCATCAGCCCTGTTTAGTTCGAAATCGTAACGCGCATTTAATAGCACCGACAACCCTTTCATCGCATTACCAAAAGTGGATGGCGTCCACTTCATGCGTAGTTCGCTTGGGCCAAGGCCACCGTTAATAGGGATGGTGCGAAACGGCATTAGCGATGAGCCAAGGGCCGTTGATTCGCTTAAATAATATGGCTGCAAAAGCTGCAAATCAAACCAGGGTTGTTCAGCACCAGGCGCGTAAAAGAACTGACGAAGGCCAAGTTCTATTAGAGAGCCCTCGTTCAGCGCCTGGCTACCATCAAACAAAGCGCGAACACCATCTGGTGAAGCCACAGCATGTTGCGCTCGCCAACCAATGCTTGGAATTATTTTGTGAGACCAGCCATCAAGATATTTTTGAACAAAAATCGCATTGCTTTCTAGGCTAGTTTCGACATAAAGTTGTTGGTCGTTGGTGGTGACTGGCAGCGTGTCGCGCCACGCTGCGCCACGCATTGCAACTGCGGGAACAAGGTGAACCCCGCCAAGCTGAAAGTTTGCATCGGCTTCGGCCCATGCTGATAAGCGCGTGCGCTCGGCATTTGGGCTATTGATATAGTCAGCGGAGGTGGCACTAATAATTTCGTAATCGCGTAACATCATTCGCCCAGCGTCCATACCCCAAGAAGTGCTCAGCCACGCCGGGCGCCAGTCAATACCGGAAGTGGCATATGAAAGGTATTCGGCTTGAGGCTGATAAGATAAATATTGGCCTTGGGGGTTTGGAGCGACATCAAAGCCTGATAGTGGCGTATACCCGGCGCCCAAATTTGGCACCGAAAATTGAACGGCAAAATAATCGTTGGCTCCGTGGCGAAATAGTTCGATGGCGCTTTCAGCGTTGTCGTTTAACAACCAATCGCGTCTAAAAAATTCGGGGGCCACTAGGTGGTCAGACATAAGCGCGAGATCAGCATGCAAGCTCCATTGGTTTTTGAATCTCCATTTGTTATGCCAATCAATAAGGTGACGCTGATTATTTGGACGGGCAATGGTTTGTCCGAGTCGATGGAAATCACGGAAATTATCATTGAGGTAAAATGCTTTCAGCGATCCCGAGTAGTTGCCAAACAAATAATCTGCTTCGGCGTTCAGTGGCAATCCGCGTAAATCGGAATAGCCAGGACTTACTGACCAGTTAACAAAGTGTTGCTCGTCGATAGTGGTTCGCGCGCCAAATTTTGGGGTAATCGCATTACCTGTAGTTCGCGAAGATCCGAAGTTGACGCCCTTTAGGCCAAAAAAATCTTCGCCATCACTGAAGTCAGGGGACGGCAGGGGCAAAATTGGTATTCCAAAAACATTTAGCCAGGCACTTTCTGGTTGCCAAAACATTTTTCCGGACTCTAGCTTGGTTGCGCGCAGCAAGTTAAAGCTGGTGCTGTAATGCTGTGGGTCATCAAGGCAGGTAGAAAAGTGGCATTGATGAAATTCAAGAACCGAGTTTGGCAACTCAAGTAACTTTTTGGCAGTTATTAATACTGGCCAACCATTTGGTCCGACAGTATTGCTAGAGAAGGTGGCGCGCGCATTAATAAACTCACTAGTCGAGTTCGCGGGCTGTAATAGCAGGCGATCGGCGGTTACCGTAAAACGCTGGTCACGCAGATAAACATTTCCTTTAATATCGACGCGCTGTAAGGATGAACTGTCACTGTTAAATCCTAATCCCTGCAGCAAATTGGCCCCCCAACCAGTAGCAAGCTGTGGAGTGCCAGCAGAATGCAGAACTTCGACGGTTGCACTTTGCGCACTTAAAGTAAGTAGCTCGCTTGTAAGCACAAAGTTAAGAAGCGTGTAACTTAAACCACCTTCAATCTCTTGGCTGCTAATTGAGTCAGCGCTTAAATTAACTTTGGCCCGCGCAGTGTCGCTCTCGACCGCAGCGGGTTGTGACTGTGCTATAAACAAACACAATAAGCTAAGTTGACCAATCATTTGCTATCTATAAATTTAGCACGCCGCGCGTCCAAAGACTGAGTTTGATAATTATATTTAATCCAGGCGCCGCTCGCGCTTTGGCCATTAGACCGCTGAATGTTAGCCGGCGCCTCTTCGGTGCCAATAGCGGTAATGGTGTTGAGGCTAGGCACCAGCTGAATACTATCGCCAAAGACTTTAGCCTGAGGATGCTCGAGTTGCGGCTCTCCTTTTAATACGAAAGTTTGCTGTTCATCGATACTATCCCAGCTGAGGGAGTTTGCTTTAAGCGTATTGTCAAATATCACACCGCTTACCAGGCCCTGCGCATTACCAGAGGTCACGTTGGCGTTAAAGGTATTGCAGCGCAGCCAGTCAATCGAGTCGGACTTGCGTTGAATTAAAACATTATCAGTTACGGTTAATGACTGATCGAAGTGCAAGCGCATTAACTTTCCTTCAATATCAACGGCCGTTTTGTCTTTTAGAATAGTTGAAACCTTGCAAAGCTCTCTATTTAGAAGGTCGGCACCACGCAACACCATTTGCTCAGGATCAAGGTCAAATTGTTCACCGTATCCAGTAGCAGCCCCCTGAAGCACAACATTTTCTGTGGCTAGCCAATGTTGTTCATTGCTTTGATAGTTGATTTTGCGCGCTGACAACAACAAAACATCTCGCAACAATCCGAGGTTTTTAACCGGAACTTCAATTTGTGGGCTTCCGTTAAACTCAACAACATCGTTAGAAAACAAAACCTCGCTCGCGCTAAAAGAAATTTGTTGACCATTACTAGTTATATGGCCGCGTGTTGGTTGTTTAGAATTCTTTGATGAAGAAACCTCAAAGCGTTCGACATCGAGTTGCTTGAGCTGATCGCCAATAATTAGACCATCAGAATTTTCGACAACTACATTGCCATCCGCGTTATTAATACGATATTCACCAACACTAGAATTAAAATGCTGCTGAGGCATTGACGAAAAACTATCGCTCATCAGCTTTGTTGGTTGCCCATTAAGCAAGAGCTCAGCAGAAAAATTACCACGCGCATCAACGACACCATCAGCCGACAAGTTTAGGTGGTCGGCTGCCAGCCAAGAGATTTGGTTATCATTAACCTCAATATATGAATTTCCGTCGAGTTTCCAGTTATCGTCACTGTCAGCGGAAAACGAATCACTGCGCGCGACACCACGCTCGCCAATAACCACAACGTTTTCTTGCATTGTTAATGAATCGCTATGCAAAATTGCGCGCTCGCCTTTAACTGAACCATCAAGCCGATGAATTGTCACGTCACCAACTAAGTGCACGGTCTGCTCACTGGCAAACAACTGTGCAAAATCGCTAGCAGTAGTTTTAATAAACGAACCATTGTTCGGCACAATATTTATTTCGCCATCAATAATCATATCAGATAATTGGCCGTCACTATGCCAGCTAATCGTCGACTTGTCACCGCGCAGCTGTAAGTCATCGCTGTGCCACAGGGTCGGCTGTTTCATTTTCGCCAACCGCGGACGCCATGCCCCATCGCTGTCTGGCGATAAACGTAACTCTAGGCGCGGCGTTTCAATGTCTCCGGCGAGACCACTGCTCTCAGGAAAATGAGTGCGAACAGACGTGTCAGACTCTAAGATTAATAAGTAGTCGCCATTTTCTAAAGCCTCAAAAGAACCTGAGCCATCACTGTCACCGCGGATAACTTGGCCATCAGAACAGCGAATCGACCACCTTAAAACACCATGATAGGGGGTAAAATCAATACGCGAACCACTTGGATCGAAAGTAAGACTCTCACCCTCGAGATGTAAATCACCGGTATCAAGGGTAAAAAAATCATCAGCAAAGATCAGATTGGTTTGAGGATTTAGTCGTGCAACGCTAGAGCGAATTTCTAAAGTGTCAGCTTTCCCAAACCCGTTTATTAAAAAAACTGGTTTCGTCAGCCGCCAAAGTTTGTCAAAATCAAAATGCAATGCCGGAGAGTTTTGATCAACAGGTAGCCAACATTGAGGCGAATCGACCCTGAAAGTTGGGGAGCCGTCGGCACTAGTGTCGCTTGAAACAATAACCGATTCGCTAAGCGCCATCCCTTGGTTGTCTGGGGTGGGGTTGTCGCCCTCTATTTGGTAACGAGGAGTAAAGTCACTGCCGCCTTGGGCGTTGGCGCTAGATTCTTCAGCAACCATCGTCACGCGACCGCCAAAAGCAAAGACCATTTTGCCGGTCCCAGACAAGTTGTGACTGAACCCTGCTGGGCTTGGCAAGACTTTTGACCGCACACTTTCTTCGGCAGATGAATGCCTTAAGAAATCAGCAACCAACAACAATAAAGTAGTGGTAATGATGGCAAAGCCAAACAAACGTATGTTGCGTCGCATAATTAAATGATAGCCTTGGCAGACAAAATCAGATCGCACACCTCGCGTACCGCACCTAGTCCGGCGGTATCTTTGCAAACATAGTCGGCTGATTTTTTAACAGCATCAACAGCATTTGGTGGAGCAAAACACAACCCGCTATGCATAAACATTTCGAGATCAGGTAGGTCGTCGCCGATAGAGGCAACTTCATCGCGGCTCAAACCGCGGTCGTTAATAATCTGCTGAATAATATCACCTTTGTTCATAAAGCCAAGATGCACTTCTTCAATACCAAGCTTGCTGGCCCGAGCGCCTACCGCAGGATTATTACGCCCAGAAATAACCGCGACCTCAACCCCATTCTGCATTAATGAAACCAAGCCGAAGCCATCTAGAATAGAAAAAGAAACGCTCTCGCTGCCATCGGCGTTTACCAACACCGTGCCGTTGGTCCAAACCCCATCAACATCGCTAACGAACAACTTTATCTTTGATGCGCGTTGTGTTAATTCTTTACTCATTAAATACGCACCGCAAGTAAGTCTTGAATGTCAATCAGGCCTACAACCCTTTGAGTGTCTTTGGCGACGATGGGCATTTGGTCAACGCGCAAATCTTTAAAGGTGCGCAGTGCCTCGCTCACTAAAACACCATCGCTTAGGACCTGAGGGTCGGTAGCCATGTGTATGTCGGTAGAATCGCTCAAAATTAACTGACCACTATCAGCAAGGCGACGCAAGTCGCCATCAGTAAATATTCCGAGCAAGTGCTGTTCGCTATCAACTATTAAAGCGGCGCCAGGCCTCCCAGGAGTAGTTGTCATAATAGTTAGGGTTTGTTGCAGAGTTGTGCCACTATCTATAAGCGGCAAGTGTTCGCCCTTACGCATTATTTCACTAACTAGCATTAGCTCGCGCCCAAGTGAGCCGGCGGGGTGGAAACGCGCGAATTCTTCTCGTGTGAAATTTCGAAGTTCTAATACAGCCATTGCCAAGGCATCGCCGAGCCCAAGCATGGCAGTGGTGCTTACAGTCGGGGCTAAACCAAGAGGGCAGGCTTCGTCGCGTTCGCCGATTTCTAAAAAGAGGTCAGTGTTTTTAACAAGCTCTGAATCGGGGTTGCCGCAAAGCGCAATGGATTTCGCGCCAATAGACTTTATTGCAGGTAGCAAGCGCAGAATTTCTTGGGTAGAACCACTGTTCGATAGCGCCACGACAACATCAGAGTTACGCAGTCGCCCGAGATCGCCATGCAGCGCTTCGCTAGGGTGCAAAAACAAACTCGGTGTGCCGGTGCTGGCTAAAGTCGCAGATATTTTTTGGCCAATAATTCCGGCTTTGCCCATGCCGCTAACCACGACACGCCCGCTGCAATTGGCGATTAGCTCGCAAGCAGCAGTGAAGTTGGACGGCAAATCTTGGCTAAGCGCCAACAGCGCTTCTGCTTCTAGGCGCAGCACTTGTTGGCCGCGCGCGGTAAGGTCGGAGGCAGTCATGACGGCGGGTATTTTACCCTAAGTTAAGATAGGGCGTTTTGTCTATTGTGGCAGATGCCATTCTCTGCGAAAATGGCAGCACTAATGGAGACTCCTATCCTGTTGTTATCGATTGTGGTGGTTGTTCTAGCAATTACCACTCACGAAGCCGCCCACGCCTGGGTGTCAGACAAATTAGGCGACAATACCGCCCGGCTACTTGGGCGCGTAACCCTTAACCCTATTCCACACATAGACTTACGAATGACAATATTGTTACCAGGCATTTTGTTGTTGATTGGTTCACCATTTATCTTTGGTGGTGCCAAGCCGGTGCCATTTAACCCGTATGCCTTCCGTAAACCCTTTAGAGACATAGCGTTAACGGCAGCAGCCGGCCCTCTCAGCAATCTGATTCAGGCATTGCTTTGGGCTTTCGTCCTCAAATTATTTATTCAATTTGGCGTATGGGACACAACCTCGCAGGGCTTAGTGGTGCTGCAGCTCGGCATATTTGTCAATGTGGTCCTGTTCGTTTTCAACTTGATTCCTATCCCACCGCTCGATGGCTCGCGAATTCTTTCCTTTTTCTTAAGCGGCGAAGCGCGACGCCAGTACATGAGTCTTGAGCGCTATGGTTTTGTGATATTAATAGGCAGTTTTCTGTTTCTGCCACCATTTAAAGACGCTTTGTCAGCAGGTATTTGGTATTTTGGTAATCTAGTTCACAGTATTGTCGGCCTTCCACTCACTGTTCATTGGGCGCCGATAGAGCTATTCATGTAATGATAATGCCAGCCAATCCCGAGCCGAAAGCAGAAGCTGCCGACCACGAATTCACCGTTCATCTCGATCAAGTATTCATGGGGCCGCTAGATTTGCTGCTGCAGTTAGTGCGAGATAAAGAATTAGAAATACACGTTGTTTCGCTCACAGAAGTTTGCGACGCATATTGTAAGTTCGTACGGCAATTGCGCGACATCGACATTGATGAAGCTGCCGACTATTTAGTAATAGCGGCAACATTATTAGGTATTAAGTCGAGGTCACTTCTCCCCCAAGACGAAATAGATCTCGAAGAAGACCCTTTCGATCCTGGCGAAGAGTTGGTCCAACAACTATTGGCGTATAAAGAGCTTCGAAAAGTTTGTGAATTGTTACGCGACCGCTTTGATACTCGGCAAAAAATGTTTGGTGCCGGCGGACGCTGGATAGGCCAGGCCGACTCCGAAGATGACGAGCAGCAGCAGGGCATCGATTTGTCAGATGTTTCGATCTGGGATTTATTAAAGGCGGTTACTAGGCTCGAAGAAGAGACAGGCTTTATGCGCCCACATCAAGTGCGTCCTAGCGGCAAACCGCTTCGAGCATACGTAGAAGAGCTGTGGCATAAATTGCATAAGGTTTCAGAAACAACTCTCCGCGCGCTTATTGAGCAAGATCAAACCCCCAAGTCAGACACCGCGTATTATTTGGTAGCACTGCTCGAGTTAGCCAAGCAGCAACAAATTAACATTCATCAAGAATCGGCCTTCACCGATATTTTGATAAAACATTGTGGTGCAGACAAAGTGCTACAACTTGAAGACATCGATAACGACTTCGATCGTCAACACGATAATTTTAATCCAGAAGTCGAGGAACTTCTCGACGAAAAACCGCTCTAAGAAAGCATGTCAAACGTAACAGATTTAAACGAAAACGATTTCCAAAGTGAAGTCATCGATTCACCTCTTCCAGTTATCGTCGATTTTTGGGCGCCATGGTGTGGGCCTTGCAAAGCGATGGGACCATCAGTCGATCAACTTGCTAGCGACTTCGATGGCAAGCTGAAAGTATTGAAACTAAACACCCAAGACCACCCTACAAAAGCAGCCGAGCTTGGCATTATGTCAATTCCGTGTTTCGTAGTGTTTAAGGATGGCGCCGAAGTGGCTCGCCTTACCGGCGGCCGCGGCTATGACGACTTCAAGGCTTTCGTTGAGCCACATCTCTAAAGGTACTCGCTTTGTGCACAGATTTGCGCATTGTGTTCATGGGTTCGCCGCCCTTTGCCGACAAGGCATTGGCGGCGCTTATCAATGCGGGGCATAACGTTGTTGCAGTAGTTAGCGCCCCTCCCAGCCGCCGAGGTCGAGGACGGCAAAGTTCAGCCAATTCGGTAATTGCCTTAGCTACACAATACAACTTGCCAGTTTTGCAGCCTATAAGTGCCAAAAGTTCCGAGTTTAAGGCAGAGTTCGCTGCGCTCAAATGTGATTTAGCTGTTGTGGTTAGTTATGGCCAAATCCTTGACGCTGAATTTTTAGAGTTGCCAAAGCTAGCCTGCGTTAATGTGCACGCTTCGCTACTACCGCGTTGGCGCGGCGCCTCACCAATCCAGTCCGCAATCAAGTCAGGAGATTTAGTCAGTGGCGTTTGTATTCAAAAAATGGTATTAGCGCTTGATGCCGGCGAGGTGTTAGCCACTAGAGAAATTTCACTTAACAATGAAAGCACCGGCCCGTGGTTGTTTCAGCAATGTGCCGAGCAGGGCGCTGAGCTTATTACCGAATTCGTCAATCAGGTGTCACGCACTAAACAGTTGCCTCCGGGGCGTCCACAAGACGAAGCTTTAGTCACGCATTGTGGCAAAGTAAAAAAACAAGATGGCAAAATAAATTGGCAGCAACCTGCGACAGATGTCTATCGCCAGCTGCGAGCAAACTACGGATGGCCAGGATCATTTTGTATCTTGCCAAGTAAAGACAACCTAATTGTTCATGCGGCAAAGCTTGTTCTCTCTGATTCAATTGCAGGCGAGCCTGGACAAATAATAATCGGCGACAACTCCGAGGTATTTGTTTGCTGCGAAAGTGGTGCGATAGAATTAATTGATGTTCAGCGCTCAGGCAAAGCTAAATTGACGGCTAAGCAATTCATGAATGGTAATAGTATTAAGTCAGGCGAAAAACTAAATTAATAAAGTAATGGAACAATTAAATCAACCTAATCTTCGACGTGCGGTCTGGAAGATTATTTTACGCAACGATATGCCAACCCGCGTTCTCGGAAGCGAGTTAGCCAAGCAGGGGTATTCTTCTCAAGACCAAGCTTTTGCTCGAGAGTTGTTAAGCGGCAGCATTCGCTGGCAGATTTCGCTTGATGTTATTGCTCATGCATACACTAAGGGGCGAATTCGCAACGAGCTGGCACTTCGCGCATTGCGGCTTGGGTTGTATCAATTATTATGCATGAACTCAGTAGCTGACCATGCAGCAATAAACGAAACCATTAGCGCGGCGAAGCCAGAGTTGGGCAACGAGGCGAAGTTTGTCAATGCGGTATTGCGCTCTACAGCACGGGGAGTGGTTCAACGAACTTCCGCAACGCCAGAGACAAATATTTTTAAAGTGTTTAGCGTGGCCTTTTCAAAATCTGTTTTTGCAGACCCAAAAAAAAATGCTTCGCTTGCTATTTCTCAACAGTTTTCTTTTCCTTTGTTTTTGACTCAACGCTGGGTTGATCTATTAGGCCAACAAAAGTGCCAAGAGCGCATGATGGCACTAAATGGTAGCGCGCAGTTGTGGCAGCGCATGAATTTGTGCAAATCAGATTACGACGAGGTGTGCAAAAAATTAAATTTAGAATCTGGGGTGGCAGTAAATTGTGCAGAGGGTTTTGTTGAAGGCGAGTGGGCAGTGCAAGATATTACGTCTTGGCAGACGGCAATGATGGCAAACCCTAAGCCTGGTGAGCGAGTCTTAGATTTATGTGCTGCGCCTGGCGGGAAAAGCTTTGCCATTTATGAAGCGACAGGCGGCAACATAGAACTGCATGCTTGCGATGTGAGCCTCCCTCGTCTCGAAACGATGATGCTCGAAGCAGAGCGCTTGGGCCACAAGTTAGAATACCACCATATAAGCACTACCGGAGACAATTTACCAAGCGGCGAATTCGATTTGATTTTATGTGACGTCCCTTGTTCAAATAGCGGCGTGTTTAACAAACGAGCAGAAGCGCGTCACCGTTTTTCAAAAAAGTATTTGCACGAAGTAGAGACCCTGCAAAACGTTTTTCGAAAAAAAATACTGTCTAAGGTGGTCACAGAAAAAACACGAGTACTTTATAGTACATGCTCTCTAGAGCCAGAAGAAAATAGCGCGATGGCAGCACGGATAGCTAAAGACTTTTCAAAAGAAAAAATAGACGAAAGGGTTTTTGAGCCGACGCTAGAAAGCGCAGGCGGCTATGCCGCTTTGATATACTAAAAAAATGAAAATATTTGTAATAACTATCCTGCTGGCAGCGAGTGCCGCAGCATGGCAACTTATGCGCCCGCAAGTTAAAACTTCAGGTACTCATCAGCGAGACCCGCGCTGGCCCGCTACTGCGAATATCGTCGATCTCGCTCCTCAGCGCTTTATAGAAGCTAACGATGCAAACAACCGCTCTTCAGACTTTGTTAAGTTTATGGCTACTAAAAGAGACATATTGTCAAGTTTAAAGTCGGCAATAGTTGTGCTGGACGAGCTGCTTATTAGCTGCAAACAATCTAAATCTTCGAGGGTAGAAATACAAAAACACTTGGCTCGTGCAGAGCGGCTAGCCACCGAAATCGAGTTAGACTTGCGTATTAATCATGGTTAAGATTGGCTACAACTCAAACGGGTTCACTTCGCATCGCTTAGACGAAGCCTTATACCTATTAGCCGACTGCGGGTACCAAGCCGTGGCTATTACGCCAGATGTTTGCCACCTAGACCCGCGCTCGACCGATATTCAAGAATTACAACGCATTGCAGGGTTATGCAATCGCCTAAACCTAGAGGTAATTATAGAATCTGGCGCGCGTTATATTTTAGATAGCAAGCGCAAGCACCGACCAAATTTATTAGAGGTTGACGAAAGCAAGATGTTGCGTCTTAGATTTTTACAACAGATGCTCGAGTGGTGCGATATCTTTTCGGCGCAGACGTTGTCTTTTTGGTCAGGGGTTTTACCAGCCGAACAAAACTCTAATCAGGCCGAACATAATTTTTTAGAGGCAATACATAGTTTGAGCAGCAGTGCCTCTAAAAATCTAAAGCTTGCCATTGAGCCCGAGCCAGGGCATCTTGTGGCCAACCTAAGCGATTGGCAAAAACTTAAGCCGCAGTTGCCGCCCAACGCAGGATTGTGTTTGGATGTCGGCCATTTGTTGGTAAACGATAAATATTCTCCGGCAGAGGCAATCGAGTTATTTAAAGAAGATATTGTTGCCGTCCAGCTTGACGATATGCCTCGTGGCGAACATCGGCATTGTGCACCTGGCGAAGGCGACATCGATTGGCCAGCGTTGGTTAGAGCTTGCGAACAGCATCTATCACCTGACATTACTGCATGTTTTGAGTTGTCGCGAGACAGCCATCGGTTTCATCAGCTCGTCTCAAGTTGTAGCGAGCTATACAATAATCTGCGTTAGTTTATTTTCGCCGCAGTTAATATCTGTTCTTTGGTCAAAATAGACTTTGATCGTTTTGCGCACTCAAGCACATCACTAACCCTTTGGTCTGTCGCCTCGTGGCCGAGTTGCTCTAGAAACCAAATCACATTTGATTTGCCACTCATCGGGCCAACAGAAATGATTTGCTCTAGACCAAAATCGCTAGCGGGAACACCCGAGTAAACTAAGTCAGACAGCCACTTATCACCTGTTTTTAAAGCTTTAATAACAGCGGCGGCATGAACACCTGTAGCAGTTTCAAAAGCATCTTTGCCAAAAACCGGGTATTCTCCACGCACTGGACGTCCGGTAGCGTTGGCTGCGAAATTTACGTAATCACCCAGCTGTCGCAAGTCGCGATCAATCCAGCCTAGAAGCTTTAAGTTAACTAACAATAAATCCATTTCGGTATTGCCGGCACGCTCGCCAATGCCTTGTGCACAAGCATGTGCGCGAGTCGCCCCTGAAGCGATAGCGGTTAATGTATTAATTAAGCCTAGACCGCGGTCACGATGACCATGCCAATCAAGACCAATGTGGCTAGCCCCCTTTTCTTTTAAGAAAGTGTTTAGCCACGAAAAGATATTTCTAACAGCTGTGGGTTCGACTCCGCCAACAGTGTCGCAGATGCACAATCGGTCAGCGCCTTCATCGATGGCAGCACTGTTGAGTCTACTTAATATCTCTGGAGTAGAGCGGACGGTGTCTTCGGTAACAAACATCACCGGAAGATTATTGCTTTTTGCAAAACGCACTGCATCACGCACCATTTTTTCCATGCGTTCGAGGTCCCAGTTTTCAGCGTAGGCGCGAATTGGCGAAGAGCCAATAAAAGCACACACCTCAATTGGCTGGCCTAATTGTTGGGACATATTTACTACAGGTTCGATATCGCTAACCATGGTTCGACACGCAACATTTGGCGAAATATTAAGCGACAACATCTCGTTAGCAAGAGTCATTATGTGTTCACGCGCGACTTCGCCGGCCCCAGGCAAACCAATGTCGGCGCAGTCGATACCGAGATCATTCATTAGATGCACTAACTTAATTTTGTCATCTAGTGAAGGGTCGCTAACACTAGGGCATTGCAGGCCATCACGCAAAGTTTCGTCAACTAGCGCGATAGAGGAAGGCTTTTTGTCGGCAGGGTGAGGGCCGTTATTTGCCCAGTCAAAAATTAGTTTGTTTTTATCCACAGCAGTAACTTGTTGCCTTAGATTATCGCATGTTTTCGCTTTTGGATGCGCATAGAATACTTCGAAATTGATACTCGCGCGTGTAGGATATTGACATGGCCACAGACAACCGCGACTTAGTCATTCAAGAGGGCATGCATCCTGCAGATATTGCCGATGCATTGTGGCAAGACGTTGACATTCAGCGAGCTCGCGAGCTATTCGAAGAAATGACAGTTGAGCAGGGGGCGTTGGTCCTTGCCGAAGCCGACGATAAATTACAGCGCGCTTTGCTCGAAGAGCGCTCACCAGAATCGATAGGTGAGTTCTTAAGTCACTTATCTGTAGATGATGGGGTAGACGTCCTTAACTTGCTACCAGATTCGTTGCGTCTAGAAACCCTGTGCTTTGTTGAATCAGATAGGGCCACCGAGTTACGCCACCTTACTTCTTATCCAGAAGAAAGTGCTGGCGGCATGATGACGACACAGTTTATATCGGTTACCGAAAACGAGCTAGTGGCAGGCACAATAAGTTTGATTAAGGGCGACGAAGGCGAGGCCGAATCGGTGTACGTGATTTTTGTCGTTGACGCAGACAATATTTTGCAAGGGGTCATTACAACTCGCGAGTTGCTTGAGCTAAACCCAACCGACAATGTCGGCGAGTTCATGAACCCCGATGTTATTTCTGCCCGTGTTGATGAAGACCGCGAAGAAGTAGCGCGCAGAATTTTGCGTTACAACCTGTCGTTGTTGCCTATCGTTGATGCGCGAAACAGCATTATTGGCGTGGTTTCTGCCGACGATGCCCTAGAAGTAGTTGAAGAAGAGGGGTCCGAAGACGCACTGCTTTTGGCTGGCGCTAGCGGAGACTCTGATGCTGGCGAGCCGCTGCTAACGATGGTCGCTCACCGTGCACCCTATTTAGCTATTCCTGTGATAGCCGGATTAATAATGTCCGAAGTAATGGAGTACTTTTCCGACAACATTTCTTCGCCAAGCGACAATTACGGAAAGGTAGTAGCGTTCGTGCCTATGGTTTTAGCTTTGTCCGGAACTGTAGGCATGCAAACATCTGCAGTGTTGGTGCGCGGCTTCGCTGTAGGCCAAATTGTAAAGGGCCGGCGACTCTCAGTTTTTCTTAGCGAATTGCGTCTTGGCATAGTGCTTGGTTTATTATCAGCACTTGTTGCTGGCCCAGCAATAGGCTTATTAACAAACGATTTTGAGGTAGGCGCATTATTGGGATTGGCATTATGGATTTCGGTAATTTGGACAAACACTGCCGCCACATCCATCGTCGTTGGTAGCGAGGCCGCAGGCCTTGACCCCGCCTTGGTAGCGGGTCCTATCATGATTGCGGTTTCTGATTTATCGGCAGTTGCGTTGTTCTTGGGCGCTGCCTCAATACTGCTTTAATTTGCTTAAGCGTCGCGTTTATTTTTGGCTGTTGGCAATGGCAATATTATTGCTGATGTTTTCAAAAAAAATTCTTATCGTTAACGGCCAATCAATGGCACCAACACTTTTGCCTGGACAAATATTATGGGTTACAGGTGGTACGCCTTCGCCTGGTGATCTCGCTGTTTTTTGCGAGCCAGATAGCGGCAAAACCGTAGTGAAACGTTGTATGGCGGTGGGTGGCAATCAGGTGTTGGTAATCGACAACTCCTTCCACGTAAATTCAAGTCGAGTTACTAAGCCAGTAAAAAAAATAACAGATTTGTCGCCACGCTGGATAGTTGATGATGCTCAATTGGGCAAAACGTTTGATGTTGACACAAGCGAGTTAATGTTTAACGGTAGCGGTTGGATTAGTCCTGCAAGCCCACAAGAAATCAAGTTGAGGTCACCTACGATAAATCTTGGTCACGCACTCGAAGCGCAAGCATCTCTCTTGAGTAGCGACTCTCGATTTTCTTTAAACATTCGCCGAGGCATGCTGACATTTTCGCTTGAAATAGTAGAGCAAGATCAAAAATGGTATTCAACAGTAAGCGGCGGCACCCTTCCGCGCGCCAAGCGAATAGCTAGCGGAAAACTGTCTTCAACAACAGGCTCACAGAGGTTGATGTTAAGTTTGGCCAATAACGAGTTTTCAGCATTTGTTAATGGTCAGCAAGCGGGAGCCAGTATTAACTTAAATGAGTTTGACAATTATTGCCCCCCTACAGACTTTGTAAATGAGCAGCTGGCCATTAAAACCTTTGGCCAATGCCGTTTTTCTAAAGTCCGAGTTGCTAGTGAAATAAATTATCAAGTAGACGGCAACTATGGAGCAGGCGCGGTGTTTAGAGTTAATAGCGACGAACTTTACTTCCTCGGCGACAATACAACACAAAGTCGCGATTCGAGACATTATGGTTCAATAGATAAGTCTCAAATTATCGGAGTTGCTACTAGGTTGTGGCCACGCGATCTAGATGCCAAAGGGTGGCCACTTGAATAGCAGCAATAACAATCGAATGCGAACGCCTGAACCAGACGTTGGTGTTCAGCTAATGAAATTAGTGGCAGGGGCCGATGAAAGAGCATTCCGGCAGCTAGTTGAGCACTACCAAGGGCTTGTTTTTGCATTGCTACGGCGTATTCTTGGGCCTCAAGGAGCAATTGAAGATATAGCCCAAGAAGCGTTCATCCGCGTCTGGCGAAGCCGCGAAAATTACCAAGCCCAGGGTAAATTCTCTACTTATCTATATAGAATCACCTACAATTTGGCGCTAAACCGAATTCGTGATCAAAAACGCAAACCTCTGCCATCTATGCCAAAAAACGCTGACGGCGCCGAAATTGATCAAACAGATAACAATTCTCGACCACCAGAAGAGTTAGCGTCGACTAAAGATTGGCAAAACATTGTGGCCTGGGGTTTAGAGCAACTTCCACACAACCAGCGCGCAGTTTTAGTGTTTCAGCATTATGATGGCCTTGACTTAAGCGAAATTGCAGATGTGACGGGTTTAAGCACTTCAGCCATCAAATCAATGTTGCACCGTGCTCGCATTAATTTACGCGACATATTACAACCCTACAAAGATTCCGAAAATGACTGATTGGCTCAACGATATGCTCGACTCTGATGCTCCGGCTCAGGTGCCCGTGGGTTTTAGCGACTCTGTGATGTCCGCCATTTCAGGGCCTGCAATTTTCAAAACTAGATTGCTGCCACTTGCGGTTGCCGCATCATTGTTTTTGGCTCTCGGAATATGGATTGGCCAAGGCAGCCGAGCTTTGTCCACACCAGTAGACGTTAGCCATGATGCAGAAATGGCTGCTGTAGACATAGATTCAATTTACGCTAACCATGAAATTCTTGACATGCTCGATTTGCTTGAGGCAGACAGCGGCTCTATTGATAGTGACGACGACACCCTTAGCGTGGTGAACTATGCCATAGATATTCTTAATACTGCAGAGGTGCGATGATTTTAGTCTCACTATTGTTAATGGCTTTGCCGCAAGTAGATGTCCATGACTACCAGCACTCTAAAGCACAGCAGTGGTGGAGCACATTGACTGAAGAGCAGCAGCAAGAGTATTTGCAGCGTCAAAAAAACTGGAAGAAACTTGGTGATAGCCGGCGGCACCTTATGTCTGAGAAGCACAAGGCTATGCGTGCAAAAATGGAAGAGATTAGAAACTCAATGAGCGAAGAACAGCTCAAAAAGTTCGGCAATTTAGACCAACACGAGCAACGTGCATATTTACACGATCAAGCACGCATGCAAATGCCCGGCCATGGGCGTCCACCAGAGAGGGGACCGGCGGGCAGCCCTGATTTACAGCGCCATGAGCAAAGAATCCGCCAAGCTCTTGCCGATGCCCAAAGTAACGGCTGGATTGGCGAAAAAACAGGCGCCTGGCTCGAAACGGCTTCTCTCGAAGAAGCAATGCAGGTGCTGCTAGAAGTTCGCAAGTGGCAGTTCCTCGAAAAGGCGAACGCCGAACAATTTTGGCAGAATAATAAGATTGATTTAGCACAAAAAAACATGCTAATTGCTATGCCGGGCGAACATTTTTTTAGAGGACTTCATCAAATAATGTCGGGCGACCACAATATATTGGGTCCGAAACGCGATAATCGGCGTAATGCGCCACCGCGCAAACTTTCTCCAAGAAGAAAGGGACAATAGGGCGCCAATTGGTCGATTGTTACGAATGCCTCAGTCATTTGTTCCCTCATGACCAATTCAGAAACTCAAACAGCCATTAATGGTGCCGTTCATGCTAACTTGCAGGGCGCCGTCAGTAAGTTCCGTTTTCGCAGTGACCGCCTGTGCTCGACAGAATTAAATTATGCCCCGCAATGTAAGTTTGCGGGCAATACTTATCAAGTGGCGAATTTATCGTCAACAGGACTAGGCCTTGAGTCAGAGAAGGTCATTGGTGTTGCGGTTGGTGAAATTATTGAACACATTGAAGTCTTCCATCACGGACAACTGTTTTGGAAAGGAGCAGCTGAGGTGAGCGCGGTAAATGACGACAAGACCAGCGCTGGGCTTAGAGTAGTTGCTGGCCATATAAGTTTATCCGAGCTGCATTTCCGCGACGAATTTTTAGAGTACCGCCTTGATAAATACCTGGGGAGACGCCAAGAGCAAGCGGCGACCCTGCCAAAAGACTGGCAGAGTGATGTGGCACAGCTTCATTCGATGTTGTGCGAAATTCACACAGTACTTGATGCATACCAAAGAAGTGATACTGAAAACCGCTGGCGACAAAATGAATTATCAAAGCGACTGTGCGCGGCAGCCTTTCAAAAATGGTCGCCATCGTTTTTAGAAATAGCAGCACGTCTTGATAGCATGTCCACGGAATTTGACGGCGAAACCAAAGAGCTTGCGCAAAATTTTTCACAAACTCTGTTGATGCGCGAGTTGATTCACGGTGAAGTTCAGCGTCGCGCATATGAAAAACCGCAAGGCTATGCAGGTGATTTCAGAATGATGGAATTAACGCAAGCAGAGCACCTCGAAGGGGAATCTTTGTATGCAAGGTTTTTACAATACTTCTCTCAAGAAATGTCATTGGGCAAAACAGTAATTGCCCGCGGGCAGGTTGCCCTTGATGCAATTAACGATGTTGCTCAACTGGATCGACCAATAAAAATTGTATCACTGGCTTCAGGCCCTGCAATGGAGCTTCGAAAATTTGTGCGTGAGACAAAGTCGTTCAAGCACCCAATAGATGTTTATTTAATAGACCAAGATGAAGACGCTTTGCGTAATTGTTTAAATGCTTTAAATAAAATTTGTGCCGAACGTGGCGATAACCCGCCAATTGAATTTCACTGCTTACATTTTTCATTGCGCCAAATAATTGCGCCGAAAAAGGGTGCCGAAAGCGAGCTGGTTTCTGGCGTACTGACAAATGTTGATTTGGTTTATTCGATGGGCCTGTTTGACTATTTACCACAACCACTTGCGCAACGCACAGTTGAACAGCTGTTTGGCCTATTGTCTGAGTCAGGGAGATTACTTATAGGCAACTTAATAAGGACCCCAGATAGCTCGTGGTTAATTGAGTACGCGTCCGCTTGGCATTTGATTTACCGCAATGAATCTACGATGCGAGATTTGGGCAACAACCTAAAAGTAGATTGCGAAGTAATTGCCGATCGAACTAATCGCTGTTTGTTTTTAAGCGCACTTAACAACGCTTAAAAGTTACAGTAAAGGTAAGCGGATTACAAATGAGGTGCCGCTTTCAACAGTGGCATCGAGGGCTACCGAGCCACCGTTTGCCGTCACTAGGTTTCGCACAATCGCTAAACCCAAGCCATGACCCTGAGCCTTGCTTGCAGTGGTGTATGGCTGGAACAAAGAGCCAGCTAGTTCTTCTGGGATACCAGGACCATTGTCACTAATGCGAATAGTTAAATGAGAATCATCTACACTTGCACGCAGGCTAACTTTAGGCGAATTGATTTTCGCACTAAGTAGGGCATCGCGAGCATTATTGATAATGTTTTCAATTATTCGTGCAAAGCGATGGCGGTCAACTAGTAACTTTTGTTCACCCCCTTGTATCGAGCAAGACCATTCAATACCAGAATGCTGTAAAGTCATTTGTGACTCGGAAGCAATAGGCTCGAGTAGGCAGTCGACCGCAGTAACAGTTTGTTCAAGAATTACGTCGCGTCCGCTAACAAACTCTAGCAATTCTTGAATCATGGCATTTACGCGACGTACTGATTGCTCGATGGCATCAATTTCCGAATCAACATTGTCATTTTTCTGCTCGGAATTAGCCATTAGGCGCAGCAATTCAGCTCGATTAATGATAGCAGTTAGCGGTCCACGCATATCATGAGCTAAAGTGCTAGCTATTTGGCCAACAGCAACTAAGCGCGAGTCACGCTCGTCAATTTTCTCAAGCATTTCTATTGTTCTTAAATGGGCAGCAATTCTTGCTTCGACCTCAGTTAACTTAAATGGCTTGTGGATGTAGTCTACTGCCCCCAACTCTAAACTCTCGACCATCGCCGAGGATTCGGAGTGAGCTGTTAACATCAGGACCGGGGTACGGTCAAAAGAACTGTCTTTGCGCAATTCGGCGAGCATCATAAAGCCATCCATAATTGGCATTTGAACATCAGACAAAATAACATCAGGGTGTTCGCGGCGTGCAGTCGTTAAGCCAACTTTGCCATCTTCAGCCGTCGAAACATTGTAATTGGCAGCAAGTGCGGCGGCCAAAAAATTACGCATGTCGGGGTTGTCTTCAACAATTAACACGTGTGGTGCGTTTGGCGGAGCAGGAGAAAGAGGCGCATTTTCTGGTAACTCAGGTACAGCCATGTAACCCAAATTAGAATTAACCGCAGTAGATTTTGTAAGGGACTTTTGTTGAGGGTCCCAGTTGCTGGCTTCGAGGGTCGGCAAGTGAATGGTAAACCGGGTTCCCTTGCCTACAGTGCTCTCTACATCTATTTGGCCATCATGCATTTCAACGATATTTTTAGCAAGCGCAAGGCCAAGGCCGGTGCCTTGAGTTTTGCCACCTAGTTTTTCTGGGGCTTGATGAAAGCGTTCGAATATGAATGGCAGTTCACACTCTTCAATCCCACGTCCTTGGTCGCTAACAGTTATTACAACATGATTGCGGGCTAGTTCGCCGCTAATTATTACAGAAGAATTGTCGCCAGAAAATTTGAGCGCATTTGAAACTAAGTTTGCAAAAACGGTTTCTATCTGCTCTGGATCAATCGGCAAGTCAGGCAAACTATCAATGCCAGAATGGCTTAGGGTAATGCCACGTTGCTCAGCAAAAGGTTGTGCGCTGAGCACCAACTCGTCGATAATCACCACCAAACTATAAAGCTCTCGCCGGCACTCGAGTTTACCGGAATCTAACTTAGATAAAGTTAGAATAGAATTAACTTGTCGCAATAACCTTCGAGCATTTGCGCTCATAGATTTAAACATTCGCTGCTGATTGACTTCATCACCGCGCATCATAGACTCGAGTGGTCCTAGAATGAGCATTAATGGTGTACGCAACTCGTGATTAATATTGGAAAAGAAGCGCGACTTCGCTCTATCCAATTCTTTTAAGTCAGAATTTGCCTGCTCTAAGCGTAGGCGCATTGAAAAAGCATGGCGTCGCGAGTTCTGCATCATGCCAGCGGCAATGTGAGTAAGCGCTGCGCTACCCAACATGAAGGCAGTAGGCATAGCCGAGTTAGCAAGGCTGCCACCGTGAAGGTAGCAGGTGACAAAATAACCGATATTTAGCACACATAAGAATGCCAAATTGTGTTGTAAGCCCCAGGGCAAAAACAAGCCAACAAAAAACATCATTAGGATGAGGCCAACAAAATAATTACTAGAAAACCCGCCGAGCATATAACACATGACTATCATTGATGCAGCACCAAGCAAAAAAGTAATAAAGGTTATATTTCGAATATTTTGCATCCCAAATTTTGTCTTCGACAGCGGGATAATAATTAACGGAAAGGCAACAACCCCAACGCGCAAAGTCAAAAAGGTATGAAAAAATTGAGGAGCTACAACCCAGTCTAGCGCCGCAAAGCAAAGGTACAGCACGATGCCAATTGGCAACCCAGCGCGCATCTGGTGGCCGAGCAAATCTAGCTCGGTTCTCAAGAAGAGAGCAGGAAAATCATTGGGCAGCAGTTGTGCCCCAGCAGCATTGTTATCGGCGGACGTCATGGCAGAGTTCAAGCCCAACCATGATAAAAGCATGGGCCGCCAACTACTTGCCTAGATTACGTATTTATAAACGGTCAGAAAATGTAAGCCACTTCCGGCAAGTACAAATAAATGCCACAACGCATGAAAGAATTTGACGCGTTGGTCGAATAGAAAAAATGTAATGCCCAAGGTGTAGGCAATCCCGCCACCGGCAAGCATGGCCATGCCACCGTCGCCAAGAGCGGCATGCAATGGCTTGTATCCAATAACCGCCATCCAGCCCATTGCTAGGTAAAGAACATACGACGCTTTTTCAAAGCGCTCAAAGAAGAATATTTTTAAAGCAATGCCGACAGTAGCAAGAAGCCAGGCGGCGATAAAAAATGTCGCTCCCCAGTTGGTGGGTAATGAGATTAATGCGAAGGGCGTATAACTACCAGCAATAAGAACAAAAATACAGATGTGATCAAGGGAACGCATCCGCATTTTTCTTTGCGGCGAACGCGTTAGATGATAGACGGTAGAGGATCCGTACAGCACCAACATTGAGCCGCAAAAAATGGTGCATGCCAGAAGAGCATTCTCAAGCCCAGAATAATAAGCGCGGCTCAGAAGGTAAGGCGATGCAATGAAGCAAACAAAAAACCCAATACCGTGAGTTAGGCCATTTAGGTATTCTTCGTATTTGCTCTGACGCGGAATTTTAGATACGCTCATTTATTGCCTTCAAAATGCGCTGTTCGCTGTCAATCGCTTGCTGTTGAAGCTTCAAGCCGTCAGTTAAAAACTGCTGACGGCGGACGTCGTCGGCAAGGTCGCCACTATTAATTTTCACATTTAAGTACGCGCCCATCACAGCTGACCTGGCGCACAAGGCTGCTACACCAGCATCAGACAATGAAGCCGGAAGGCCGATTTCGACCATCGCCGAGGCCACCTCTAGGCTTTCATTCGCCACTTCCATTATTTGATATGGCACATTAATCGCATTTAGCACAGCTGCCTGGGTGGCGGCTTCTTTCGCTAACTTTTCATCATCGGTTGAGGATGGCAGTTTCCAGGTGGCCATAATTTGATTGAAAGCATCGGTGTCACGGTCAATTAACAGTAACAATTCGTCATAGCATTTTTTACCACGCTCGGCCCAATCGGAGAATTCATCCCAACGCTCATCCCAGCCAGCTTTATGAGATGACAAATTGGCAACCATTGTGCCAAGCGCTGCTCCTAAAGACCCAAGGGTTGCCGCAACAGATCCGCCGCCAGGGGCAGGGGATTCAGAGGCGGTTAATTCTGTAAAATCTCTGACTGACAGGTTAACCAAGCGCGACGGCTTGTTTTTATTCTCTAACACATACTCAATAATCTTTTCATCAGGCTTAAAGGGGTACAACTCGTCAAGACCCATTGACTTCACTGCAATTTTGATTAATTCGGTATCAGCTACACCAGTCGAACGTGATTGTTTACGCAGAAAATATCGGCCCGCATCAAGCATCGCCTGCAGCGGGATGAGCCCCACCAATTCGGAGCCAGTCACGCGAATACCTCGCGCCTGAGCTTTCGTAACCACTTCATCAAATGCAACGTGAGTAGAAGTAATAGACACATTTGTTAGATTCATTGAAACCTGGCATATACCAAATTCGTCAATAAACCAACCAATGCCCTTGACCGCCTTAAGGCTTCCGGGCACCCAGATTTCCTTACCGTCATTATCGCGCTGTATTTCGCCAGTAATAGGGTGCGGCGCACGTAACATTCGGCCCTTTTCCCGAACATCGAAAGCAATTGCGTTTGCCCGGCGCGTGGATGTGGTATTAAGATTTACATTATAAGCAACCAAAAAATCTCTGGCACTCACGGCAGTGGCTCCGGTGCTGGCCTGAAAATCGCCAGGCCCAAAATCGGGGCGCCAGCGCTCCTCTTGCAGACGGGTAGGCAAGGCCTCGTATTCGCCGGCGCGCACAACAGCCAAATTTTTGCGCTCGTCAACTAAAGCAGCATTTTCATAACAATAAATGCTCAACCCAACCTCTTCGCCCAAACGCCGCGCTAATTCTCGGGCATATTCAACCGTCTCTTCCATACTTACGCCTGAAATTGGCACCAACGGGCAGACGTCCATAGAGCCAAAGCGGGGATGTTCGCCTGTATGCTTCGACATGTCAATAAGCTGCTTTGCCATATGCCCTGCAATAACGGCTGCATCGATGACGTTGCTGGGCTCGCCAACGAAGGTCACAACGGTGCGATTGGTAGCAGCCCCTGGATCTACATCGAGCACAGTGATGCCATCGACCGCACTAATAGCAGCGGTGATTTGCTTGATTATTTCGGGATTTCTTCCTTCACTAAAGTTAGGAACACATTCGATGAGCTTTTGCATGGCGGATAATTTAAAGTAGCGGTACCTTTGTTGCCTGCCTTTTCTTTTCAAAGCCTAAAAAAGCGCACTAATATGCGCTGGCTTGATTTGCGTAGCCCGTCTGAATACGCGATTGACCACGTGCCCGGATCAGAAAATGTGCCGCTATTCGATGACGAGCAGCGGGCCCTTGTTGGCACTCTCTATAAACAACACTCTCCCGACCGAGCTTATCTTGAGGGATTGCAAATAATTAAAAAGCGTCTGCCGGCACTGCTAAATCAAGTTCTTGGGCAAACAGTTGACAGCCAGCAGCTAAGCGACAACTTTGAAAAGTTAGCCGTAAACTTGCGCAGTGGCATTAAAAAGGCTCCGCTAGATATGTCTCAGTCACTAACCGATAATAGCGAAATAGTTGTTTATTGCTGGCGCGGAGGAATGCGATCGCGCTCATTCGTTAGCCTGCTGATATCACTAGGCATCCCAGCAGTGCTGTTAGAGGGGGGCTACAAAAGTTACCGCAATTGGGTTAGCTCCAAACTAAGCAACTACAGCTACCCCGAAACAATCACCCTTCGCGGGCGCACCGGAGTCGGCAAAACGGAACTATTAGCATTAATCGAAAAGGCGCTCCCCAACAGCACGTTATGCCTAGAGTCACTAGCAGACCACCGTTCATCAGCACTTGGCGCAGTAGGACGCCATCCCGTTAGTCAAAAAATGTTTGACTCATTGCTTTTGCAGCGTTTAACCACGATAACTTCTGAGCAAGTTTTTATCGAGGGTGAAAGCCGCAAGGTTGGCGATGTGATTATTCCTAGTGGGTTGTTTAGCAAAATGCAGTCCGGGGCACAGGTGCACATTAAGGCAAGTCGAAAATTTCGCCGCAATTGCCTGCAGCAAGACTATTTGTCCCAAGATGGCGCTGTAGGGCAAATATCCAAAACATTGCCATTTCTTGAATCTCGTATTGGCAAAAAGTGGCTAGGAGAATTGCAGTCGATGTTGATGGCCGGCAATTACGACAGCCTCATTGATATTCTGCTCGACCATTATTACGACCCGCTGTATGACCGCGAAGAGCACAAGTTTAATTGGCTTGCTGAAATGCACCGTGATAATCAGCAAATTGTTAAAGATTTAATTACAATACACTCGCGAATCACCGCATAACACTCTACAGACTCATCCTCAATGTGTGGATTTCTCGGAATTTCTGGCTTACCAGGGCGCGACGTTGCTCCTGAGCTTTACGAAGGTTTAATTGCTCTTCAGCACCGCGGCCAAGACGCCGCAGGCATTCTATCTTTTGATGGCATGTTTCATTTGCGTAAACAAAACGGCATGGTGCGTGATATTTTTCGCAGCAGTGACATGCAGCGCCTCAAAGGTAATTTGTCAATAGGCCACGTGCGCTACCCAACGGTTGGCATGGGAGCCGAAGAAGACGCTCAACCGTTTTATATAAATTTTCCCTTCGGAATCGCAATGGCGCACAATGGCAATTTGACAAACTGGATTGACCTTCGAACCAATCGTTTCCCTGACGATAATATTGTTTTAGAATCATCATGCGATGTTGAGGCGATACTTTACGCTTTTGCTCAAGGCATGCAGCGCACATTGCGTTCCGAGCCAATTGCCGAGCGAGTTGCAAAAGCGGTTGCTGCAGCATTTGATTGTGCCAAGGGCGCGTACTCAGTGGGCGGTATCCTTTCTGAAGGAGTAATGTTCGCATTTCGCGACCCGAGTGGCATCAAGCCATGTGTAATTGGTCGCCGTGACTCAGACGAAGGCACCGAGTGGGCTGTTGCTTCAGAGTCGGTGGCCTTCGACGTAATCGGTTTCGAGCGCGTGCGCGATTTACGCAATGGCGAAGCAGTTGTAATTGTTCCAGGCGAAGATCCACATTTCATTCAGGTGGTTGAGCAAAAACATACACCATGTATTTTTGAGCTGGTTTACTTTTCTCGCCCAGATTCGTTCTTAGACGAAATTAGTGTTTATAAATCGCGCCGCAGGTTTGGCGCAGCACTGGCCAAGCAATGGAAGGATGAGGGGCGACCAACCCCTGACGTGGTAATTCCAATTCCTGACAGTGCTCGCGATGCAGCGTTGGCATGTGCTGAAGAATTAGATTTACCATATCGCGAAGGGTTCACTAAAAATCGTTATATCGGGCGCACTTTTATTATGCCTAATCAAGAAGAGAGGCAAAAATCTATACGCCGCAAGCTAAATCCTATACAACTAGAGTTTAAAGATAAGGTGGTGTTGTTAGTAGACGACTCAATTGTCCGCGGCAACACATCGCGTAAAATAATAGAAATCGCCCGCGCTTCCGGAGCCAAACAGGTTTACTTTGCTTCGACGTCCCCACCATTGGTTGCACCATGCCCATATGGTATTGATATGGCTACAAAAAATGATTTTGTGGCCAGAGACCGCACTGCCAGAGAGGTGGCTAGCGAAATTGGCGCCGATGAATTGTGCTATCTCGATATTGACCGCATGGTTGACGGCGGGCGCGAAGGCAATAAAAACGTAAAAGAGTTTTGTACCGGATGTTTCACCGGCTGCTACCCAACAGCAGACGCAACTGAACACCTAGATGCCTTGTCGTCCGAGCGCGCTTCGGCAAGAACTTAATGTTTAGATTGTTTTTTGCACATTTGCGCGCAATAGTGCGGCTCAGCCTTGCCTTTGTATCGTTAATAATTCTGGTAATCAGCTGGACAGTGCCGCCCCTTGTACGAGTCTTTTCGCGGCGTCAAGCAGATCGTCTGCTATTGCACCAACTAGGTGTGTGGTCGAGATGTTCATTGGCTATTATCGGAGTGAAAGTCGAAAGCAGTGGCCCAACCCCCTCCGCACCATACTTATTAACATGCAATCATTTAAGTTATTTAGACGTTATGGTTTTATGGTCGCAGGTGGACGCATTTTTCTTGGGCAAATCTGAGCTTGCAAAGTGGCCGGCGATGGGCCCACTTATTCGAGCCGCAGGTACGGTGTTTATTGATCGAACTATGCGTAGCGGAGTAGTAGCGGCGATAGAAAAAGTTACTGATAAAGTTAATGAAGGCAACGGAGTTATATTTTTCCCTGAGGGCACATCCTCTTCTGGCGGCGAAATAAGAACTTACAAGTCAAATATGTTCCAGGTTGCGGCCCATGCGCAATTGCCGGTGCATGTTGCGGTGATACATTATTCCACCAACAATAAACATTACAGTGCAATAAACGATATAGCCTGGTGGGGAGACATGACATTTGTGCCACACTATTACAAAATGTTAATGTTCGATAACAAGGTCGCGCGCCTTAAGTTCTCTGGGCAAACCATAGCTTGTGGCGACCGCAAACAAATGGCGCAGCAAGCCCAGCATCTAGCAACCGAAGCGTTTGAGCCGATGCATGATTTTGAAGACATCGAGCCTGGTAGCGATGTTTCTTTCCTCGCCTAATCTAGCGAGTAACTATTCGGCATATTCAAGTCAAATTTGCGCCGTGAAAAGATAAGCTTTTCTTGCTGCTGGCGGCGTTTACGAAATCCGAGTAAGTGAAATATTTCTACTACTAGCCACCGCGCCACATTTGAATTAACTTCAAGGCTGCTGGGATCAGAAACGCTGCGCTTTACGCCCGGCAACCAATGCACAACATGATCGCATTTAAGTCGACGCAACCAACGCGATAACCCGAGCCAAAAAGGGTTGATGTCATTTGCTAAGAAAAAGCCATCGTCTCCAAGACCCTGGTAGAGCGGTAAAATAATTCGCGACTTATAAAAACTATGAATTGCTTGTGAGTTGTGGGTAGCTAATAAATAGTCGGCAGACACTTTGTCAAAATTATTAAAACCGGGGCGCATTTTAAATTCGTCGCTATGCTCTACAGCATGCCTGTAACGAATCCCTACCCACGAAGGGCAACCCTTTGAGCTTTCTTGCAGATGCTTAAACGATTTCTGCGCCTGCGGATGGCTTTTCTTAATGCACTTGGCTCCGGCTAAGGCACACCACACAGCAGCGTAATGATTTTCAACGGCTTTTTTGTCATGGTGTTGGCCGCCCTCAAACCCAATGGTGGTTAAGCCTAGATTGTTTAAAAATTCAAGCAAGGCGCCATCAATTTGTTCTTCTAGGCCCAATATTTTTGGAGTTGGAAAACTTCGAGCAAAGCGACGATTGCGAATTGTGTCGCCGATGCATGCAAAGGGCGCACCGCCGGCTGAAGAAGTATGAAGGTCAAGAAAAAAAGCCTTTCCCTTGAAACCATTTAGTAAATGGCACAATTCTTGGTGTAGCTCGCGTTTTTCTAACCCCTCATGAGTTTGGTCGAATAATTGTGGCGCACAACTTTGCCAAGCGCGATTTAAATCAGAATCAACAAATCGCTGATTATTATTTAACGCTTGGCGGTTTCCGCACAACCCAACAAGCGTACCCCGGAACTCGGGATTAGTCGCGTTTAGGTCATCGAATAATTGTTGCAGCGCGTAAACCCCAGCTGGCTCATTACCGTGAATTCCTGCCAGGCAAATTAATAAGGGCCCGGGTTGCGTGCCAGCGTATTTGCCAAGCACTCGAGGTAAAAGGGGGGCGGTCATTTATTCAGATGAAAGCTCTTGTTCGAGCAAACGCGCGGCAATGTTCATTAGCCGGTCTTCGGTTACCATGCCAATTAGATGGTTGGTCTCGTCAGTAACCGGCAGACAGGATATCTTCTCCTTGCGCATCAATGCGATAGCATCGAGGGTAGTAGTTTCTGGCCGTACTGAAATAGGCTTACTATCCATGATTTCTTTCACCGAACACTGAGAATCAAAGTCTTGTCGGTTAAACGAAGAGCGCATTAATCCACGGGCGGTCAACAATCCTACTAGTTGATGGTCGTCATCTTCAACAGGGATATGACGTAAATGCCACCAGTCCATCATATTGGCGGCGAGGTCGACAAGTTCAGTTTCTCTGACGGTGAACAAATCAGTGTTCATTAGCGAGGCAACAAACTCAAACTGCTTGGCCAAAGATATCTTTTGTTCACACACTTCAGCCAGTGGCCAGTCATGAACGGCCTTGCCGGTTAATTGGTTATCGATGCTGGCCGCGACCAAAGCGCTGAGAGTTTCTGCAACGCCATTTTCACTACGCATTTTTTTAGCCGAGGATAACATCCACTTAGAGCCCGAAACATCGGCGCGTACACGCTTATCAATGGTGCCCAAATATAAATCAATATCGCCAGCATCAATTTTTGATGACTCGAGCCCCTGGCGCGCGATGGGCAGCAAAAGGTTTAAAACTAAATCATGTACCGGGTAAGTGTTGCCGTCGAGCCAAGTAATTTGTGCATCTAAACCAAGGCGCGCTGCAGACAGCAAATTGTTTTTAGCGTCGTCAAAACTAAATACATGTTGTGGGTCGCCGTATTGCTCGGAGACCCCCCGCATCAGACCAATCCAGAACGCAGCATTGGAAATTTCATCAAGGGTAGAAGGCCCGGCAGGCAACAAACGATTTTCAATGCGCAAATGAGGCTTGCCGTTTCCGACGCCATAACACGCGCGGTTCCAACGATAAACTGTGCCGGTATGTAGACGCAAAGCATCAAGCCCGGGCGCGCGTCCGTCTTTAAGTGCTGAGAATGGATCGTTATATTCTTCGGTTGCGATTAATGCCCGGAAACGCGCGACATCTTCTTTGTATAACTCAGCGACACTTTCTTTTACCCAGTCACTGCCAAAACCAACTCGCGCCATTACTTCTCGTTGTGGCGTTCCGGAGCGGCGAGTATCAACAGACTGCTGAAAGAGAGCAAGACGAGTTTCGCTCCATAAACGCTTCGCCAAAAATAACGGTGAATTAACAGCGCAAGCCAATACTGGGGCAGCAACAACTTGTGCTACGTTATACATTTTGGCGAATTCATGCGCAGAAACTTGCAAGTGAACCTGAAAAGAAGTGTTGCACGACTCGAGCATGATAGTGTCATGATTAATAATCAAATCATCTACACCCTTAATTCGCAATTGAAATTCACCGCCACGCAACTGGGCTAGGGCATCGTTAAGTGCATAGTAACGCGGGTTGACCGTCATGTTGTCGAGGCAGATATCTTCGATTTCAAGAGTAGGCAGAATTCCAGTGAGGACGACATCCGCATCTAGCTGTTGCGCTGCTTTCCGCGCTTTAGCAACTAGCTCGTCAGTTTGTTGGTGCAGTACACTAAAACATTTAGCCCGCAACTCTAGGGGGTCTAAATTGCACTCGAGATTAAATTTTGCTAATTCAGGGGTGAAATGCTCGTCATCTAAAATGTCTAATAGCCGGCCCCCTAAATTTGCCGGGCGCATGCCAGAATCAACGATGAAAAACTCTTGCTCGGCGCCAATTCTCTGGATGTTGTTCTCAAATAAGTCATCATCAAGCATTTTTTGTAGTGCTTGTAAATCACGCAGTAAAGATTTTGTAAAGCGTCGCAAATCTTCAGGGTCGCGATAGGCAGTGATGTTGAGGTCGCCCATAACTAGATTTTAGTAAATCCGTCAAAAAAAATGGCACAGTTTTGACATCTCGACCAGGAAACAAATGTGGATAACTTTCTTGGAGCTTTGCGTCGAAGGATAAACTTGTTATTTTTTCATGCCTTTATATTAAATCGCAAAAAACATGGTAGTGGACAAGAGTCTGTCTCCTCAAAAAAATGCACACCAAACCACAATATAAGCATATCATGCATGGGAGCCATAGGCTTTTAACTTTTCCTGAGATGAAGAAAAACACCCCTAACAATTTTAAGCATTGCCCCGGCCGCGAAGTAGCGGCTGAATGGAGCGAAGTATGTACAAGATTTTTTACCGCCCAACAACAAAAGCCTTCAGAGCGACTTAAGTTTTTTGGCGAGCTGTTTGAAGACTTACAGCCCTGGCTTACCGAGAGCATTGATCGAGTAAGCAACGATAATTACTTTTTAGTTTCCACCGAAGCTATCGTTTCTTATTTGTTTATCCTGCTATTAAAGCGCGAGCAGCTTCCTCCTGTAAATGGAGTGTTTGATTTGTGGGTCGAATCGCTTTCTTTATCTAAAGCAAATAAAATATTAGAAATAGGGGCCAAACTACAAGGGTGCCCCGGCGAAGCCCCACTTGATATACAGCAAAAATTCAATAAACTCACAAAGAGGCAACGAGCAATTTTCTACCTCTACATTATTGAGCGAGGGCAGCTGGCAGAGGTTTCGCAAGCTGTCGGAATCCCGGCAGAAAAAATAAAATACAAAATGCCAAAGCTATGGGATGCGGTTGGAGTTAATGAATCCTTTGTGCCATACGGCTGGAGAAAAAAGGAATGATAAATAAATTCAGTAAACGTGACCTACAAATACTTTGCGGGACATATGCAGATGAGTTAGTCAGCCAATTGGCTGAAAGGCTACACAAAGCTGCAGTATGGGTTGGCCTTCTCGAAGACGGAAGTGGCTTGTATCGACCTGACCATACTTTGGTGCCGAGCAGCCCTCTAAATTTGTGGATAGAAATAGAAGAGCTACGAGTTTTGTTAAGCGAGCTGTCTTCTCAGTTGCTCGACGATGCTTACTACTCTGATAATATTCAGCAGCTAGGCGGAAACGAATTGTGTGACTTGGCGACGATGTTGATTGGCGACGACCCGCAGTTAGCTATAACTTCCGCATCATCAAATTTAATTAATAGCCGCCCATCCGATGCTGTTGCTCGTTTGCAAGAGGTATTAAAAACCAATTTATTAGATAGACACCATTGGCGCATAGTGCGCCATCTCTCGTTGGCACAATGGGCTGCTGGCGACACAATTAGTGCAGGGCTTACCCTGTCAGAACACTGGCCGCAAATCTATAAGTCAATGGGTTTGTTTGAGTCGTCAGTAATCATGCGTGATGCATGGCCACAAATTTCTTTAGAGATTTTACAGATCGATTCGCGTTTTCGTCAAATTGAAGACACGATGAATTTACCAATAAACACACCTAATACAAACCTACTTTCAATTTAATTAATCAATGAACAAACTTCTCACCATAATAATAATCATTGCAGTTGCTGCTGTGATGTACTGCCCGCCTTCATTTTCAGGTGAACTTGTTGGCTCCCAAGCAATAGCTGCCCAGGGTGGCGGCGGCGGCGTGGTTGGCCCACCGTTCCCGTTCGGAATGGCGCACAAACCAGTGCCATCGGATGGTCCCCGTCATCGGTTTTATGCGTATCTTCGCAATAATGTGGGCATCGACTCACCTGTGATATCTACCCCCTAAACAACATGAATAAACTATCTTTCCTGGCGATAGCGGTTTTTCTTTCATTAGCACTGCTGTGGCAATTTTTTTCACCCTCTACGGATTCCCACGACATGAACAATAAAACTACTAACCAACCATCTGAGTCGATGGCAGAGGCTAATGACAATTCGATTCTTGCTGAAGCCTTGCTAGGCTCTGCCGAAGTCAACTCAGCCCCAAACGCAACAGAATTACAGCGGGCAACAGCTCAGCAATTAGCGCAGTCAGTCAACATTACCGACCTTAACGGAAAGTTTGTTGACGCGCATATAACAATTATTGAACACAACGACGACCTCGACCAACACTTTAGAGATAATCGCGGCTCTGGCGACTACATCTGGGGGAATTGGGCGCTGTTGTCTTTAAACAATGAATTACAATCAATAACGCTGCCAGAACAGTGGGCACCGCCCGCAATGCGCAAAGCAATATTTATTGTTGAAGCAGAGGGCTATATTTCGGAATCAAAATTCTATAGTTTTGCTGAGCTACAATCCCCTGAAATAAACATTCAGTTGTTTGAGGCGCAACCCATCGTCGTAAAAATAACCGACGCCGATAACGCTCCCCTGGCCAACGTTGCAGTTAGCCGCCTAGGAACTCGCTCACAAGGTGTCAGTGGCAACGGCACTATCGAGCAGCAAATGCGGGCAACAATAATTACAGGTCAAGGTATGACCGACACTAACGGAGAGCTGGTCTTTAATAAGCTAGAAGAATTCAATCACTTATTGGTAGAAGGCAATGGCGAATATTCATCAGCTCAAAAGTTCGGAGTTCGTCCAGGCGATACAGTTGAGTTTGTATTAACAGACACCTTTAAAGTAAGCGGCCATGTTTACGATGAAGAAGGTAACCCCTTATCGAATATCGGAGTTGGTGCTTATTTAGGATACGGCGCACCCGATCGCAACATTCAATCAGTTGTAACGGATGCCAGTGGATATTATGAAATGATTTCATTAACCGCTACATCTTCGAATATCGAGGTTTTAACTTATGCTCCAGACTACGTTTCTCAGGTTCATGCTTTGTCTTTTCCAGAATTAGGCAAAAATTATGAAATCGATTTTAAAGTGCCCGAAGGTGTTGGCGGAAGGTACAACTTTGTCACATCATGGGGTGAGCCACTTACAGGTGTAAGCGTTGGATTTTTGAAGAAAGAGCATGACTGGGTCGCCTATATGTATGTAATTGAAGAAGACGGGTGGGTAGAATGCCAAAAAGCGTTCGACCCGAGTCTGTCATACTTTATAAATTTTATTACAGAAGGAATAACAATTCGTAGCGGAATAGAATTAAAGCCAGGTGGCGAAGAAGAAATTGTTGTCGACGGTCTAGCTCGGATAAGTGCGATAAATTGGAAGAGCGGGCCGCAAGACCAAGAGCCAATAGGGTTTGTATATAAATCAAGAAACTCTAACTGCGGTGGCGACGCGCGTTGGCTAGCAAAACACGATATGCCCTTGTTGCCAGCAGGCGCAGGAACTCTCGACGTAATTTGGCCAAAGAAAGTAAAGCAGTCATTCAGCATCGTGCTCGCCGAAAAAGGCGACAATGTGCTCGAACTTGATTATGCAAGTACTAACTTACGGTTCAGCCTACCACAAGGAGTCACGGCCTCGGCTAAACTCATAAGTGAAGGCGGCTTTACTACTTACTCAAGCAAAAACCTAAGTGATCACATAACACTTGATTGTATTCCAGGAACTTACGCCCTTAGCGTAAAAACAGAATCTGGAATAACAACCATACCAGGGATATTCGTGTCTGAGGCTGGCGCCAACCTCGGCGAGCTACAACTGAAAAATAGCGCTTCAGTGTTTGGAGAGCTATTAAACGAAGATGGCCAACCTTGGAATGGAGCGTCGGTGTCTATTACTTCAATAAAAGGCGAGAGCTTAGGCAGTGCTATTACTGATGAAGGCGGTAATTTCCGGATTGACAATTTAGCGCCTGGTAATGCGCGCATAATGGTCCTGCCATCCGCAACCTTGGGTCGAGTTGGTTCAACAATGATACAAAACATAAGTTTGGCTCAAGGAGAATCCTACGGACCGGTTCAGCTTCAAATGGCCAGCGACAATTACTTACGCGTTAACTTTTCTCCATGGGGATTACCTCTAGCCCGAGGTTTTTGTTTGGGGGGCGGGGTAGTTAGTTATAACGATGTTTCCTCAGAAGGATTCTTCCAGGTTTCATCGCCACAGCATAATACTTGGGTAGGCGCTGGCGCTGCTGGCTCTGGCCTTGCCTGGTGGTTTGCAACCCAGGTGTCTGCCGGCGAGACTCAGGCAACAGTAAGTCGCAACTCGTCTTTTAAAGAGTACTCTTTTTTAAATGCACAGCAACAACCACTGGCTGGAATGATGGTAAAGTTTGAATTAAGTAATACGTTTTTACCAGGAACTTCAACTACAGATGCATACGGAAAAATAAAACTTGAACTTACCCCAGGCCTAGATTTAAAGATGATTGCACTACTGCCCGGTGGCGGATCACAGAGCTGGGCAGTGCGTGACACTCCGAGTGGTGAAATAACCACAGCCGCTGGTGAAGATTCATTCATCTGGAATATTGTCAGTACAAGTGGGTCGGCAATCGCCGGCGCTGTTTGCGCACAGCAGAATGGTTACGGCGGATTACGCAGTAACGCATTGGGTGAAGTGGCGATGCCGTCCACGTTGACGATGACAGAGTATGTTGTTAGTGCGGCCGACCATATTTCAGTGCTGTCCGTGCCGAGTAATGCTGGAAAAGTAGTTCTGCCGCAAAAATCTTTTGTAACGGAATTGGTTTTCAGCGAGAAAGGCCTGGAGGGAATCAGTTATGAGCCCGTGTCAGAATACAAGTTTGCGCGGGAATTAAGCCATATGCTTCGCCCAGGCAGCGCTGGCCGATGGTCTCTAGGGCAGATTCCTGTTGGTGTAGGCCTGATTAAGGGATATGACAAAGATTTTACCGTGCTGTGGTCAAAGGAAGTTTATTTTCCAGATGGCCCCCAAAGCGAGCTTATTCTTGAATAGCTGAGAAAGGGGATATGGCTTTGGCATGCCCGCTAAAGCCATATTTTTCTTTTTTCCCCAACATTTTGTCGATTAATTGGTTACTTTTTATATATACACCACTAGCAATACCACCAGATGTCATTTTCCTCCCCAGTAGCCTACCGCTTAACTTGTAATGCAAGTCGCCTAGAAGTATTGGCCATTGAGTTTGACCACGAGCGTATCTTGATTGCTAGCCAGATGTTAGAGTCTTTATCCAATGCCCAAAAAGATCGCCTCTGCACTGATTTAATGGGACTCTATGCCCAGTCAAAATCACAAGAAGCATTTGGTTTGCTTTACGAATTTTCTCAAGAAACGGTGCTTTCTTTAGTTCGTTTTCATTTACGACGCAGTTTTTTCCCGATTGACGCCTATGATGTCATGCAAGAAGTGTTCGTCAACATCTATAAGTACCCTAATAACTTTGACGACACCAAAGATGCGGCATTTAAAAACTGGGTTCATTCTATTGCACGCAACACAACTCTAAAGGTTAGCCGTCGCGCACAACACAACCAGGCGGTTTCACTGATTTGCCAGCAAAGTGATGGCACAGAGTCGGCTTTAGAAATCGAAGATTTGTCAGTAGCAAATCCACACGAGCAATCGTCGTTTAAAGAAGGCGCAGAAAATCTTGCCAAATCATGGATGCTCTATCTGCACTTCTACATGAAAGCGTTCAAGACTTTGTCGCCGCAAGAAAAACGAGCATTGCACTTAGTAGAGGTTGACAACATGGCTTACCGCGACGCCTCGAAAATTCTCGATCTTAGTGTTGAAAATTTTAAGATGCGCATCTTTCGGGCTCGACGAAAGATTTACAACACAATGCGCCTTTGCTTTGCAGGCGGAGCTGATGCATCAATAATCAACAAAGCTCCACGCTCAAATAAATCAATGTTGGTCGGTCGGGTCGCAAAGGAAGAAAAAGGAGAGCTCAATGCTTGATAACTCAACCGTTAAATGTAGCGAGTTTCAGGTAATGCTAAGCGCAATGCTCGACTCCGAGCTTACCGATGCACAAATGTCATCCTCAATGATGCACCTTGATTGTTGCCATGATTGCACAGAATTTTTTGGCGCAATTCGCCTTCAGGTTTTGGCGCACACCGAACTTGAGATGAATGATTTCGAAGTATCAAAGTGCTCGATTGAAGCCGCAAAAGGGTTTCTTGGCGGCTACGACGATGCAGAAGTTTCTCGGCGGCTGGCAAGGGCTTTATACCAATTAGGTAAGGCCTATACATTACTTGCTGCAAGCGAAGATGATTATTTGTTGTCGGTTTCAGAATCTCCGGTTGACCTCGAAGAATTTTTGCTTACAGAAGCAACCCCTGCTCTAGCTGAGGCGCAACTCGCCGGTACTGATAACTGTTCCAATATAGAGCTACCTCAAGGCAAGAGGCATGCTTTGGCTAAAGCAAACAGTTTGTTAACTCAGTGCTTGGTTTTAAAGCCAAACTATTCAGAAGCAAGCTTGTATTTAGGGCAAGTTTTTGTTCACTTGCAAAACTTCGATTCAGCGCTTGCCAAATTCGAATCAGTCTATAAGGGTTCTGATCGATTGGTTATGCGCGTACATGCAGCGATTCAAATTGCCATGGTTTTTGATTTGCAAAAACAACACGCAGTAGCTTTACGTTATTACCGCTGGGTAGTAGCAAGCGGAATTTTACACCAAGACGCAAGCTTCGGCATTGTGTTTCACAATATTGCGGTGCAGCACCGCAAGTTGAACAACGAACAATATGCGCAGAACGCACTTAACCTCTACCGTCAATACGACGTCGAAGGTTGGCAGCAATCACTAGAAATCTTAGGGCAAAACTAATGACTCTTCCTAACTCCAAAATAACTAATTTAGCAAAATCACTGGCGGCCGTTGCGTTGATAGCGGTTGTGGCAATTTCTATTGCTCCTCACGGACATTCTTACAGCAACGCTGATTCCGGCATTGACGATCACAACGGCAACCCTGTTATTGGCAGCTTGCCAATCAAGTTTTATGCTGAGTTAAGCGATATGTACCCGGCATTTAGATCAGGCCTAGGAGGCTCTTTTTCATTACCATATTCTGTAATGACTTTGCAATCATCGACTACTCTTGCAGACGATATTATCACTGCTGCTGGTCAACCATATGCAATAGTTGACTCGGCAATAACGCCAACCTCAATAGGGTTGGTTCGCGACGGATTACTAATCGCTCATCGCAGTCGTCTGTCGCAGCGACAAGCAGTTGTTAAGCAGTGGCTTACTGACGAGTTTGTTGGCGGCAACCTTATTGTTGATACAAACGCAGGTGTGTTTAACATTCCAATAACAGGAAATTCCGTCGAGCTCCCGTTGCGTCAAATATTGAATCAGACAGATCTAATTATCTATGCTGATATCACCATCGAGCCAAATCCAAACAGCACTAATGGTCCGCTGAATATTGTGGTGTCTACAGGCGGCAATATGGTTACAATAATATATACAGCTCAATAAATGGCAGCTGCACACAGCAAATGGATTGATAGATGAAACCGCGAATAGTGGTAACGCAAGGAGACCTCGGGGGAATTGGCCCCGAGGTCCTTTTGCATTGTTTGTCAGATAGGTCAATGAGTGGCAGTTATGCCCCATTGATTTTAGGGCATATAGATTTTTTGCGGCAGCTGGCCATACGTGATTCTATTAATGTAAAGTTGCAAGCAGTAAAATCAGCTGCTGATGGCTTTAGCATCGCCCAAAGAGATACGTCAATTTTGCCAGTGCTAGAGTTAAAATCCGGGCAGCCATCAGCTACTATTGGCAAGCCGCATGCTGAATTTGGTAAAGCCGCAGTAGAAGCAGTTGTTACAGCAACGCGCCTATGTTTAGACAAAACGGCTCATGCAATGCTTACACCGCCGATTAATAAAGAAAGCATGCACCTTGCCGGTTTTGATTATGAGGGGCAAACCCAAATCATAGGTCAGACTGCTGGGTCTTCCAGTCATGGTATGCTTGCTTGTGCCGGAAACTTAAGGGTACTAATTGCAACACGGCATATGTCGTTACGCAAAGCGCTTGATACTTTGACCATCGATTATTTGGTAGAACAAATAAAGCTAGCTCATGTTACAGCCCGCGAAGTGTTAGGCATTGATTCTCCGCGAATTGCACTTGCTGGGTTAAATCCTCATGCTGGCGAGGGTGGCGCGTTTGGCGATGAAGAATCTAAGATACTACAACCTGCAATTGAGCAGGCCAGTCAGCGTTTCGGGTTCAGCACTATTGGGCCGTTGGTACCAGATGTTGTTTTTAATGAAGGTGCCCAAGGAAAGTACGATTTAGTTATTGCTTTGTATCACGACCAAGCATTTATTGCTTTAAAAATGTTGCCGCGCGAAAAAGCGAACAGCCTGTTTGTTGGCGCAGACGTGCTGCGTCTTAGCCCAATGCATGGTTCTGCCTACGATATCGTTGGCAAACAAAAAGCAGACGCACGACCACTGCTTTATTGTTTACAGCAGGCCGTGCGTCTTGCGCAGAACCGCCAAGCGGCAGCTCGCGTTTAATTTCTAAGCTTTAGATGCTGCTTAGATAGGTATCGACTTCCCATTGATGAACTTGCGCGATGTACTGCGCCCATTCGGCACGCTTGGCGGTAATGAACTGTTCGAACACATGCTCACCGAGAGCTTCTTTCATTACGCTGCTTTTTTCGAGTTGGTTAAGGGCATCACCTAAGTTCGCAGGCAGGCTTTTTATTTTGTAGCGCGAGTGCTCGCGATTACTCATGGTGTATACATTACCTGTTACTGGAGCTGGAGGATCAATTTTGTTTCGCACACCATCTAAGCCAGCAGCTAACATTACGGCGAATGCAAGGTAAGGGTTGCATGACGGATCGGGACTACGTAATTCGCAACGGGTGCCAACGCCGCGACGCGCCGGAACACGAATAAGTGGCGAGCGGTTACGCATAGACCACGCAAGGTGAGTAGGGGCTTCGTAGCCAGGGACTAGGCGCTTGTATGAATTAACAGTAGGATTGGTTACTGCAGAAAAAGCGCGTCCGTGAGTAAGCAAACCGCCGACGTACCAGCGCATGATGTCAGAAATGCCTTCGTCGTCGGCCCCTTCTTTGAAGAAAACGTTATTGCCGTTTTCAAACAAAGACATGTGAACATGCATTCCGGAGCCATTTACGCCAAAGAGAGGTTTTGGCATAAAGGTGGCATGCAAGCCCATGTCGCGCGCAACTTTACGTACGACAAAACGGAAAGTCGAAAGTTTGTCTGCGGTGTCGACAGCATCGCCGTATTTAAAGTCAATCTCATGCTGGCCAGCAGCAACCTCGTGGTGAGCCGCTTCAATTTCAAAACCAAGTTGCTCGAGTGCAATTACTATTTCGCGGCGACATTCTTCGCCAAGATCAGTAGGGGCAAGATCGAAGTATCCGGCATTGTCGTGAGTATCAGTTGTTGCTTCACCTTCGGGAGTGCGCATGAATAGAAAGAACTCAGCCTCAGGGCCAGCGTTCATTTCATATCCCATGGCCTTGGCTTCGGCACAAACTTTCTTTAAGATTCCGCGGGGGCATCCAGGGAATGGCTTGCCGCCTGGCAGCATTACATCACAAATAATGTGGGCAACTAATCCGTGGTCGGTGTGTGATTGCCCCGAACTTGGCCAGGGATCAATTCGATAGGTAGAATAGTCAGGACTGAGCAGCATGTCCGATTCTTCGATGCGAGTGAATCCCTCAATTGACGAGCCATCAAACATGATTTCTCCGTCAAGCGCTTTGGCAAATTGGCTTGAAGGGATTTCAACGTTTTTGTTTGCGCCGTTAATATCGGTAAACTGCATACGCATAAAGCGCACATTGTATTTAGAAGCGTGTTCAAGAATTTCCTCTTTAGTCATCGCTTTGTTAAGCTTTGAGCACGAATCTTGAGCGTTAGTGAAGTTGTCCATTACGGCTGTTGTCATTGGTTTGGTTGGGGTAAGTGAAGGACAGAGTTTACTCGCCTCAAGACTGATTGACAGTCAAAAAGTGTAAAAACTGCAAGAAATCGGCAGCAAGATTGCAAAAATACTCGAAAAATTACAATAATGAATTCATTAATAGTCGTTTTGGCCTTAATCTCGCAAGCGCAACACCAGCTTAGCGCAGAAGGAGACATTTTAATGGTTGCTTCTGGCGACCAGCTAGCCAACCCAGTTTGCATTGAAATTGGTCCAAATTTTGAGATATATGTGGGCGAAACTTACAGGCAAGAAACGGGTGGCGTGCCTGACAATCGTGCTTTTCCAGAATGGCTAGCAGACGACTTGCGGTTGCAAACTGTTGCAGAACGTGCGCAAATGTATATGCGTCATCATCCCGAGTTGCACGACGCCTGGACAAAAAGTGAAGACCGCATTGTTCTGTTGCGCGATATAGACGGCGATTTCATTGTTGACAAATCAACTACCTATGCCGGCGAGTTTAATGGATTAGAAATGGGAACCGGTGCCGGACTGCTTCTATTAGATGGCGATTTATTTTATACCTGCATTCCAAGTCTTTGGAAATTGCGAGATACAGATGGCGATGATGTCTCTGATATCCGTGAAGAATTGCACAGTGGTTTTGGGGTGCGTGTCGCTTTCCGCGGTCACGACATGCATGGTTTAACTCGCGGGTCGTTCGGTAGAATTTATTGGAGCATAGGCGACCGAGGCTACAACGTAACTACCAGTGAAGGAGTGAATTTGTCTGAGCCTGGACGTGGTGCAGTATTCAGGTGTTGGCCCGATGGAAGCGAGTTAGAGGTATTTAGTACCGGCTTGCGCAACCCTCAAGAGCTAGCCTTCGATGACTACGGAAATTTATTCACGGTCGACAATAATTGTGATGCTGGCGATCGTGCCCGATTAGTCTATTTACACCAGGGCAGCGATAGTGGGTGGCGTATGAATTTTCAGTATCTACCCGACCGTGGCCCTTGGATGAGCGAGTCTTGGTGGGATGCGGCGAACTCTAACCCGCCGCAATTTTTAAATCTGCCACTGGCGAATATAACCGCAGGTCCATCTGGCTTAGTTCATTACCCCGGAGTTGGGTTGGGACCAGAGTATGACAATTCTTTTTTTGTTGCAGACTTCCGTGGTGGCGCTGATTATTCCGGTATCGTACGTTTTGAAGTGCGAAGTGATGGCGCCGGGTTCGCCTTCAAGTCCGAGGAAGATTTTTGGTGGAAAGTGTTAGCTACCGATGTAACTTTTGCACCTGATGGTGCAATGTACATTAGCGATTGGATTTCTGGCTGGGTGGGCCATGGTACCGGCAACATTTTCCGCGCCGACTTTGCTGACGCCGACATTGAAGCGCAACAGCAGAGTCGCAATTTGCTAGGTTGCGATATTAGTAAAACAAAATTAGAAGCCCTTATTGAGTTGTTAAATAATAAAGATAGCCGAGTGCGCCAACGAGCCCAATTCGAATTAGAAGAGCGGCAGTCGGTGCCGCAGCTGCATGCATTGGCAATCAACGAGCAAAAATCAACCATTTCGCGCAGCCACGCACTTTGGGCATTGACTTCGATGTCACGGCGTCATCAGCGAAATTATTTACCATTTGCCTGTTTTAACTCAGATAAACCAGAAATAAGAGCTCAGGTTTTGCGAAGCGCTAATGAGATCCATGCCGACGAGATGGAAGCATGGTTTGTTAAGGGGCTGGCCGATACAAATCCTCGAGTTCAATACTTTGCCGCCCTTGGTTTGGCGCATTACCCTGGGCATCATGAAAAATTATATCGCCTTGCTGATACACCGGACTTTTTTCTAAGGAGTGCATTAGTCGAGGCTTTGGCGGCAAAGTCTTTAGACGCAAAAATTCCACCGGCGCCAACTGTTGCGCAACGAATGTTAAAGGTTTTGGTTTTGCGCAAACTACGCAGTGAGCGATTGCGCGAGTCCTTAAGTGACCCAAACCAATCTATCGTCGACGAAGCAATTTGTGCTATCTATGATCGTAATATTGAAGAGTGCAAAACAGATCTTGCAGCACTAGATGCTGATCATCAGAAATACAGCAAATCAAGTGTGCGGCGAATTTTGGCGTGCAAAAACTTTTTTGGCACTAAAGAATTTGCACAGCAGCTTTTTACTTACGCCACCAACCCGATGAACCCCGAATCTCTTTTAAGCGAGGTTGCCACATATTTAGAAAAGTGGGTCGAGCCAAATGGTTTCGACATGGTGCTTAACGAATGGCAAGAGTTTCCGCAACGCGATGTATCAGCCACTTCAGCCATGACCCTAGACTTTTCTGAAACCCAAGCCGCCGGCCCAATCGCCAGAGGACGCCTCCAATTCGCAGAAAACGCGTTAATCGGATGCACTCGTTGCCATAGTTTGCCTGGCGTAACCCCGGATGGTTTTGTAAATCCAGCAGGTCCTGATTTACAAGGAGTCGGCAGTCGCTTTAACAAAGAGCAGTTGCGTGAAGTAATTGTAAACCCTCGGCCCGAATCGGCCATGCCAAAAGATTTTCAAAGCAAGATGTCAGAGGACCAACTGTCAGACCTAATCCATTTTTTGCAATCACAAAAAGATCAAGGCTCAGTAATAAATCTGCCTAATGATAATGAGCTTCAAATGTTGCCAGTAACTACCGCCGAAGGAAAGACAATTTATATGTCTGCTACAGAAATAAGTTGGGAAACTTACGATTTGTTTTTCTTGCGTGAAGACGAGCAAATAGAAATAGATGGAGTCAGTGGCCCCAGCCATTCAGTGTTTCCTGTCACCCGCGGCTATGGGCATGATGGTATGCCAGCGCTAGGCATGACTTACTCGGCAGCGCAAAATTTTTGCGCGTGGTTTAGCGAACAACAACAACATCCTTATCGGCTAGCTACTGCTGCAGAATGGCGAGCAGCTCTGGGCGACCAAAAAATATCCGCGCTAGAAGGCTGGCTGGCTAGTAACTCAGACGGTGTGCCCCATCAAATTGCCTCTAAGAAACCGAATGCCAATGGCTTCTTTGACATGGTAGGCAACGTTGAAGAGTGGGTGGTAGATGTCGATAATCCTCAAGGAACAACCCTTGGAGGTAGTTTTGTCGACGATGAAACCAGTTTGATAGAGAGCTTACAAGACACCTATCGAATTTCCTGGCAAGCACGAGACCCTCAGTGGCCAAAGAGTTCTTGGTGGATGTCCGATGCGGGATTCGTAGGATTTCGTATTGTTTGTGATAGTAAACCTTAACTACCACCATAAGTAATAAATAATGAATCGACGATCTTTCATCAAAGGAACCGCTGCCGGGTTAGCCGCTACTTCAATAGCAGGAACTAAGGCCGTAGCTAATAGTGCTAAAGAATTGCGGGTAGGATTAATCGGCTGCGGTGGTCGCGGAACAGGCGCCGCCATTCAGGCGCTTAACGCTGACCCAGACGTCGTCCTTTATGCCATGGGTGACTTGACCGCCGATCGTCTCGCAAGTTCTCACAATGGTCTAGTACAAAATTTTGGAGAACGAGTTCAGGCGGATTCCACGAGACAATTTGTTGGTTTTGATGCCTTCGAAAAGGTAATTGCAGAAGTAGACATCGTATTGCTCGCAACTCCGCCAGTATTTCGCCCGCAACATTTACGTGCTGCGGTTGAGGCTTCGTGTCACGTGTTCTGCGAAAAACCTGTGGCTGTAGACGGCAAGGGTGTTCGCTCAGTTTTAAAAACAGCAGCACTAGCGAAAGAGAGAGGTCTGTCATTGGCAAGTGGCTTTTGTTGGCGCGCAGCATTTGGGCACCGTGCGATTTACCAACGCATTTTGCAAGGAGCAATTGGCGATGTAGTAGGCGTCCATGCGACTTATATGGCAGGGCAGCTTTGGTACAAGGAGCGTCAGGCAGATTGGTCTGACCTACAGTATCAATTACGCAATTGGGTTTATTATTCGCAACTAAGTGGCGACCACATTGTCGAGCAAGCAATTCATTCTGTAGACAAAATAATGTGGGCTAAAAATGATGAAACCCCGGCGAGCGTAATGGCAACGGGTGGACGGCAAACCCGAACCCAGGAAAAATACGGCAATGTTTTCGATCATTTTTCAGCAGTTTACGATTGGGCCGATGGCACTCAGGCTGCCTTGCAGTGCCGCCAAATGAAAGGCTGTCATATGGAAAACCTCGATCGCGTTATTGGCTCTTCTGGTATAGCATATATCGATGGTTGGGCAGGAAAGTTTGAGATTAAGGGGCAGAACCAATGGAAGTACGATGGCCCGAGTAACGACATGTACCAAACCGAGCACGACGATTTATTTGAATCAATTCGCAACGGAGATGCAATGAATCAAGGTGTTGATATGGCTCATTCGACATTAGCAGCAATAATGATTCGCATGTCCGCTTACACCGGCCAGGTCGTCAGCTGGGAACAAGCACTAAACTCGCAGCTTGACTTAACCCCAGAAAAATGGGATGGCGGCGCTGGGCTCGATTCTTCTGTGGCGCACCCAGGCAAGACCAAATTAATTTAGTCGTCTTTAAGTTTTATTTCACTCCATGGCACGGCTGATGGGGCGAAATAAATGGCTTGTTCAGAATTTTCGTCTTCGACATCATCAGTGTAGCCCATTGCAGCAAGCTGCGCTTTTTCTTGGTTTGACATGGTGACTCGAACAGAAGAGTCGTAAAAATGAGGTAACAGCCAACCAGAGGTTTCACAGTAGTCGAACAGCTCGGCGCACTGTTGCTGATCGTTCTCGGCGATATTTTTTTGTTCTTGCGGGTCGGCGATCAAGTTAAAAAACCAAACTCGATTAGCGGTTTCTTTGCGCCAAGGGTCGCTAAAAATTAATTTACGGCCTGGCTCGCGCAAGCTACGCAGCGGCCCCGAATAACCAGACAAGGCACTTCCTTCGCTATCTGTTTCTGACCAAGCATTTCTTGAAATTTGCTTGTCGCTTAGTGAGTTGAAAAATGGTAATAAAGAATGGCCGTCAAGAGATACCGAATCGGTCGGCCAAGAAATACCGCACATTTCTAGAACAGTAGGCAGCACATCAATTTGGCGCACTTGTTGAGGATGGGAGCCCTTTTCCCAGTAACGCTCTGCCATAATTTTATCGGAAACAGAAAACTGTAGCGGTATTCTAATTAACTCGTCGTACACAGTATGTCCGTGCCCAAGATCGCCATGTTCAAGAAATTCTTCGCCGTGATCGGAAGTAATAATAACAATGACATCGTCGCGCGTATTCAATAGTTCGCTAACAAAATCTCCGACCACGTCATCAAGGTATCGAATTTCTTCGGCGTAAGACAGGCGCAAACTTTCAACTTGTTCATCGCTGATAGTCTCGCCATCATTGTGTCGGAATTCTAGCTCAATAGAGCCGGTTAGGTCGGCATCAACACCAGTTTGGTTAAACATGCCAGCATATTCTTTAGACGGCCGATATGGGTAGTGCGCATCATTTAAGTGTAGATATAAAAAAGATGCCTGATTATTTTCGGCATTTAACCACTCGCTACCACTTGCAACAATCTCTTTAGCAGTGGAAAACACGTTATGGTGCATGTTGTCAAAGCCCTGCGCAAAACCAAAAGTAGGGGTGATATTAGGGTTAGACGATAAGCAATTTGTACGATACCCAGCCAATGAAAAGGCCTCCGCTAAAGTACGCTGCGAGTTTGGCAGTGGTCCGTATCGTGAGTTAGCGCGATGCTTGCTAGGGACAAGACCGGTTAATAAAGTCGCAGTAGACGGTTTGGTCCATGAAGATTGAGAAATGTTCTGAGTAAACCTAATGCCAGCTGCAGCTAGAGAATCTAATTTTGGCGAAGTCGGTAATTCACAGCCTCCCCAGCCAAGGTGATCAAGACGCACGGAATCAAGAGTAATCATGATAACGGTTGGCCGTTCGGCACTTGAAGGAATAGCTGCTGCAACAACTAAGTGGGGCAACAGTGCAAGACAAACGCAAACAATGGCGGTTTTGGCATTGTGGAAAATACGCAATAAAATAAACTTGCCAGCAAACCAGGTTAGCAGAATCGCAATGGGCACACTTAAAAGCATGCGCTTAACTCCGATATCGTTTGCCCAGTGCAGCCACAACAAATTACCATCACCAATACTCAGCCAATTGCTGTCAATCATGACAACAGCGGCACGCATTAACCCAATGATGGCTGAGGCCAGAGCCGCCGAACAAATGACAAAGTAAAATTTACGCATTGCGTAAATAGTATATCAACTCAGCTTGGAAATATCCGTCAAAACAATGGTGCGCGATAGCTACAATACCCTCATGGAGATTGCCGTCGCTCTAGTTAGCATCATCTGGGTATGGATATCATTTTTGATTATTCCTTTTGGTTTGCCAGGTAATTGGCTGATGGTTGCTGCCGGCTTCGTACCACTTAGCAGCCTTGGATATACGCCACTCATAATTATGCTGGCCGCAGCAGTAATTGCTGAATTGTCAGAAATGATTCTTGGTAGCAAGATGGCGCATAATGCAGGTGCGAGTAAATCCGGGATGGTAGGGGCCTTTGTTGGGGCGTTTTTCGGCGGCCTCTTCCTAACCTTCCTAATCCCAGTTCCAGTTGTTGGGACAGTTGTAGGGGCTTGTCTTGGCGCATTTATCGGGGCAATTGGATTCGAAATCGTCTTTGCCAAACGCAATGCAACTTCAGCCAGCCTCGCCCAAATAGGGATAGGTGCAAGTATTGGGGTGCTGCTAGGGAGGGTAGTAAAGCTAAGCCTTGGGGCAGCCGTGGCCATTTATTGGACTCTTACCGCCATTAATACTATCTTTTTATAAATATAACTAACACAATATTAAAGAATACGTATGATATTGCTGAACATGAAACACACCTCTTTCTTAATTACAGCTGCACTACTTTGTGTTGCTCCGCTCGCCGCTCAAGAAGCAGATGCTACCGCTTCCGAAGCACAATCTTCATCATCCGAATTGTCTAAAAAGGCATCGGCCGCTTTGGTCGGCAATCAGTGGAAGTCAAAGTTCACTATTGCTCTTAATAGCGAAGACGCAACTGCCAATATAGTGGTTGATATCAAAATGCAAGATTTAACACATTTTGCTATCGATGCATCTATAGCTAGCGAAGATCCTTTTGAGGGCGAAGTTACCCAAGAATTCACTATCATGTGCGATGGCGATTTTCTGTACTTTAATTCCGATAACATGGCAGAAATGTCAGGCGGAATGATGAATGGCCCGGTAAAGGTAGGCGTCAAAGCTGTTATGGACATGATGGGTCTTGAAGAGCTTCCGACATCAGAATATTTTTCCGAAATGCTTGATGGCTTGCTTGGCGAGATCCCTTTAACCGAAAACGGCTCTACAGAAAAGCTTCGTCGCTTTTCAGTTTCAGATGAAGAAAAGGGCTCAATAGTAGCTTGCTTCTACGCAGATACATTTTTGCCTGCATCAGTTGAAGGCAATAAAGAGGGCAGTGACTTTACACTTACGGCATCAGATTCAGCTATTGTTGAAGAATTCGCAGAAGGTGCATTCACCTTTGTTCCTGGCGAAGGCGTAGTTGTGACAGACATGACAGCAATGATTCAAATGCAAATGGGTGGCCCACCTGCACCAGCAGATGACGACCTCGAATTTTAATTAGTTAACCTAATAATCTATCAGCCTGCCGCGGTTATCCGCGGCAGGCTTTTTCGATGGGCCGCCAAATGTTTAAGGCAACATTGCGCCAAGTAAATTTCTTAGACTGCTCGCGCCCGCTAATAATTAATTCATTATGCAGCTTATCATCATTGCACAAGCGAGTGATTTGTTCGGCGATAGAATGGTCGTCGTTTGGGTCACAATACAACACAGCATCGCCACAAACTTGCGGCAGCGAAGTGGTGTTGCTCGCAATAACTGGGCAACCTAGCAACATGGCCTCGCCAGGTGGCAAGCCCCAACCCTCATAGAATGAAGGGTAAATAAACCCACGAGCGTTTTTGTAAAGAGAACACAGTTGTTCGTCACTCACTCGACCAACATAAATAGCATTGTCGGGAAGCTTGGCTGAACCTTGCTTCCGAAACACGCGAGGGTTGGTGCCTCCAGCAATAACTAGTTTTTTATTAATACCCGAAATTTCTATTGCGCGTAGAATAGCAGCAAAGTTTTTATTTGGATTTAGGCTGCTTACCGCTAACAAGTAGTCGCCTCTTGTTAGCTGATGCTGCTCAAGCACCGAGTCGTCATTGGCGAAGCGCAAAATATGCTCATGCCCAGATTCTGTAACTACACATTTGTCGCTTGATATTCCAATATGTTTTTCTATTTCACGTGCAGTGTTGTCCGAAAGACATTGCAAGATTTTTGCACTACGCGCGGCGCGTGGGACAATAGCCTTATACAAAAAGTTGAATAGAGGCGAGTGAGTGTTGCTGCGCGCAAATGGCTGCAAATCCATGATTTGCATGCTCATATTGCGCTTAAACATTGGCGCAGTATTTTTGAAATTAATTAAAAATCCTCGCGCGATAAACGGCAACTCTAGCTGCTCCCATAAATGCGAGCGACTAAGGCCACAAACTTTAAGCCGGAGGTGTTTGTAAGAAGGCATGTCATCTGGAACCGTAGGGCTTAATAAAATAAAGTTGTATAATTTTTCATCTATTTCACCTTCGCTAATTAATGCATCAAGTGCAACTAAAACTTCTCTTGCCCAGCGCTGGATACCAGTAATGGGCTCAGTTAAAAAACGAGCGTTAATGTAAATAGAAGTAACCTTGGCCATTGGCAATTAAATGTCTTCTGGCGGCGCCGCAGCAAGAATGCGGTCTTGCATTTCACGTACAGCCTGATCGAGCCCAACGTAGACAGCGCGACCAATGATAGAGTAGCCAATGTTTAATTCTTCGATATGCGGAATTTGTGCAACTGCCATTACATTGTCGTAATCGAGCCCATGCCCGGCGTTAACGCGCAAACCCATTTCATTGGCATATATAGCGGACACAGTTAGGCGCTGTAATTCGTTATCACGATTCTTTGCGGTAGCATTTGCATAAGCACCCGTATGCAATTCAATAAAATTTGCACCAGATTTTGCCGCGGCTTCGATGGAGTTAGGGTTTGGGTCAATAAACAAACTCACATCGATCCCTGAACTTTGCAATGATGCGATGTCGTCCGCAAAACTTTCGGGCTGGCTGCTCAAATCAAGGCCGCCTTCGGTAGTTAATTCTTGGCGTTTTTCAGGTACAAGGCAAACTTGGTCAGGGCGTATTTCATGAGCCATGGCAATCATTTCTGGGGTGTATGCCATTTCGAGATTGAATAAAGTGTTGATCATTTCGCGCAATAAACGTACATCGCGATCTTGAATATGGCGGCGATCTTCGCGTAAATGTGCAGTAATACCGTTAGCGCCGGCAAGCTCGCACAACCCAGCGGCAAAAACTGGATCGGGCAGCGATGAGTGGCGCGCTTGTCGCACAGTGGCGACATGGTCAATGTTCACGTGTAGTCGAGGCATGGCGCCCTTATTCTATACTAGCCATGCTACGAATAACCGCCGGAGAACACCGAGGACGAAAATTAAAAGTGCCTAAGGTCGCAGCGACGCGTCCTCTTGTTGAGCGCGCGCGTGAGGGGGTATTCAATCATTTAAGCAAAATAATCGAAGGGGCGACAGTATGGGATATTTACGCCGGGTCTGGCATTCTTGGGCTCGAAGCCTTGTCGCGCGGGGCTAAGCAAGTGGTTGCTGCCGAATATAATCGGCTAGCGATTACTCAAATAAAAGAAAACGCCGAGCTCATCCATGCGTCCGACCGCATGCGCGCCTTAAAAATAGATGCCTATCGCATGCCGCGCCTGGCAACCTCAGAGGCCTCACCTGATATTATCTTTTTTGACCCGCCATACGCTGATTTTCGTGATGGCGGTAGCAAACGAATAAAAGTGTGGCAACTTTTCTTAGATTTGACTGCGGTGTTGAACCCCGGAGGATGTGCAGTGGTTCACACACCATCCGGATTATTACTCTACCACGAACTCGAGCAGCTACCGGGCATAGAGCGTCGCGACTACGGCACGGCATCCCTATATTGGTGGCATAAGCCGGTGGCGGCTACCGAATAACATGAAAAAAGGCATACAGGCTCAGCTTTACGACGGCAAACAGTTTCGAACGGGGTGGATGACTTTTGATAAAGGCATCATTGATAATATTTCATATCGCAAGGCAACTGCCAAACGCTCTGCCAGTTTGCATGATTATAGTAATCGTTACATTATTCCCGGTTTTGTCGATACGCTGCTTCATGGGTACGCTGGTGTAGATTGCGGCGACGGCACTCCGGCTAAATTGAACAAAATGACCCAACGGCTAGCACTCAAGGGGGTCACAACGGCCTTTGCCGGCTTTTACCCGATGGCTAATCGCGATTTACAACGCGCAGCAAAAAATTGGCAAAAGTGGTCAATGCTGCCGGGCAAACGCACCCGCATTAGTGGATGGCACGTTGAAGGGCCATTCATTTCACGTGAAATGTCGGGGGCCTTGCCGAAAGCTGCAATTCGTAAACCAAGCGCCAAGTCCGCCCGCGATTTTGTCGACGCTTGCGGTGGATGGCTAAAATTGACAACTTTGGCACCTGAATTAGATGGTGTTTTAGATGCTTGCGAAGTGTTGCGCGCGCACGGTGTATTGCCGTCAATAGGGCATAGCTTGGCGACGTCACTAGATTGCCTAGCTCTAACAGCTAACGGAAAATTAGCTGCGACACATTTAGGAAACCGTATGGCTCCGTTAACCGCTAGAGAAATGGGCCCAATAGGTTTAGCGATGGATGGCGGCATTGATTATGTAGCGGTAATCCCCGATATGGTGCATGTTAGCGCCGAGACTTTAGCGCTGTGGGCCGCCGCTCCAAGATTGCGCAACCGACTTATGGCCTGCTCAGACAATCTTTCACATGCTGGCCTAGCGGCGAAAAAATTTAAAGCCGGAGGGCAGCGCCTCGAACGCAGCGGCGCAGTTGCCATTGATTGTCATGGCAACCTTGCTGGCACACTAGACTCACTACCAGAATTATTACTTCGAGCACACCGCGATGGCGTCCTTAGTTTTCAGCAGGTGGTTAGTATGGGTTGTGCAGTAGCCGGCGATATGATCGGCGACTGCGGCAGCCTTAAAGTCGGACGGCGCGCCGACTTTGTTGAGTACATTCCCTCGGAAAATAAAATTGGTCAAGTATGGATGAAGGGCCGCAAGCTATAAGCGTCGCGCAATTGCAGCGCGATTACAGTCCAGAAGTATTATTAGCTGCTGCCGCTGCAATATTAGAAAAATGGAATGCATCTAGCGAGCTCGCGCAGTTGAAAATCGTTTGGAACAGTCGCTTGCGTACTAGTGGCGGTCGCGCTTTGCTAAATAAACAAATTGTCGAGCTGAATCCGCGATTATTGGCGAAAAACCAGCAGTATATTGAGGTGGTGTTAATCCACGAGCTTGCGCATTTGCTGGCTGCCGCTCGTTTTGGTCGAGTTCAAGCCCATGGCCGAGAATGGCAGCAGTTAATGATTGCAGCAGGGCAAGCGCCTGATGTCAGGCATTCAATGGATGCTAGTGACTTTTATCATCGGCGACGAGCAGCGCCTGATAGCCTGAGATTTATAAGGCGTATTTTTAAAAGCCTGATAAAATAAGTGCGTGAACTCAGAACCACAGCACCCGCTATTGTTCGAACGCATACTTGTTGAAAAGGTATGGGGCGGGCAGCGCTTGGTCAATACTCTGAATATCGAATTGCCTTTCGATGGACCACTGGGCGAGACATGGGAGTTAAGTGATTATCCGGGCAAAGAAACTAAAATTTCTAACGGAGATTACGCTGGCAAATCGTTGCGCGATTTGATGACAGACCATGGCGCGGCAATTTTGGGTACCTCCCAACCATCAGCTGACGGACGCTTCCCGCTTCTCGTAAAGCTTTTAGATTCAGGAGAAAATTTATCGGTGCAAGTTCATCCTGCTGATGGCGACAAGTCACCAACAGGTATTGGCAAAACCGAGGCGTGGTATGTCCTTGACAGCGACGATGAAGCCAGCCTTATTTGCGGCTTGCATCCAAATACCGATGCTTCGCAGTTTGCTCTCGATGCGCCAACCTCTAAGGTCCGCGATTACCTCGTTGAGCAAAAAGTTTCTGCCGGCGATTGTGTGTATATTCCAGCCGGACAAATTCATGCGATTTGCGCCGGTACCGTGCTTGTTGAAATTCAGCAAACGTCAGATGTGACTTATCGTCTTTACGACTGGGACCGCCTCGGACTCGATGGTGTGCCGCGCGAAACTCACCTCCAAGAATCTTTAGAAGTTATAGATTTTGAGTTGTCGCCATCAAACCCTGAGCGGCGCGAGTTATCGTCGCCGGTTTACGATAGCGAGTGCGCACCTTTATGTGGCGGAGAATATTTCACTATGCATCTTCATCGACATGGCGAGCAAGGAGCAATCATCGCCAAAAAGAACAAGGCAATTATTTTGACGATAGTTTCAGGTTGTGGCGAATTAATTTCTCTTGACGGCCAATTCGAGCCAATGACCATCAAGTATGGTGACACCGTTTTAATTCCGGCATGTATTAAAGGCGTTCAAGTAAATTCAACTAGCGAAGAAAACTTTGATTTTATTCGCTCTACAGCGAGCTAAGCAATGGCAAGTAGTCGTAAAAAATCTTCACGTAAACCTCCTGCCGGCGCTGGTCGCGGCACCCCGATACGCACCAAGCGTCAAAAGCGGATGGCCGCCGCTTCGATTGAGGCTACAAGTAGCGCGCGGCAGGGCATTAATGCCGAAAATAACGAATCTGCTGGCGTGCGATTAAATAAGTGGCTTGCCGAACAGGGCGTAGATTCACGCCGCAAGTGCGATGAAAAAATCTTTGGCGGAGAAGTTTCGGTTAATGGCCGCATTTGCGATCAGCCAGGCTATCGCGTCATGCCCGGTGACGATGTGCGTGTCGACGGAGTAAAAATTGCAACTGAGCGCCGTCTATACTATTTGTTTTACAAGCCCAAAGGCGTACTGTGTACTAACGATCCGCGCGAAACCGATACTCGGGTGTGCGACCTAGTCGATCCAATGGTTCCAAGTCGCGTGCATACCGTTGGTCGTCTAGACAAAGAATCTGAAGGGCTATTGTTACTTACAAACGACGGAGATTTTTCGCAAATCATCACCCACCCTTCATATGGCATTCGCAAAACATATGTGTGTTATATAAACCACTCAGTAAGTCATGACGATATCGAAAAAGCCCGTGAAGGCGCTTACATCGATGGCGTAAAAGTTGTCCCTGAATCACTACGGTTAATGCGTTCAAGCAAAAAAGGCGCGACCGTAGAAGTAACCATCAGCGAAGGACGCAATCGCGAAGTGCGACGAGTATTAGCGCGGTTCGATATGCGCGTTAAACGACTTAAGCGAGTGCGTATTGGTAAGCTTGGCATCGCTAAATTAAAGCGCGGGGCAATTAGGCCTTTGACAAAAAAAGAGCGCGATGATTTAGTTTCGATGGCGCGCAGCAAAACGAGTGATGCTTAGGTTCGACACCATTATTCGCGACCCAGTTCATGGAGATATTCCTCTTACCAAAGAAGAGATGTCTATACTTGACACCGAAGAGATGCAAAGATTGCGTAATGTTCGGCAGCTAGGGGCAACATATTTAATTTACCCCGGCGCACAACATTCTCGATTCGAGCATTCGATTGGCACTGCGCATTTAGCCACCCGCATGATTAATGCAATAAATTTTGCACGCGATCGGCGTGACGATAGCCGACTTGATGGCTTTGATCAACACGGTGAACGTGTAGTTCGTTTGGCGGCATTAGTTCACGATGCTACTCATTTACCATTCGGCCACAACATCGAAGACCAAACAGGATTATTGCCTCGTCACGATATTCCTGAACGCTTTGCAGATATGTTGTCAAGCAACACAACGCTTGGTCGCGCTCTCGAGCGCACGGGCGCCAAAGAAGACGTGCTTTCTATTTTGGCCCCCTCGTTGGTTTCGGAAAATAAGCGAGTTCCTGGGTATTGGAAAGAATTAGTCAGCGGAACAATAGACGCTGATAGTCTCGACTACCTCGCACGCGATGCAATGTTCACCGGCCTAAAGCTAGAGTACGATCAACGCGTGTTTAGTGTTTTCCGCGTCGACCGCCCAAGCCAACAGCTTTTTGTTGATTTAGGACGCAACGGCTATTTAAAAGAGGCCGTGCTGAGCGAGATTATTCGTTGTCTCGAGGCACGCTATTACTTTTCAGAAAGGGTGTATTATCACCATGCAAAAATTGCCGCTGGCTCATTGGTGGCGAAGGCGGTCGAAATTGTTTTAATAGAGCAGGCTGTTACTTTTAAACAATTGCAAGTAGCAACAGATGCAGGATTGTTCGATTTGTTGGCAAATGCTGCAATTAAAAACTCGGCATCACGCAAGTTATTAGATATTTATTTACGCGCTCTTAAGCGCCGCCAGTTGCCTAAACGCGCAGCGGTTTATCCTGTTTACGCCAACGCAGAAATGCAACAGCAGTTGGTGGATCAATATTTTGGCGCAGGGTCATCAGATCGTCGGTTAAAAATAGAATCAGAGATGACGGCTGAGTTGCAAAAGTTAACAGGCAAGATGTTGCCATTTATGTTGTATTGCCCGTCGTCTAAAATGCAGTTAAAGCAGGCTAAAATTATGGTGCATTGGCCAGGCGATGAGGGATTGTCGCAATTATCAGATCACAGCGACAAGGTGCCTCGTTTGCTAGACCTCGAGCAATCGTATGGGCGGATGTGGAAATTTTACGTTCACGTGCTTGGCGCTGACCCTCGAGAGATTAAATTAGCGCAGCAGGTTTGTGCTCAGTTTTTTCCTGAAGTTAATAATGTATTAACTCGCGATGATAGTTTTTCAAGTGCGCGCTCGAGCTCAGATTCTGACGCGGCAAAAGAAATTCTAAAGTGATTCAATGAACCAAAAGCGCTGCCGCCAATGGTGGCGACTTTGTCGAGATCGAGCAACAATGCAGCGAAGTCATCACCATTGTTAACAACCATTCCGCTCGGGTCGGTTAAGCCAATCAGCTTGCTAATATTAACGAAGCAATAAAACGCGCCTTGTGGCTCGGGGCAACTGATGCCTACAATCGAGTCGATGCCAGCGGCGACCAATTTGCTGCGCTTTTCAAATTCACAGCGCATTTTTTCACGTTCGGGCATACCTTGCTTTAAGCCAGCGATTGATGCATGTTGTGCAATGGAGTTCGGCGACCCCGCCAATTGTGATTGAATGCGACCAACAATTTTGGCCCAATCACTTGGGCCCGCGAAAAACCCCATGCGCCATCCAGTCATAGCAAAGGACTTGCTCATCCCGCCAATCCAAACACTGGTTTTCTCTAATTCAGGTACCAAGGCCAACGGCGAATAATGTTTTACGCCACCGTAGGTCAGCGAGCAGTACATTTCGTCACTAATAACTCGCAACCGCTTGTCTAGACACCACCTGCCCAATTGCAGCAAGTAGTCTTTAGGAAAGACAACCCCGGTCGGATTTGAAGGAGTGTTAATTAAAATGGCGACAGTGCGCTCATTGCAGGCGTCCTCTAGTGCTTGCATGTCAGGCAGCATATTTTCATCGCAGTCAACCATCACCGGGGTGCCTCCTGCCAACTTGACCATTTCTGGGTAAGACGTCCAGCAAGGGTAGGGAATTAGAACCTCGTCGCCTTCATCAAGAATAGCCATTAATGCTTGAACAATTGCTATTTTGCCGCCGTTACAAATAACGACATTCTCTGCAGAGTAACTTAAGCCAACTTCATTGTTTATCGCCGCCGCAGCCGTCTCGCGTAATTCGAGCAAGCCAGCAGATGGTGTGTAGCGGCCCAAGCCAGCGTTGATTGCAGCAATTGCAGCGTCGTTGACACATTGTGGTGGAGTAAAGTCGGGTTCGCCGGCAGTTAGATTTATAATATCTACCCCTTGGGCAATTAGGCCCTTAACTTTACCCATTACGGATAATGTGGCCGACTCTTCGATTTGGCTCATTTTCACAGAAAATGACCCCGGTTTTTTGCTGTTTAGTAATGACATGGTTCGCAACAATTACGTGGACGAAATTTTACCCTAACTTCGTCCTAAAAACTTAATAATGTCTGATTTCACTATTGCTGAGCGCATAAGCGCAACCCTACGTTCCCGACGCTTCTCAATAATCGCTGCAAGTCTGATTGTGGTGTTTATGCTGCTATATTTACTGTTCGTCAGCTTCTTTTTTGATCCCTTTGAAGATAACCTCGACGACACAGCAGCAATTTTGCCATCCGAGGTTGATTATTTTGTGCGCTGGCAAGAAGTCGGCAGCCACTTCAATGATTTCCCAGAGCCGGCGATTTGGTCAGAAATAGAAGGCAGTGCAAATTATTCTAAAGTCAGCGATAGCGGAGCACTTGCTCGACTTGGCAGTGATTTAGAAATAACTAAATTGCTTAATGATCTTTCGCAAATTAATAATTATTTACCGACAGGCCTTAGTCTTAAGCAAGATTTTATGCGCGAAGTGGTTTTTGCTGGCCGCGGTAAACCATCTTTGAACAGCAAGTTCAAAGGCGTGATAATGCTACGCGCATCATTTAAGGTAAAGGCAGGGGTCTCAATGCTTAACTTTGGTTTTGTTCGCGACAAGCTGCCAGAGTCATTACAACTAGAAGATATTGGCGGCGGAATTTATCGTATTCCGCAATTTGAACTATTCGGTTTTCAAGACGCATATCTGGGGCGGGTAAAAGATGTACTGCTACTTTCATCCGAAAAACAATTCTTAACGATCGCTTCAGAATTAGATAAGCGCGGTGGACAAGATTCTCTTGCACAAGCGTCAGTATTCCATGACAACGTTAGTGCTCACCTGGGCCCCAACGAAACCCCGTTAGAAATATTTTTTAGATTTGGTCGCGAACAATCGCCTGCTCCAGAATGGCCTTCTCTTAATAGCAAAAGTTTGGGCGAAAAGTTTTTCGGGCGGTTATTTAATTTAAACTTATTACGCTTCAGCGCTGGCTATTTAAATCTTGATAATGGCATCGAATTGCGCATGGGTGGCGATACCGACTTAGCCAAAGCAAAGGGTTACCAACAAAACTGGTTGCAGGGTGGTGCAGTTAAGCGCAAACAAATTGAAGATTTCGCGAGCATGGTGCCGGCGTCCTCGTTTGCATTTGGCTCGATAGCTGGCGAAGTATCAAAGCTGCTTATTGAAGGGTATTCGTTGGTTCCTGGCGACTTACGCTCGATGATGGAAACCGAAATCTCGCGCGGCGGCGACTACCAAAACATGATTCACTTATTTGAAAGCATTGGCAGCGTATATCGTCAAGGTATTGCCTTTAGTTTGCGTGAAAATAGTTTTGAAGAGATGCCTTCCGACCCACCGCACGACAATACCCCGACTCCACTGTTTGCTATTTATGGGAAAATTCGAGATATGGGGGCTTATGATCATTTGTTTGAATACTTAAAAACAAATTGGGCTAGCTTTACCGGAGATGTAAACCAATCAGTGCAAAATGTTACATTTGGCGGCGGTGCGGTGGGCACGAGCTTTGTTTCGCAAATAGTCCCCGGAACCGGAGAAATAATGTTGTTATATGTGCCAACTCTAAAAACATTAGTTATCACAAATTCAGCGAAATACTCTAGCGAAATAATCTCCACGGCATTCTTGGCGGCGTCCGACCCTTCGGCTAAACGTCGGCAACTACTATTCTTGCCAGCATTCAAAGATGAGCTGGACAAAAGCCCAAATGGGGCACATCTATTTGCTTGGCTTGCCCCCGATCAGGCCCAAAACTGGCTAGCTAAAGTTTCAAGTTCTGCGGCCGAGATAACTCTAAAACAAGAGCGTGAGAGTATGTGGCGTAGCGAGCGTCCACGGGTAGAACGCGAAATGCGCGCTAAACATTTTGGCGGGCGCACTTCATTGAGCTCAATTGAAAATGGTCAGCTGCAATCGTACATCGATAGCGAATTGTTATCTCAAGACGTTCGCTCCAAAGATCGTCTTCAAGAGCTGACCAACGCCGCGAATCAAGCATGGACGCCTTTGCTGCTTTTCGAAACGGTTTCTGCCGCGATTCATTCTTCGCGCCGACATGCCGAGGTTTTGCTATCAGCCGAAATCGATGGTTGATTTGCTGATTTCAATAAATAAGCTAGACTAAACAGCAAAACGCGTTAAAATTTGCGTCCTTCAAGCCGGGGTGGCGGAATTGGCAGACGCGCATGGTTGAGGGCCATGTGGGAGTAAAATCCCGTGCAGGTTCGACTCCTGTTCCCGGCACCA
>JACKQG010000140.1_pt1 | contig 102644 bp, 99 predicted proteins | sample 8237621 | NCBI WGS metagenome assembly JACKQG01 (sample SAMN15677084, study PRJNA649215) | marine metagenome | biome: marine; feature: Black Sea; material: saline water; isolation source: suspended particulate matter (SPM) from the Black Sea western gyre | collected 2013-06-09/2013-06-10... | reverse complement strand
CTGGTTTAGGCTATGGCGGTGAGGGCTATACTTCTTTTTCAATCGCCAGTCCCACTGGAGATGGACTCACAGGACCTCATTCCTTTGTCCGTCCCATCCGTTGCGTTCTGGTTGACAACTTCAGGATCGTCTAATGAAAGCACAAGACGCACTGGCTCTCATCGAGCTCGATAGTATTCCAGCCGGTATTCTCACTGCAGATGCCATGCTCAAAGAGGCTCCCGTCGCAGTATTGAAGTCTGGTACGGTTCATAATGGTAAATATCTCATTCTCGTTGGTGGCAGTGTTGCCGCTGTGGGAATGGCTTTTGCCAAAGGTATGAGCCGAGGTCAGGATCATCTGCTTGATGCTGTATTTCTGCCGGATATCCACGAAAGCGTTTACCTCGCCTGTTTAGGCAAGAGAATGACCTGCGGGTCGGAAGCTTTGTCGGTGATGGAAGTGTCTACAGTGGCTGCCATTCTCCAAAGTTCTGATGCTGCCATGAAGGGCGCCGAAGTTGAATTGGTTGAATTACGACTGGCTGATGATCTCGGTGGTAAATCTATTGCCATCTATGCTGGCAAAGTGGAAGATGTGGAAATGGCCATCAATATCTCTGAGAAAACAGTCGAGAATCCTGAAAAGATCCTATCCCAGAGTATTATTCCCCATGTTGATCCCGAATTAGCCAAACAGATCAATGTCTCCACCTATTTTTCAAAATCTGATCTGTCAAAATTATCAGGAGCTGAGTAGTGCTTCTGGGAAAAATCATTGGAACCTTAACGCCAGCCACGATCTATGATGGCCTGGAGGGAGTCCCCATGCTCATGGTGCAACCTCTTGATAAACATCAGATCCCTGAAGGTGAACCCATGGTTGCTGCGGATCCCACCAGAATGTGTGGTCCTGGAGAGTTGATCTATTATGAAAGCTCCCGGGAAGCCGCCTTGCTGTGCGATCCCTGGTTTGTCCCCGTTGATCACGCTGTGGTCGGCATTGTGGATGACATTCAGGTAGTGAAAGATGTATAATACTAGTCATTTACGTATGGATATATCCAGCAGTCGTTCAAGGCAAACCAAGTCATACAGAAACCTGTTTTCGCGAAGCCAAACAGGTTTAGGCATTTGGACAAGCAAAAGCAATTTAGCCGTCGCTTCACTCCGTCGGAAATTGCTTTTCAGGGTAGTACGATGAATAGTTATGCCTGTAGTGAAGATCTGTGGCTAAAAGGAATTAAGCAATGCAACGAAATCACAGCAAAAGTACTATATCATGATTCTAGGTAAAGTCTGCGGAACCATTCACTCCACTATCAATCACGAATTCTACGATAGCAAACGCCTGTTGGTTGTGGACAAACTGGATGCCTACCTGAAACCCACAGGTAAATATCTCATCTGTATCGACTGGGTAGATGCCGGTGTAGGAGAAACCGTCCTCATGCTGGATGAAGGCAATGGAGCCCGACAAGTAGTGGGTGAATCCAATGCTCCCCTTCGCTCGGTTATCGTTGGGATTGTGGACGACGTACACCTATCATAGTATCACACCGCATTTCAATGCGGTATTAGCAAGTCACTCAAAACTCATAAATCAACTTGGTGAAACACCTCTCGCGGTCTATCCTGCGACGACAATAACTAGATGGGACATACGACATGAATGATGCAGAACAAAGAGTTGTAAAAAAGGGTGACAGTATTGAGTTGGAAATTGAAAGTCTGGCCTTCGGTGGTAAGGGTGTGGCTAAGGTAGACGGACTCGCCATCTTTGTCGAACGTACCATTCCTGGGCAGAAAGTCCTGGCTCGTATTGTTAAAAAGAAAAAGAGCTTTGCTGAGGCTTATCCGCTGGAAATATTGAAAAAAGCCCCCAACGAGATTGAAGCAAAATGTCCGGCCTTTGGCACCTGTGGTGGGTGTCGGCTTCAGAACCTGAAATATGATGATCAGCTCCTGGAAAAGACCCGCCAGGTCCGCGATCTGGTCCAGCGTGTGGGCGGCTTTGCCGATTTTGAAGTGCCCACGGCATTACCTTCACCCACAGCCTTCCACTATCGCAACAAAATGGAATTCACATTTACACCAAGCCCCTGGCGCAATCACCCCGATGATGAAGACGAACCCTTAGGTCTGGGTCAGCATATCCCTGGGCGCTTTGATAAGATCGTCCATATCGAAACCTGCTATCTCCAAAAACCCATCATGAATGAGATTATGAATTTTGTATTCGCTTTTGCAAAGGAGCATGGCTGGGAAGGCTACAATAATAGAACTCATGAGGGCTGGGCACGTAACCTGGTGCTGCGTTATGGTGAGCACACTGATGAGATCATGGTTAATCTGGTTACCAAGACCTATGAAAAAGAACATATGAAGGTTTTCACGAAAGCCATCATGTCCCAATTTCCACAGATTACCACCCTTATTAACAGTATTACCGCGCGTTTATCTGATGTTGCAGTGGGTGAAACTGAAGTTTTCCTCCACGGCCCTGGACATATAAGCGATCGATTGGGTGAGTCTGATTTTGAAATTTCCGCCAACTCCTTTTTCCAGACCAACACCCTTCAAGCCGAAGTGCTTTATGGCGAGGCTTTAAAAGGCACGGACCTGAAAGGTGGAGAAGTGGTCTATGATCTGTATTGTGGCACTGGAACCATTGCCCTCTTCCTGGCCAAGCAGGCCAAAAAAGTGTATGGTTTTGAGCTGATTGCCAGCTCTGTAAAGAATGCCCGCAGAAACGCGAAGGCCCAAGGGTTTGAAAATGTGGAATTTATTCTGGGGGATCTCAAAGATGTCCTCTCACAGAATGTGGACCGCATTGAACCAGCAGATGTGATTGTGGTAGATCCGCCCCGTGCTGGTTTGCACCAGAATGTTGTAGATGATATCCTGAAAGTCGGACCCCAGAAGCTAGTGTATGTATCCTGTAATCCTTCAACCCTGGCCAGAGATTTAAAACTATTTTGCGAGACAGACTATGAACTGGTCAGTGTCCAACCTGTGGATATGTTTCCCCATACCACCCACATCGAAACCGTAGCCCAGATGGTGAAGAAAGCCACAGCCTAAAACCTTCCAGGAGATAATTCAGATGAGAAGATTCATTGCTGCACTGCTGGTCCTTTTTATTGGGGCTCAAGTCACTGCAAATGATATGGATGTCAACATAGAGGACATCCTGAAGCAGTTAACCCTGGATGAAAAAATCGCCATGACCCACGCCCAGTCAAAGTTCAGTTCGCCTGGCGTGCCTCGTCTAGGAATTCCTGAGATTTGGATGTCTGATGGTCCCCATGGTGTGAGAGAAGAAATTAGCTGGGATAGTTGGTCCCCGGCTGAATGGACAAATGATTCCATCACCGCCTTTCCGGCTTTGACCAGTCTTGCCGCCACCTTTAATCCAGAGCTTGCTGGACAATATGGAGTAGCTCTCGGAGAGGAAGCGCGCTATCGCAAAAAGCACATCTTGCTTGGTCCCGGTGTCAATATTTATCGCACCCCCCTCAATGGTCGCAACTTTGAATACATGGGAGAAGATCCCTTTTTAGCCTCCACAATGGTTGTTCCCTATATAAAGGGCATTCAGCAAAATGGTGTGTCGGCCTGCCTGAAGCACTATGCCCTGAACAATCAGGAGCAATGGCGGGGACACATCAACGTGGAGGTAAGTGATCGTGCACTACATGAAATTTATCTCCCAGCATACAAGGCTGCTGTGACCGAAGCCGGTGTCTGGTCTGTCATGGGTGCCTACAACCAATTTCGCGGGCAACACACCACCCATCATGAACATCTCATCAATGATATACTCAAAGGTGAATGGGGTTTTGATGGGGTCCTGGTTTCCGACTGGGGTTCAGCCCACGACACAAAAGAAGCCGCCCTATATGGTCTGGATATTGAGATGGGTACTGGTACAGATGGCTTGACAACTTCAAGCGAAAATGCCTACGACTATTACTTCCTAGCCAAACCCTTTCGTGAAATGATTCAAAACGGCGAGCTGGATGAGGACATCCTGAACGATAAAGTCCGGCGCATCTTACGCCTGATGTTTCGGACCAATATGCGTCCTGATAGACCTCTCGGCAGAATGAACAATCCAGAACATCTCGAAGTGGCGCGCAAAGTTGCCGGAGAAGGAATCGTTCTGCTGAAAAATGAAAGGTCGTTTTTCCCCATCAATCCAGATAAGAAAATGATCATCGCTGTCATCGGTGAAAATGCCACCCGCCCTATGACGCCTGGTGGTGGCTCTTCAGCCTTAAAGCCCAAAAATGAAATTTCTCCCTTGCAGGGTTTGCAGGAAAGATTTAGCAAGGCAACCATCCTCCACTCCCTGGGATATGCCGCAGGTCCTTCTCAATACGGTCGAGTGATTCCATCAACCATGGATGCAGACTCCCTGCAAAAAGCTGCGGTCAAAATCGCTGCGAAAGCTGACATTGTGCTTTTCTTTGGTGGGCTGAATAAGAATCATGGTCAGGATTGCGAGGGTGGTGATCGTCAGGATATGATCCTGGATTTTGGACAGAATGAGCTCTTGAAAAAATTGATCAAAGCCAACAAGAACATAGGTGTGATTCTAGTGAGTGGTAATGCTGTTGAGATGCCCTGGTTGCCCAAAGTTAAGGGTTTGATCCAGGCCTGGTATCTGGGTAGCGAAGCAGGTCATGCTATCGCAGATGTTATTAGTGGCGATGTGAATCCTTCAGGAAAACTACCCTTCTCATTTCCGGCCAAACTGAGTGACAACGCAGCTCATTCTTTTGGTGAGGTTTCCTATCCTGGGGATGGTAAAATCCAGTATTATAAAGAGGATATTTTGGTGGGGTATCGCTGGCATGATACTCAGAATATTAAACCCCTCTTTGCCTTTGGATATGGAATGTCCTATACCTCTTTTAAGCTTTCCAGCATAAAGACAGACAAAAAATCCTACGGAGCAGGTGAAATCATAAACATCTCCTGCAAAGTTTCCAATACGGGTGAAACTGATGGATCAGAAGTGATTCAGATCTATGTGGGGAAGCCGAAGTCAAATGTGAAACGGGCAGCAAAGGAGCTTAAGGCTTTCCAGAAGGTTCATTTAGTCAAGGGCAAAAATGCATCAGTCGACTTGTCAATAGCTGTAGACGATCTGGCTTTTTATGATGAATCAATCTCTGGCTGGAACCTGGAAAAAGGTGACTACCTGATTTATGTGGGAACTGCTTCCAACAAGATTTCTAAAAAAGTGAAGATCAGCATCAACTGAGCATCTGCTAATTTGAACATGGGGATATGATGCCATGAAATGGCAATACACACATCAACTATTAATCGGCCTGTTATTCTCATCCTCTCTGGCCATCCTGGGTTGTACCACGTCAGAGCAAAATGTTAAAACCGACGGGATGCAGGATTCAACGTCGAATTATGACAGCTATAAACCCGACCCCTCTGATCTGGTAATTTCCAGAGCTAACTATGTGGACAAACTGCAGGGTTTCTGGCTGGGACAGTGTATTGCCAACTGGACCGGTCTCATCACCGAAATGGACAAAATTGGCAGCATCGGCGAGTTTGATACCGGTCCATTTTATACGCGAGACGATTGGGGTAAACCAGATCAGCCTAACATCTGGAGTCAGGGTAAACCCAGTGATATCTCTCCAACCATAGATTTTGTACTACGAGACGAAAACGAAGTCTGGGGGGCCGATGATGATACAGACATTGAGTATATGTATCAGCACCTGCTCTATACCCATAAGACCAGCATTTTATCAGCTCAACAGATTCGAGAGGGTTGGTTAAGGCATATTCGTCCCGAAGAAGAGAATTACCTCTGGGGGTCAAATCAGCAGGCCTTTGATCTCATGCGTGAAGGCATACTCTCGCCTGAGACAAGTGATCCTGAAAAGAACCCTCATTATGAAATGATAGATGCCCAATTGACGACCGAAATCTTTGGTTTGTTTGCCCCAGCACGCCCAGATCTAGCCATAAAGATGGCCAGTTTGCCCATCCGCACTACAGCTCAACAAAATGCAGCCTGGATATCTGAATTTTATGTTAGGATGCATTCACTGGCATCACTGGTGGATGATAGTTTGCCAATGAAAGCGCAAATCATGTGGATGGCAGACCAAGCCAGTGAAGCAATACCAGAAGACTCGTATGCTTCACATATGTATGGTTATGTCAGGAGTAAACATGAGTCTGGGATTCCCTGGGAGCAGACCAGAGACTCCATCTATGTACGATACCAGCTGGAGGAGAAAGATGGCTATGACATCACTTCTCAAAACGTTTACTGCAATGGTTGTTTTGCTGCAGGGATTAATTTTGCAGCTAGCCTGGTAAGCCTGTTTTATGGCGAAGGCGATATAAGAGAAACAATAAAAACCGGTGTTCTCACAGGTTGGGATGCTGACAACCCCACGGCGACCTGGGGCGGTTTATTGGGCTTTATGAAAGGGAGAGAAGCTGTAGAAAGCGCATTTGGCCAAAGGCTTTCATCCCAGTTCAACATCCACCGGACCAGACAAAACTTCCCCAATAATGGTCTGGACACCTTTGAAAATATGGCCAAAACTGGTCTCTCTATTGTTGATCGAGTGGTTCAGAAGGAAATGGGTGGTGCTGTGAACCTTCAAGATGATGTCTGGTACATCTCCCAACCATAAACAATCCCTGGACATTGAGTTTATCGAAACGTCTGGAATCTTCAACCATGCCTGCCTCAGCCTTCGCTTTCAGCTACGTCTAGACAAGCAGAATTAGCGGCTGGAGTAACTCAGGACATTGAGGCCCTCGAAATGTCCGATCAATAACTATCACCTCCAGCTTCCATAAACCCACCTTCCACAAATACTTGCTACGGCGGACAGGCTCAACCTCCGACGATGAGCCTGGACACTAAGCTGCTTTTCAGATGCTTCTAAAACAAAAAAGGTGGCCGACTCACCAGTCGCTCACACTTTAAAGCTATCTTAAATAATTATGTACGTAGAATATTATCTTATGACTGGCAACTCGTAACAGGCAGCCTCATACCAATCATTTCCTGCCGTTTCACGGATCTGTGGAATCACATCATTTCGTAGCTCTAGCTTTATATCACCTTTTTAAGGTCATATAACAAAATTTCATTAAATTCGTGTGAAGAATTCCAGAGCCAGGGGGAAACCAATGCGAACCCAATCACCGTTTTGCTACACCATTCTAATCGGATGTCTTACTTCTTTATTCCTGTCATGCAATTCCAATCAAAATGATGCCAACATCCCTGATATTTTTGCAAAATACATCTCAGAAAGAACGACTGGTGTGGCCTATAAACAACTCACACCCAATGATGTATCAAATCACATAAAAGCTCCTGATTCATTATCCACAGCAGAAGCCCTGGAAGATATTGAGATGCTGGAATATTTGTGGAAGACATCATATTCTGGATACGAGTACTGGAAATATCAAGGAGTTGATTTTGAATCATTCATATCCAGTTTCAAATTCTGGGCCAGTCAATCTCCCCATTTGAAAACCTCTGAGTTTGAAGCTGGAGCGACCTCCATACTTCAGGAAATCTACGATGGTCATATCTCATTTATTGGTGCTGGCTATTACGGAGCCTACCGCCATAAAGCAGTATATTTCACAGACATTCTCGTAGAGGAAATGGTTTCAGGTGAGTTTCAGGTCATTGATTCTCAAAACGATATGGTCAGTGTCGGGGCTGTTTTCACCCAGTCTGAAAACACCAACTATTTGTTCCAAACGCTTTCCCCTCCCGGCAAAAAGCAGTTTCTTGTGGGATTGTTTACCTTTGATCCTCAAAGATCAATCCAGCTTTCTTTTGACAATCAAATGCTTGAGATTCCACTTCACAAAAACCGATTACTAAATGCCCGATTTGATGATAAAAAACCATTCTATATCACCCGCAGGAACGACATCCCCGTGATAAGGGTAACTGGCTTTGGTGATGTATTATACCCAATCATGAAAGATTTTATGCAGTCAGGGTTTGAACTGCAAAAAGAAGATCTGATATTAATCAATTTGTTTAATAATGGTGGTGGTTCATCCGTATACCCCCAAACATTTTTAAAAAACCTCAATGGTTCAGTTCAATGGGACGTCCATTGGGCTGAATTGACCTCTCCAGCTATAGCAGCGTATTATGCCAATTATGAATTGAACTCATCCACCTCACCAGGAATGAAGCGTCTGGTGTCCAGATACATGGGGCAACATGAGAAATTGCTAAGCTTCCCCACCAAAAGTTGGACCTTTTTAAGGGACGAGAAAAAACAGGTGGAAGGCAAGTTCAAGGGTACACTGATCCTCATGACAAACAGACGAGTTCTTTCGGCTGGAGAGAACCTGGTGGGTGCATCTACCTCCATGACAAACAGAATCACAATAGGTGAAAATACAGGGGGTGTGGCTCAGTTCTCAAGCACGTGTGAGTATGTATTGCCCCATTCCAGGATGGTCCTTAATCTTCCACGACAGCTCATTTTCATCCCTGGTCTTGAAGAATGCGTGGGCTATTTGCCGGACTACTGGCTGGATACCCATGAACCCCTTGAGGAAGTCTTGAAATGGCTTGAGACCCCGGAGCAGTATCAATTTAAATATGCACAGAGTTATGATGAGTTTCTGGAATCTCTGGCTATTACGACCGTCCTGCCAAAAGACGCTCAGATTTCAGCACCCGGACCAGATGTACCTGATTCTTTGGCTAGATATTCGGGCAAGTGGTTTGGTGTCAGCGATGGAATTCTTGATCATATGTTGGTTGTTGAAAAGATCACAAACAGCACTGGTGTAGATGCTATTTATGCCTGGGGCGTGGCATATCAGTGGGGTATTAATCAACCGGGATGGGAGCGTTTCAAAGGGGTCTTTGAAGACGGAAAGCTTCTATTAAAACGCACAGATGGAGGGCAAACCATCACCTACTGGATTAACTCTGATGGCAGCATGAGTTCGGTTTATGAAAGGCCCGGTATTTATTCTCGCACTGAGATGACCAAGCTGCCCTCAATCCAGAATTAATCGATATTTGTTCAAAACAGTTTATATTGGGACTAAATAAATCACATTTATCTGGATGCAACCGGAGGTAATAGCGTGAATGCACAAGAAGTCTTAAAAGAATTAGAAGCCTATGGAGATGAGCGAACCAAAAACACCCTCATGAAGCATGGGGCGAAGGAACCCTTCTTTGGTGTGAAGGTGGCTGATTTGAAGAAAATCCTGAAAAAGACCAAAAAGAATCATGAGCTTTCCCTGGAATTGTACACTACAGGCAATTCCGACGCCATGTATCTAGCTGGTCTAATGGCCGATGAAACCAAGATCACGGAGACTCAGTTGGAAGCATGGGTTGATCAGGCCTATTGGTATTATCTCAGTGAATATGCTGTCCCCTGGGTGGCTTCTGAAACACCTTTTGGGTTTGAGCTGGGACTCAAATGGATAGAATCTGATCATGAACGTGTTGCAGATGCTGGTTGGGCGACGCTTTCTGGTTATGCCGCTATTCATGAGGATGATGATCTGGATATTGAGATGTATCGAAAGCTATTGCATCAGGTAGGCGAACAGATCCACTCCGCTCAGAATCGCGTGGGTTTCGCCATGAACTCATTTGTTATCGCTGTGGGATCTTATATCGAATCACTCACTGATGAAGCACTAGAAGTTGGAAAAAAGATCGGCAAAGTAGATGTTACACTGGGTAGCACGGCCTGCAAAGTTCCCCTGGCCACAGAATATGTAAACAAAGTGATCACCCGCGGTTCTGTGGGAAAAAAACGCAAAACGCCCCGCTGCTAACTGGACATTGAGCTTGTCGAAATGTCCTTGATCCTGGACCTTCGACCACCGCCTCTAGTGATTCAGACCCTGAATAAACAACAGGTTCATTTATCACTTAACCCAAATAAACACAAAAATATAAAGCTGGAAGTATATGCAAAAATGATGCGTATCTATCACTATCAGGTTTATACTAATGCGTTGGCGAAGATTGGTGCTTGGCCAAAACCAATTATCCTTTAATTCACTTCTTCCTTCTCTTGCCTTCATGTGTTATACAGAGAAGCAGCATTTTCATTTCAACTTCCATTATGGCAAAAACTGAAAAGCTCAACTTCTAAAGGAGTGTAACATTATGGGAATGGCAATTTTATTCGGTTCGGCAATGTTCAGCCTGCCAATAGGAATTTTATTTGGGTTACGACCTAAAAAGTGGAGACGTCCTCTTTATGTCATTCACGCGATAACTTTTGGAATAGCGCTTGTACTTTCTTTTGTTGGCGGCAATGGATCAAGTGGTGGGAGTATAAGCGATGAATCTGTTATTGGTCTTCTTCTTGGGTTTGGAGCTGTGATTTCAATTATCACAATGTTTGGCACAATGGCTTTAAAAGCATTTGTAGTAGAAATCTTTAAATCTTTTAAAGGAACAAAGGGGGTTGAGTAAACTGTTTTCCAGGGATTTTGCATCAGGCGGGTTCAGTATTTAAAGGGCAGATTATTCAGAGCTCTAAAGTGTTTATAGTTGATCCCTCGCAATATCCTGTTAAAGAGAGTGCCTCGGCTTCGAGAGCACTTTCCCTCGACGAAGCCCAGGACAGGCTATACTCAGTGTGACACCTCAGCCGCCGGAGTGCTTGAAATTATGTTGTTCTGCGTTTTCACGGAACAATCCACACATTTCATCATATATTCAGACGATATTTGCGAAGGCAAGATCAATTGGGATAGATCGAACTGGTGTGGGTATCACTAAAAGAATGAAACGAAATACATACTCGCCTAAAAACATTTCCACAAGGAGTTGAATGTGAAAAAAAGTACTATCATACTGATAGCAATTGTCGTCGTGATTTTCCTCATGATCTCGAGCGCTGTGGGTAAATACAATAACATGGTTACCCTGGAAGAAGGGGTTGATGCCTCATGGGCTCAGGTAGAAAACGTATATCAGCGTCGTGCTGATCTTATCCCTAATCTGGTTGCTACCGTCAAAGGTTACGCTGAACACGAACAGGAAACGTTTACTGCCGTTACAGAGGCCAGGTCAAAAGTGAATAACATCAACGTGGAAGGCATTGCCAATAATCCCCAAGCCCTACAAAACTTTCAAGCAGCGCAAGGTCAACTGTCAAGTGCCTTGAGTCGCCTCATGGTGGTGGTGGAGAAATATCCTGATCTGAAAGCCAACCAGAACTTTCTGGATCTCCAGACCCAGCTGGAAGGGACTGAAAATCGCATTGCTGTCGAGCGCAATCGTTTTAACAAGTCTGCCCAGGGTTACAACACCATTATTCGTCGCTTCCCTGGATCAATCTATGCCGGCATGTTTGGTTTTGAACGCAAAGCCTATTTCGAAGCCGATGCTGGATCAGAAATAGCCCCTCAAGTAGAATTTTAAAAAAAGCAGATATCACCTGGTGTAAGGGCGCATCGCGATGCGCCCCAACGGCCATAGAAAAAAGAAGATCCAAATGATGAAAATCCTATCAAGAATTATCCTGCTTTTTTTATTTGCCACCACAGTCCTTGCCGATGGTCTTTTTCCTGATCGCATCAACAAACAGGTAAACGACTGGGGTGATTTGCTGTCATCTACCCAGGAACGTCAACTGGAACAAGCACTCCGCAATTATGAAGACGAATCATCCAACCAGATTATTCTGGCGACTTTTCCATCATTGGAAGGTGAAAGTCTGGAAGATGTGTCGGAGAGAATGTTTTCCACCTGGAATCTGGGTCAGAGCGGCAAAGACAATGGCGTACTCCTCAGTATCTTTAAAAAAGAGCGCAAAATTCGTATCGAAGTCGGTTACGGGCTGGAAGGTGTGCTCCCTGACATTACAGCCGGTAAAATCATCCGTAATGAGATAACACCCTATTTCAAAGAAGGACGCTGGTATGAGGGCATTGTAGGCGGTTTACAGGGTATTATTCAAGCCACCACAGGTGAATACAAGGGAACCGGTCCACGACGTAGTGGTCAGCGCAAAAAGAATAGCAGTCCCTTTGGTCTTATCTTTCCAATTGTCATTTTTCTGCTCCTGGGCCGCGGACGCCGGGGTGGACTCGGCGGATTCTTTCTTGGATCCATGCTTGGATCGGCAATGGGCGGTGGTCGTGGAGGTGGCAGCGGTTTCGGAGGAGGAGGCTTCTCTGGCGGCGGTGGCTTTGGCGGTGGTGGAGGCGCTTCTGGGGGCTGGTAAAACATTGGACATTGAGCCGGTCCAAGTGCCCAGGTCTTGGTAGACATCCTCAGGCTTCGAGAGCCTCAGCCATTGGCACACACCCAGGACATTGAGGTTCTCGAAATGTCCATATTAACTTAACAATTTGAGGTTTGTCCAATGTCAGTTGGCTATCTCTACATATTGGAGTGTTCCGATGGCTCCTACTATACAGGGAGCACAAAGGACATTGAACTCCGCCTCCAGCAACATCAAGCGGGAGAGGGTTCATCCTATACAAAAAGCAGACTGCCTGTAAAGCTTATCTATTTAGAAGAGTTCCCTCGCATAGACGAAGCCTTTTATCGTGAAAAACAAGTTCAGGGTTGGAGTAGAAAGAAAAAGGGGGCTCTCATCGATGGTCACCTTAATGAATTGCCCGAGCTGTCTCAGAGAAGAACGGAGGAGAATTAGCTATGGTTTTGTCCGTTGCCAGAAACCATCAGGCTTCGAGAGCCTCAGCCATCGGCAAAAGATCTCACCTCAGAGAAACTCTAAGATTGAGTACCAATTGAAAGGTATCGTAGTATGTGATCAGATATCCCTGATCACTGATAAATAGCTCATCCATGGTTTCAGAATAGGTCAGGATATTCTTGGCTGAAATGGTGGAATTAACTGCGAAATGATTCCAGTCTTGTTGTAAATCAACTGATACATCTACATTGTGTTTTGGCTCCAGAAAAACACCATCATCCTCAGAATAAATCTTACGACCATCCCACCACATATTGGCATTATAGGTCAAATTACCTCTTCTGAGTGTGAATCCAGAGGTATGACGATAACTGGGCTTCCCTGGGAAAACGGCTGGTTCATCCAGACTTAAAAACATGGAACTGAAATCAATGATGCCTCTTTTGGATGGGAGGTGAAATTTTCCAGAAACCTCAACACCTGATATGGCAGCCTCAAAAGAATTGACAGCCACAGGAGGTTGCCCCTGGATGTATCTCAGCAGAAGCTTATTAATATAGGCATTATCGAAAATATTGATGTGCCCGTCAAATTGAGTAATGGGTGCTCCAGGTCTCGCCTGGTAACTGAAATCGACACCTAGATCCATGGTATTCACATCTTCCTTCAGCAATCCCGTTTCCTGATAGATTGGCGTGGTTGTGATTTTCCTGAGAAATTCGTCCTGGAGTGTGGGCAATCTACTGTTGTTGCCCAAGGAGGCGTAGGTCGTATAGTTGAATCGCTTGATGGTGCCAGCCAGACGGAAGCCAAGCCGTTTGGCAACGATATAGTGGTTGTTGAAAGCGTCATCTGTAATCTCATCAACGCGGTAAGGCTCCTCTTCACCAGTATGATAATACTTTCGTATTTCGTCCCAATTATAGGTCGTATTCACATCATCATAACGAATACCAAATTCAAAAGCCACCTGATTCATGGCTGGAACATCGCTATTGACTAGATATTTAGAAACCAGAGTCATTGACTGATCATGGCGATCCAGCTGGAGGTCTAAAGATTTTTCAAAGACTGGTGGAATTGCTGTAGTGGAGGGACCGCGATAGTATTCTGAACTACCAGCGAACTGAACCAACGTTTCCATGGCGCCGCGTCTGATAAACTTGGCTATTCTATAAGAGGAATTATACCCAGAAGGTTCCTGGGTATAAAGGGGGTTTCTACTTGAGAAGTCCCAAAAGCTCACCCCAAAACTATCTTTGCGATAGGCATAGTCCAATTGCCAGTCTTTGCCCAATCTGGGTAATTCGCCAGTATAGCGAGCGTTATAAAGCTGGTTTTTTGAGTTGGTATTAAAGGATTCTGCCTCACCTTGCAGTGTTTGAGATTCCTGGCTAATGACTTTAAGGCGAACATTCCCAGTAGACAAATTCCAGTTTAACATGGCGCTGCCAAAGAGATTTTCTGACTCGATATCTTCAGAAAAAGTCTGATAAAGCCTGGAGCGTTTGACCAGTTGAGAACTAATTGTAAAGTGATCAGCAACATAACTCGCTCTACCGGTAGCAGTCCCATTTCCACCATTGTTCAAATCCATGGAATTGGAAAAGAGTAATTCTGTATTTTTGGGGACCTGACTGTAGATATTAACCACACCACCAAAGGCGCCCACTTCATAGGGCAGGGTTGAAGCACCCTTTATCACCTCAATATTATCTACATCCTCCATGTTGATGACGCTTAGATCTGCAACATTTGTGAAGGAGTCATTGATTTTGATACCATCCAGATAAACTGGTGTTTCATTGGCGTTTGATCCGCGAATACTGATGGTTTGTGCGCCATCCATCTCAGTGGAAATGACAACGCTGCTTATGCTCCGGGTGATTTCTTGAAAGTCCTGAACAGCACGGGTTCTGAGTTCAGAAGCACTGACTGATTGGCGGGCAGAGCTTACATCATAGTGTGAAGGTAGGCGGACCACACTCACATCTACTGGGGCTAGCTGCACCGCTTCAGGCCACAAATCTATCCTTAAGGTGCGCGTATCTACTGCAGTTTTTTCCGCAGCAGTATAGCCGATATGATGTATAACAATGGTCAGGGGTAATTCTCTACTTGTTTCAAGTTTGAATTTACCACCTATATCTGTGGTCGTCCCTATGTCGGTATCTTTGATGATGATATTGGCATTTGTCACTGGCTCACCAGAATGAGAGTCCAGCACTTCACCTCTCAATAAAGTTTGAGCATACAGACCGGGCTGGGTGGCAATAGCAGTAATTATGAGATAGAATAAAAGTTTCTTCATCTTGTTTCCTCCAAGGGGGGCAAATATACATCACATGGATAGCAATGGGATGGATATTTCGACGATTGGTTTTATTCAGGAGTTGAAAGAAATGGCTTGATTTTCCTGGCCATGACATCATATCCCGCCTGGTTTGGATGCAGACCATCCCGGGTCAGGTCAGGATTCAAATATTGCATATCTACCAGGAAGTGGGGATATAGATTGATATACCTCAGGTCTTTTTCAAGAGCCAGGCTTGCCAGAAACCCATTTATTCTTTTTATCTGATCAGGGGGACAATTTTTCCAACGAGCTGTGGTGGGCAGGATTGAAAGCAGATAAATATCAGTTTCTGGCAGGCTTGTCGTCAGGGTGTCCACCAGGGTGACATACATGGCTTTCAGGTACTCATCACTTCGCTGATCACCAATATCATTGATGCCAATCATGAGGAAGAGTTTTTTGGGTCGTAAGCTCAAGGCTGAATTCTCCAGACGCTCCATGATTCCATCCATGTGGTCTGCAATGATCCCCCGGTTTATCACCTGATGCTCAGGGAAATAATGGTTCAGATCAAAACCCTCTGTGATTGAGTTTCCTAAAAAGACAAAGCCTACTTGATGGATGCTGTCCATTTCAACATTAAATTGCTGATTTCTGCTGTGCCAGTGCTCAGTCCGTTCACGCACTTGAGCAAAGAGGGAGGTGAAGCTGACCAGTACGCAGATGAAAATTATAAAGGATTTTTTACTTTCAGACACAAGGGACAATCCTCAAATATTTTTCTGGGATAATATCCACAATTTTTTGAACAAGCTGTCGGGCTGCAAAAAAGCTGATTCCCAACCCCACGCAGGCTACCAGAAATGCAGATAACTCGCGGGGCAATATATCTTGGAAAGGCAGTAAATAACCCAAAAACAAACCGATAAGGAAGGCCGTCATGGGAAGGCCAAACTGAATCAGTGCGAGATGCAGTTCCAGATTTGAAAGTTCCTCGATTTGCACTTTTTGACCCGGTTGAAATTCACCTGCCTGGGGGAGTGTCAGCAATCGTTGGGACTGCTTGCCCGGTGCACAGGCCACCTTTAATCCACAGGAATCACAGGAATCACAGGCGTCTCCCGTGGCGAACAGGATGGTTACCCCTGAGCCATTAGCGGACTGGATAAAACCGGTTTCACCATTATATAGCATCAGGCGCTGAGAGCTTCTTCGTCAGGTACAGCTTCCAAAACAATTAAGGCATTGGTGGAGCATTTGGCCGTTGGGAGCTCATTTCCTTGACCATAAAGATGATAATCGATGATAGCCAGGTTGTTTTCCATGGTCATCATTCCTTCCTCCACACCTCTGACACAAAGACCGCAGCCCACACAGGCCTTGATGCAGATTTTGCGAGAATCTTTGGGTGTGTCAGTATTTCTGCACGCCACAAAGACGGTATCAACTTCGGGATGTAGTTCAATGATGTTGCGAGGACAGGCATCCACGCAATTTCCACAGCCCGTGCATTTATTTTCATCAATGATGGGGAGACCATTTTCACTCATTTCCATGGCGTCGAAGGGACAGGAATCCACACACTCTCCATAACCAAGACAACCATGCAGACAGAGTTTATCCCCACCACCGGTAATATGAGCTGCCGTACATGTTTCGATACCCAGATATTCACCCTTGTGGGCACTCTCATAATGGCCACCCTGGCACATGACCCGGGCAATTATTTTCTCACCTTTTGAAGCTTCCAGCCCCATGACGCCTGCAATGGTTTCACGCGCATCATCATTGCACACGGGACACCCACTGATTTCCACCTTGCCATGAACGATATTTTCGGCAAAGCTGCCGCAACCAGGTAGGCCACAGCCACCACAATTGGCACCAGGAAGATTATCCATGATGAGGGCAATACGTGGATCTTCTTCTACATAAAATTTCTTATTGGCAACAGCCAGACCGGCAGCAAAAAGCGCCCCCATGCCCCCCATGCTCAACATTGATATACCGATTGATGCTAGATCCATTGTTTAAATTCCTTAGAGAAAAAAACACCAGAAAAATGTCTCCCTGAGGCTCTCGAAGGGTAGACTTTCCCAAAACAGGTACAATTATCAGATGCGCTTTGTCCTTCGAGAACCTCAGGATGACGCGCACAGGATACAGTATTCATTAAATTCATATTCTATATCATCCCTGCAAAACCCATAAATGCCAGGGCCAGACCACCAGCCACAATCATAGTGATGGCGGCTCCCTGGAAATATTTCGGAACTGGGGCCAATTCGAGTTCCTCTCTAATACCGGCCATAATCACCAGCGCCAGTGTAAAACCAGCACCAGCACCCAGACCAAAGACCACGCTTTCCATAAAGGAATAATCACGCAGGACGGAGAAGAGGGCCAGACCCAGGATAGCGCAATTGGTGGTGATCAGAGGCAGGAAAATACCTAAGGTATCGTATAGAGGTTTACTCACCTTGCGGATGAACATTTCAACTAACTGTACCAGAGAGGCAATGACGAGAATGAAGCTGACATATTGAAGTATGACCACATCAAATGGGACCAGAATAAGGTGATAGATCAGCCAGGTAACTACGGCTGTAATCAGCATGACAAAGGTGACTGCCATCCCCATGGACACGGCGGATGAAACTCGCTTTGAGACACCAACAAAGGGACAGATCCCCAGGAAGTAGGCAAGTACAAAGTTGTTAACGATGGCTGCTGAAAAGAAGATCAGAAAATAGCTCATGAGACAGTCCCCCTTTCCTTAGATCGAGAGGGATCGTTGTACCAATTGGCCAGGGCGATAAGAATACCCAACGTGAGAAACGCGCCAGGTGGTAAAATCATAACCATCCAGGGTGTGAACCAATCGCCAAGAATGGCGATACCAAAGATGCTGCCTGAACCCAGAATTTCTCGAATAATCCCCAGAACCACCAGCACGATGATAAACCCTATTCCCATACCCAGGCTGTCCAGAAGTGAGCGACCGATCCCATTTCGGGATGAGAAGGCCTCCTGTCGTCCCAGAATTAAACAGTTCACCACAATCAGAGGGATGTAAGGTCCCAAAGAGGCAGAAATAACGGGGAAGTAAGCTGCCAGAAATCGGTCAGCCACAGTCACAAAGGTAGCTATAATAACGATGTATCCAGCAATACGGACTTGATGCGGTATGAAATTTCTCAGGGCGGAGATCATCAGGCTTGAGCTCAAGAGCACAAAAGTTGTTGCTAGCCCCATGGCTAATCCATTATTGGCAGCGTTAGTGACAGCCAGGGTGGGGCATAGACCCAAAAGGCTGGCCATAACTGGATTCTCTTTCCAGATACCTTTGATAAATTCAGTTTTTAGGGATAGGGTAGAGCTCATGATTCAGGCCCTCCTTTGGATGGCCAGACTGTTTTTATATGCGCAATTTGGTCGTTGAGAATGTTGGTGACTGCCTTTGACGAGATAGTCGCGCCTGTAATTCCCTGGACTTCATTGTTACGGGTGGGCTTGGCATTTTTAATGACTACGATTTCAGGTGAAAGGTGGACCCCCCTGAACTGTGCAGGAAACCAGTAGGGATCCTGCTTATTGGATGGATCCACCACAATCTTGGTTCCCAGGCCTGGAGTCTCTATCTGTTCCAGCACTTTGATGCCAGTGAGTTGAGTCATATCAGGTGAAAGTCCCACCATGATCCGCAACTCCCCCTGAAATCCACTTCCCACGGCCATAAAGGCGATTCCCACAAGATGTTCGGAGCTATCACGAGTTGCTATTGCTATATAGATGGTTCCAAATTCGGTCTCTTCACGTGTATAAGTATCGTGAGCAGGCAGGACATCCCCAATGGCCGCCTTGAGGGCTTCCTGGCGATGAAAAGCTATCTTGGGTTTAGTGATGGTATCCCAGCCAGCCAGAATTCCACCAGATAAAACGGTGATCAGGGTCAACACCAGAATCATGCGTGTAGATAAGCTCATTTTACTCATGCGCGGATCTCCCCGAAAAACTTGGGTCGGGTATAACGATTAATGAGCGGTGTAAAAGCATTCATGAGCAGAATGGAGTACATGACGCCTTCAGGCAGACCGCCAAAGAGTCGAATTATCACCAGAATGAATCCAGCCCCCGCGCCAAATATCCAGGCGCCCCGAGCTGTTACAGGGGAGGTAACCATATCTGTAGCCATAAAAAAGGCGCCCAACATGAGTCCACCACTAAAAAGTTGAAAAACAGGCGAAGGATAGGACTCAGGTGAAATCAACCAGAAGACACCACTCACAAGGAAGGTTGACAGAAGGAAGCTGAGAGGGATGCGCCAGTCCGCGTATTTTCTGATCAGCAGATAGATACCACCGATGAGAATGGCGATGGCAGAAGTCTCACCAAGAGAGCCACTGATGTTTCCTGTGAGCAATCCTGATAATTCACTGGTGACACCCTCAAACTTAAAGAGTCCTAAAGGAGTTGCTGCGGTGATGCCGTCCACATCAGCATAGCGGGCAGTCAGTGGCCATGTCCAGGTTGTCATGGGAACAGGAAAGCTGGCCTGTAAAAAGGCCCGCCCCAATAAAGCGGGGTTAAAAATATTGTAGCCTAGTCCACCAAAGAAGTGTTTACCGACGACAATGGCAAAAACAGAACCAAGAGCGGTTCCACCAAGGGAAAATGATGGCGGCAGTGTCAGAGCAAGTAGCAGACCGGTTATCAGGGCTGATCCATCGGGGATGGTGAACGATTCACCTCTAACTCTGTTAACCAGCATTTCAGCAATTAGGGCTGAGGATACACTGGTGAGAATGATACCAACAGCAGCCCACTGGAAATACACCAGTGCTAATACAGTAGCAGGCACGAGAGCTGCGACGACATTCCACATAATTCTTGGAACCGTGTCTTTGGTATGAAAATGTGGCGATGAAGCCAGGATTAGAGGTGTTTCAGGTTTATATAATTTTGCCCGCGGATCCTTTTTCGGTTTCACCGGTTTTTTAGGAGTTTCGGGCTGTTCAGGCTGGGCTTGAGGTATATTTTCTTCAGTCATAAGAACTCCGCTAAGCCTGGGCTTTTTGTTGTTGTTCTGTGGATTTGACTTTACCCACACGAATCCATTGAACCAGGGGAATACCAGATGGACAGACAAAGGCGCAGGAGCCACATTCGATGCAGTTAAAAACACCCCACTCCTTGCAGTCCTGGTATTTACCTGTCTCGACTTGTCGAGATAGACGTGTAGGCACCAGGTTCATGGGACAGACACTCACGCAGGTTCCGCACTGGATACAGGGATAGTGACGGGTGTTTTTGAGTTGGGATGACTGCATACAGACTATCCCGGAAGTTGCTTTCAAGGTTGGCACCTGGAGATCGTATTGAACCAGACCCATCATGGGGCCACCCATAAATACCTGAGAGGTTTCGTCCTTGAGACCACTGCAGGCATCCACACAAACTTGAAAAGGGGTGCCAATGCGAGAGGTAAGATTACCAGGAGCTTGTATTGCGTCCCCTGTCACAGTCAGCATCCGCTGGATCAAAGGTTTACCATCAAAAACAGCCTCGTAGACTGCCAGGGCTGTGGCGATATTGTTCACAACAACACCCACATCCATGGGGAGTCCGCCAGCAGGTACTTTGCGACCCAGAGCCGCATCGATAAGCATTTTTTCAGCTCCTTGGGGGTATTTGACCTTCAGCGGTTGAATTTTAAAGTTGAGATTGAGTGCTTTCACCCTGGCTTCCATGGTGGCAATTGCATCTGCTTTATTGGATTCGATACCGACAATACCCTGATTTATTCCCAACATCCTCATCATGATGGCCATGCCTTTGAGGATACGATCAGTATCTTCCAGCATATTGCGGTGGTCACAGGTAAGGAAGGGTTCGCACTCACAGCCATTCAGGATGAAGTGATCGATGGGTTTGTCAGCTGGTGGAGACATTTTTACATGGGTTGGAAATGCAGCGCCGCCCAGACCTACAATTCCCGCTTCGCGCACCAGTTTGCTCAGCTCTTCTTTTGGGGCGATTTCCCAGTTTTCAGGTGTACTAAGTAATTCCCAGTCATCTTCCTCACCGTCTCGTTTGATGTGTATCATAGGGACTTTTGCACCAAGAGGATGGGGAAAAGATGCCACAGCAGCCACGGTTCCAGTAATGGATGCGTGGATGGGGCTGGAAACAAAAGCCGAGGAGTCAGCAATCTTTTGTCCGGTTTTTACCGTGTCACCTTTCTCTACCAGAGCCTCGCAAGGGGCGCCTATATGCTGCTGAAGGGGAATAAACACCTCATCAGGAAGCGGCATAATTTGGGATGGTAAGTGACAGGTCAGGTCCTTGTATTCATCGGGATGAACCCCACGACGAAACGTACTGATGTGCAGCTGGGATGATTCAGACATACGTGGATCGTCTCCTCATGGTTATTTTAGGGCTCATCAGCCAGAAAATTGGATTGGATAAACGGTTACATTCCATGTCTGAATGCAATGGCAAAAATAAGACCAGTAGAGGCCATTTTGCCAATCTCAGCCCATAAAAATGAATTTTAGTAAAATACTGTTCTTATTAGGGTATAGGGGTAATTAATGCGAGAATTACTAGTTGCGGAAAGCAGGTGTGAATATGTCATAGCACCCGACTTAAGTCAGGCGCTATTGGGATAAATTATTTCAAATCGACTCTAGACGTATAGGTGAGAATAACTTCTTTGTTAGCAGGCACTGGAACAGTGAATTTCACACGAGAGGCATCCACTTTTGTAAAGCGATGGGATGCATCCTGAACTCTCCAATTGCGGTAGCCAATCGTCTGAATGACTTCAACTTCCACGGCCTCATCCTTACGGTTTGCCAGGGTAATGCGGATATCTTGTTCCGTGTAACGGTCAGACTTTGAGCGTCGATCAAGAATCTCCCGCTTCCCCTTGACATCAAAGGCTTCGCCAACTTCCAGGGTCACCAAATCATCCTTGGATGTGTGCTTTAGATTGTCTTCACCGATGAGCTCAAGAGCACCGTCCGTATCTTTCTTGAATAGTCGCACAATACCTCCAGGCAGCGCTACACCCGTTCCTGTCTCTTTATCATTGGTGAACATGATCTTAATGGGGATGTTTGTGAATTGATCACGAGTCCCCTGATATACATAGCGTTTTTGGGATTTGACGAGAGTGGGGTTGAGCCACTGGATTTGCTTTTCCTCCCGGTTGTGAACCGAAACGGGAAAAGCAATATCATAGAGATGATATTCAAAAAATTGTCGCTCCTCTACAACCGGCATGCCCCTCATGGCCATCATTTGGGATTTTTCTCTGCGAGCATCGAACACCTGTTCAGGACGAGCTCGATGTAGATCACCAGCCACCAACTTGAGCTTGGCTTCTTTATAATCTTTACCAGACTTATTGTTGAGATTGATCCAGGAGCTTAGATCCAGTTCACTTTCGTCCTGATTAAGAACCGCCACATATTCGGCTTTCCAGGAGATCCCGCCAGTGAGATAAGACAGGTCAAATTTAACTTTTCCGGTTTTTTCAGCATTTAAGGTCCAGGCCAGCGTGGGGCGGACATAGAGTCTTTCACTAGGTGTTGGACACTTGATTGTGCCCACAAACTGACGCTGTATTATATCTGTTCCACCCCGACTTTTTAGAACGAGGGTACTGTTGTCATAACTGAGCAGGGTGCCTGATATTTTATTGTCGTTTTGGAGGATCACTGTCACTTCTGCTTCGAGGTATTTCTTAAGCAGCTTGTTTTGATCAACCAGATCATATCGATAATTCTGTTCTAGAACTTGAATGTCTTGATCTGAGCCCAACTTGACAGAAGAGGGATTCAGGGTTTCTGCCACACGTTCAATTTCAATCTCCGAGATACCGCTCTGAATTTGCTTTGAGAACTGTTCTTTAACCAGTGCCTCGCCATGGTTGTAAACGGTGAGTTGGGTCTGGGCCTGGGAGAGTGTTATTACCAGGGACAAGATGATGGATAATCTAAAATATTTGGACATGATGAGGCTCCTCATAGGATACATGGTGAAGGTTCACAGTAATCTATATAGCACTTGCTCAGATATCAATTTTTGCCAGGGTTTTGTGAATGTCACCCACTGCCATAAGTGCAGCGGATCCGTACCATTCTTTGAGTTCCATCTCCAGGCTACCCGCCTGAATGGCAGGATCAGAATTGGTTAAGGCTTCGGCCTCTTCCAGGCTTTCAACATTAAAAAAATACAAACCCCTTAATTCTCCTGAACCATAGAAGGGGCCAGCCAGAGCAAGTTTCCCCGCATCCGCCATAGCACCTATGTTTTTCAGGTGAGCTGCTTGTAGCTCTTTCGCCTTTTCTGGCGACAAGTCCCGGTTGGGACCTTTCTTTAAGAAGGCGATTACATATTTGCGCATCCCATAATCATCAGCGCCATACTCCATTGCCTTGAGTGAATCATAGGTCTCTGTGATTGAAGCTGGTATTTCAATTTCTTTTGATTCACATGAAAAGAGAACAGCACCTGCGAGGATCAGATGAGCTATGAATATGGCTGCTTTCATCATTCAGCGATCTGGCATTCAGCAAATTTCTTGAAGGCTTTCATATGCTGTAGGGATTGTTTCTTAAAAGCTCCAGGCATAAAGAAGGCCAGATATTTCATAAAGCCAGTGAATTGAAATTCTTGCTCAGTGATATAGCGGGTTTGGTTTTTGCCCCGCGATTCAAATCGGTTTTTAACCAGATTGTAGACACCTTTGGCCACATAGTTTCCTGAGAATTCATTAGGCAGGTTCTTTACTGTAATCGTTTCAATCATCTCAATTTCACGTTTGCCTGAAAGAAAGACCATTTTTGATTTTGCCCCAACTTCTCCAGGTGTACCCTCCAGTGGCTCAAAGCTCTGCAGACCTTCCATCCACTTATACATGTTTTCAGTACTATCAAATAAGTCGATGACTCGATCAATAGGAAGATTTATATCCAATTCAACGGTATACTTCATAATTACTCCTTCTTACCGCCCCCGATGCTTGATACGATCCTAAAAAATAATGCAGACGGGAGTCGGTGCTTCCACCTGGCTCACGTACTTTAACATTCCAGTAGAAGGGTCGCGCTTCAACGTCACAATGTTATTGGTACGCTGGTTGGCCACGAGCATAAAATTTTCATCTGGGGAAAGTGAAAAATTGCGAGGACCCTCACCACCACAACCCTTGTTTCCCAGGAGTTTCAAGCTGCCATCAGCTTCATTCACCTTCAGGACGGCGATGCTGTTATGTCCACGATTAGAGGCGTAGACAAATTGTCCATCAGAGGATATGTGGATGTCGGCGCAGGTATTGGGCGCGGAATATCCAACTGGTAAACTTGAAACAGTGGATCCCATGCTGTAACTCCCATCTTTGCTACGATCCAGTCGGGTCACGCTGCTGCTGAGTTCATTGGCCACATAGATCCATTTTCCATTGGGATGAAAAGTCAGGTGACGTGGTCCATCACCGGGATTCAGACTTAGTTTTTCAGGCGTGGCAGGAATCAGTTTTTGACCATCAGCATCAATACTTGAAAACCACAGCTCGTTGGTACCCAGATCAATTGAAATGATGCTGCCATCTATTGGGCTAAACCATGCGGAGTGGGCGTGGGGAGCTTCCTGTCGGTCAGTAGCTCCTTTACCTGTATGTTGCTGAACATCCAGAAGCTCAGAGAGGGGACCATCTTCTTCCAGCTTGAGCAGGCCTACATTTCCGCCGGTGTAGTTGGCTGTCAGCACATAACCCGCTTCATTCACACTCACAAAACATGGGTGAGCGCCACCAGACGATTGGCGATTGAGGAGGATCAGGGTGTCCTCGAAAACCATATAGGATTCCACGGTGCCGACACCATCCTCATTCTTAACCTCGTTAATAGCCACCAGGAATTTTTTGTCAGCACTTAAAGCTAGAAAGGATGGATTCTCAGACATAACGGCCAGCCCTATTTGTCTCACACCGCCACTGGCAGTCAGCTCATACTTATAGATGCCCTCGCTTGCGCTTGCGCCTTCGGTATAAGTCCCCAGATAAAATATTTGTGTGTCTTGTGTGTTCACGGTTTCCTCCTTGATGGTGTGACAGCCCGACAATACAAGGAGAGCTGTGAGGGTATTAGTTAGCCAAAGCAATTTCATGCTTGGTCAATATAGCCTGAAAAAGTGCACCACCATCCCAATATTGAAATGAGTTTCCTGTGCTATTTATCATGTCTCCAGGTGAGAAGCACATTAATTTATGAAACATTGATTTAACCTTTTCTCAGAAATGTCGTATCACATAACAGCATGAGTTATCAAGAAGCCAAAACCACCGATGCCGAATTGATTCTGAATTGTCAATCAGATGACCAAAGGGCATTTCGAATTCTGGTAGAACGTTATCAGGCCACAGCTTTTCGTTTTGCATTTCGATTGACCTGTGATACGCCTGAGGCTGAGGACCTATGTCAGAAAGCCTTTATCAGGGTCTGGAATTACAGAAATCGTATAAATCAAGATTCACTTTTCTCTACACTTTTGTACACCATTGTAAGTCGTCTCTGGTTGGATCACCTCAAGTCCAAGAGGCTCAGATTCTTTGTTGGCAAAGTTGAGGTTTTAGATACTGAAATTGTAGACCCCAATGTTTTACCCGAGATCCTCGCCATCAATCAAGATCTGGCACAACGTATAAAGACTCTCAGTAAAAAACTACCACCTCGGCAGCGTCTGGTCTTTACGCTCCGTGATCTTGAGGATTTAAACATTCGTGAGGTCATGGAAGTGACAGGACTTTCAAGAGGTAGCGTGAAGACCAATCTGAGTATCGCCAGGCAAAAAATTCGCAAGCAATTGCAGAACCTAACAGGACAAATAAAATGAAACATGAGAAATGGATCAAGAACATCCACCTCTTGCGCAAGGGCGAACTGCTTCCCGCCGAGCAACAAGCATTAGATACCCACCTCGCTTGTTGTGAATATTGTTCATCCGTTTATGACCAGGTCCAACTTGACTGGATACGAGTAATGGGTGAATCTGCCGCGGAGCCGGTCATGCCCAATGCTGAGCAACTTGGCCATAAAATTCTTTCTGCGATTCAAAACAACGACCCTCAATCTTCTCGTCCAGGAAAGACAGCTCAAATCGAGAAGAAAGCAATTTTCTTTATGCCTGGTTTTCGTTTAGGGCTGCAAGTCATGACTCTGGTATTGCTGGCAATCTTTTTTATCGAGCAGTTTCAAGTCACCAATTCAATCAAGGGACTGGAAATCCAGTTACAATCCCAGAATATTCAACCCCGACATGCACGCTTAAATTTGATTCCCCCCACTTTTAAGCGACAGCTATTGGTGATTGTGAGGGGACAGCTTGAGAAGCGGGGCTTGCCCTCAAAAAGAGTTGAATTAATTGTTCATAGTCTCGAAACCGACTCCTTTGATAATGAAACCCTTACCACGAGAAAACGGGATCTTTCCCGCGTTGAAAAATGGATTTCTGGTCAATGGGGGACAGCAAGATTTATGGATGTAAATACGCATTGGAGGCAACCATGAAATATGTAAGAACAGCTATTATGATGATTCCACTGTTGATGATGGGGTGTCTTGAAGTTGAAACTACCAGCGAAGTGCATGAAGATGGATCCATTACAAGAAGTATTCAGTTGAAGGGCTCGGCTGAGAGTATTTCGAATACAAACTTCAATATCCCACGCCATGAGATTGCTCTCTGGGAGATTACACAGGATTCATTAAAGGACGACAGGCATTTATACCATGCCAAAGCAAAGTTTGAATCTGTAGAAGCCTTAAATCAAAGTTTTAAGTTAAATACCATGGATCCAGGAGTCCAAATCATAGCCAGCCTTGTCCGTGATGAGGGATTCTTTTTCAACAGGTATTACTACAGAGAAAATATCTGGGCGGATCTACCAGGTCCAAAGCTTCCCCTGGAACCTTATTTAAGCCAGTCAGAACTGGACGTGCTGATAATGAACGAGGTTGAGGGAAATGAAGGTCTATTGGATAGTATGGAATCAGCCCGACTTGAACATCAATGGGAACTCTATATGGAACAGCTGATATATGATGATTTTGTTGCCGAATTGCGGAAAGGCGGCAAAAGCTCTGGAAACCTCTCAGCGATTGATGGGATGGTCAAGGAACATTCAGATTCACTGATGAAGGCTCTCAGCACCACCAATTTTTATGATGAAAATCGTGTTTGGAAAACAGTTTTGGGAAACTATGTCGATGATGCCATTCTCGATGAGGTAGAGCAGGCCAATACCGCAGGTTTTACCCGGTTTTATAAGTCCTGGCAGTTTTTTGAAGAGGTCTTGATGGATGACTATAGCTTTAGTGTTGAATTACCGGGGGTCATTCGAAACACATCAGCTAGTGATGTCCGAGGGAATCGTATGACCTGGGATCCGGAAACCATCAAGTTATTCTTTGGCGGCATAGCTCTTGAGGCTGAATCCTCCATTGTCAAGCCCTGGTCTCTGGTGATTACGGGTCTGATTCTATTACTCACATTGGTTGTCACTTTGGCAGGTTTTATCCGGCAGCGGAACAGAAAGCAGGCAGTTTAAAGTCATGCCCGGGACTGGAGTAAACAGCCTGCTGAACAGTGAGCAGTTCTAGGTATTCTAAAGCGTTTCATGTGATCTCCTTTCCTTGTGTTACACCATTTGTCCATAGGCGGACTGGTTGACATAAAAAAGTCCCTGATTCACCGAATTGATTGAGGTGTTCTCCAGACTTTCTCTGATGACATTCGTTTTGGCTTTGCTAATAATTCGGTCAAACCGCCATTTTTTTGAGGGTCCTTCACCGATGCGTGTGAATTCAAGGCAATCCTGACCGGCAAGCGCATTAATACATATTTGAGTTGTCATTTGCATTCCTCTCTGGAGGATCTACTCCAATTGTTAAATACATGAATAGGTATATATCTATATGTTGAATTAAAAAAAATCACTGCGCTTTTCCCGCTTTCCCCAACTTCTCAATCTCCACAAACTGCTCCTGAAAACCATTACAACAGCTGGTGATACAAATTGAATCAAGGCGGTAGTAAACCTCTTTGCCGCGTTTGGTATGGGCGACTATATCAGCGTTTTTTAATACACTCAGGTGATGTGAGACCGAGGGTTGTTGCATATCAAAGTGTTGACAAATCTCGCTCACGTTAAGTTCCTTGTCTTTAAGGAGCTCCATGATCTTGACCCGGTTGGGATCCGAGATTGCTTTGAAGAATTTATTTAAGTCGTAGGCCATTGTCATTATCTCATTTATACATAGGAATGTATCTATATATTAATGAAAGGCAATGCTTATTTTCAAATAGTAGTATTTTGTTGGGGATATTCTGAAACAATTTCAGAAATCAGGGTCATCACCAATTAAAGAGACTGAATAACTTTCTGGAGTTTGTCCTGAACCTCCATGCTCATTTCCGTCAGCTCAGAATTCTCGACGGATATCATGGATGCAACTGGATCTACGGCGGCTACTTCAACGGTTCCAGGGGATTGTTCAATCACCACTACATTGCAGGGTAGAAAGACACCAATTTTATCTTCAGTCTGTATGGCATGATGGGCATAGCCGGGGTTACAGGCGCCCAGGATGGTGTATCTTTTTAAATCCACATCGATCTTGTTCTTAAGCGTTCCTGAAACATCAATTTCACTGATAATCCCAAAACCTTCCTTGGCTAATTCAGCAGTAATGGTTTCCAGAGCTGCTTCAAATGTGGTCTCAGATAATATGGTGCTGGTGTAATAACTCATGTGTTTCCTCTAAAAATTCGTGATAACATTGTATTGCTAACTCGTGTTCTTATCTGAGACGAACAAATGGCCTTCTCGTTACAAGAAAAGCATCTGCCTTTTGTTGCTACTTTGGAATTTTAAAGTGGACTTTGTATAGTCGGCTCTGTCCATTGCTTGATTTGTTCAATTCTTGCAGCAGGGTTTTCACACTTGTGAAACCGCCTGCTTTGAATTCAACATCACTTCGACGACTGGTAAAGTACAGGGTCTGTGACTTGGTATCAACAAAGGGACAATAATCCATGTACTTTGAATTGAAAGCTTCTCCCAGATTTTTAGCCCGTGTCCAGGTTTTATCCTCTTTCTTGAAGGAAATATATAGATCACCACTCCCCAGACCATCCTCTCGGTTGTAGCCAGAAAAAAGTAGATAGGATTCATCAGGAGCGATAAAGGCGTTGAATTCATATCCTGATGTGTTTATGGAGTCGCTGAGAGAGATGGGTGCCGTGAAATCCTTACCCGCCCTGGCGCTAAAAAAGATATCATCTTTACCTTTTGAATCAGGTCGATCGCTGGTGAAATAGAGATTCCCATCCTGTGTTAAGGAAGGGTAAAACTCATTGTGCCCTGTATTAACAGGAGCCCCTAAATTAATTGGATTTGACCACTTCGATTTGGAATCATCACGTTGAACCATCCACAGATCATAATCTTTAACCGTTGTACTATCTGATGTGAGAGGTCGATTAGAGGCATAATAGAGACGTTTGCCATCGACGGAGAGAAAGGGTTCTAAATCGGCAAAGCTCCCCGAGAAGGACGCTATTTCAGGTTTGCGCCACTTGTTGCGAATTTTCCGAGAGACCATGATCGCAGAAATCTCACCCATTGGACTCTGGGCCGTGAAATAGGCTTCATCCTTGCTTAGGGTGAGGTCACGAATACTGGGGTACTCCTGGAGAATATCTTCCAGGAAAGGGGAGGGGCTTTCTCGAGCTGAGAGTGAACTGAATAGGACAATACATATAATCAGGAAAAACTTTCGCATAGGTTTCCTATGATGGGTTTGAGTTAAGACTTCTCTGCTCAATCTGCCAGGGTTTGCTGGAAATCCACAATATAAATCGTTGAGCGGATTCCAGTCTCGATGAAGACCGGGCAAATGGGATGTGAAACCCAATCAATATCCTGACAAAAACTGTGAAAGAGAAGGCTGAGAGGATTAATCGAAGATACTTTTTCCTTATTCCTTCAACCACACCGGTTAATTTCTAGGCCATGAGTCTTTTCAATAATGCCGAAAATCCCAGCACGCTGCCTCCCCTTGCAGAACGTATGCGGCCCAATACGCTTACTGCTTTTTTGGGGCAGCAGCATCTTGTGGCAGAGAACAGACTCCTGGCGAAAGCAATTCTTGCAGGTCGTCTTTTCTCTATCATTCTCTGGGGACCTCCAGGTTGTGGAAAAACCACCCTGGCCAAGATCATTGCCAGCCAGGTAGAAGCTCATTTCTATGAACTTTCAGCTGTGTCATCTGGAGTGAAGGATGTCCGTGAGGCCATGGCAAAAGCTAAGGCCAACCGGGAAATGGGGAAACCCAGCATCTTGTTTATTGATGAAATACATCGTTTTAATAAAGCCCAGCAGGATGCCCTGCTGCAGGCAGTGGAAAATGGCGTCATTACGCTGATTGGTGCTACCACAGAGAATCCCAGTTTTGAAGTCATATCACCTCTATTAAGTCGTTGCCAGGTGCTCAAGTTAAACCCCCACAGCAAAGAAGATCTGGCAGATATTCTTGAGAACGCTATTTCTGAAGACCTCTTTTTGAGTACTCAGAGCATCAAATTTGACAAAGATGGCAAAGACCTGCTACTTGAATCAGTCTCAGGGGATGCCCGACGTCTGTTAAATGCCCTTGAGATAAGCACTTCAGTTGCTACACCGGATCGCGATGAAAATGAAGTCATTACTATTACCGAAGAGCACGTCCGGGAAGCCCTTCAGAACAAGCATCAGCTGTACGACAAAACTGGCGACTATCATTATGATGCAATCTCAGCATTTATAAAAAGTGTGCGAGGCAGCGATCCCGATGCATCCCTGTACTGGCTCTCCGTCATGCTGGAAGGGGGAGAGGATCCCATCTTTATAGCGAGACGCTTGATTATCCTGGCCTCGGAAGATGTGGGGAACGCAGATCCTCAAGCGCTTACTTTGGCAACGTCGGGGCTCCAGGCAGTGCATGCTATTGGAATGCCAGAAGGGGCCATCGTTTTATCCCAGGTCACGACTTACCTGGCCTCAACAACCAAAAGCAATGCCAGCTATTTGGCTCTGCGAGCTGCCCAGGAAACCGTTCGGGAAGAAGGAGCAAAATCTGTCCCCCTACACCTGCGCAATGCACCAACCAGCCTTATGAAAGACCAGGGGCATGGTAAGGGTTATCACTATCCCCATAATTACCCCGGTCACTTTAGCGATCAGAACTATTTCCCTGATGATCTGAAGAACAAACAGTTCTACAGACCCACGACTGAAGGTATAGAAAAGCGTATATACGAACGTCTTGTTACCCTGTGGGCATCGCGCTTTGAGGAACCTTCTGGTTCATAACCCATTCAAACTCTCATGCAGCCCTCATTCAGACCACTCGCTTTCCGCCTTACACTCCTCTGCATATTATTAGCCTTGAGTAGTTCCTTTGCCCTGGCTGCACGGGGCGAAAAGCTGGAACTAATTCGAGCGGATGAAATCCAGTCCTTTACTCGCGGGGGTATCACCTATCGACGTCTGGTTGGCGATGTAAAAATGAGACGGGGAGATGCCTTGCTCAACTGTGATGTTGCAGAATTCCAAATGGAGAAGGACGAGGCGCTGCTGACTGGTCATGTCACCATCACTACACCAGATTCAAAACTCTCCAGCAATACAGCCCGCTATGCAGGGAGCGATGAATATGTAGAACTCCTTGGTGACGCTCGTTTTGAGGATGATCCCTTTGTGGTCACGGCACAAAAGCTGGGCTATTACATTGACCTAAAAAAGGTACTGGCTACAGACAACCCTACCCTGGTGGATAGCGGTTCCACACTGATGGCAGATACTATTTATTATTATGAAGAGAGTCAGCTTGGTGATGCCCGAGGGCGTGCTTCCATGGTGAATACCACGGATAGTCTCAGCGTTTCAGGAAGACATTTGCTGTACTATTCAGGCAAAGATTCTCTACTCAGTTATGGAGATGCTCAATTCAAGAAGTGGTCAAGTGAAGACACCACCCTGCAGATTGACTCGGACAGTCTCAGTCTTGAGGAGGGTTATTTTTTCGCCTGGCAAAATGTTGAGCTGCGTAATGGGGATGCGTTGGGCACCTGTGGACAGGCCGTCTACATGCAAGATGATGATGTCGCCATCATGCGGGACAAACCAATATTGAAAGAGGATGATTTTGTCTTGACTGGTGATGTTTTTAATCTGCACATGGATGGTGGCGATCTAAAATCAGTATATGTCCCAGAAAATCCCCACTTCACCCAGAGAAAAGCTTCAGATGATACCACGTTTACCGATTGGTTGGATGGCAAGGTCATGGCTGTTGAATTCAGCGAGGGACAGCCTGAGACAGTGACTCTCATTGAAATGGCCACATCATTTTTCAATGTAATTGAAGAAGGAACCTACAAGGGCTCCAACAAAGTAAGCGGCGACACTCTATTTATCCTTCTGTCAGACTCAAGCATCTCGGATATTTCCGTCACAGGTGGTGCAGAAGGTGAATTTACACCAACCAGGGGCAGCACAGATATTTCGTCTCCCATCAAATATTGGGCTCACCATATTGCTTATAGTATGCAGCATGAAACCACCCAGCTGAAAACAAATGCCTCAATTGATTATGGCGATATGAAATTAAAGGCAGGTCATGTCGGTGTGTACTGGCGTCAAAACCTGCTGCGCGCCCGTAGTCTGGTTGACACGCTTGGCTCCCAGGACTACCCGGTTCTTTCTCAGAAGGGTCAAGAGGATTTCAATGGCCAGAGCATGGTATACGACCTGAAAAGCCGACGGGGTAAAGTGGCCGCAGGTCGGACCAAAATGGATGATGCTAATTACTATGGTGAGGAATTGACCCGCATTAATGAAGACATCTATCTCATGGAAGACGGCTACTATACCACCTGTGATCTTGAAGATCACCCCCATTTTTATTTCTATAGCAGACAGATGAAACTTTTTACAGATAAAATCATAATTGCCAAACCAGTCGTGCTTTACATTGCTGATATTCCCCTGATTGCCCTGCCCTTTGCAGTTTTCCCACAGAAAAAAGGGCGCAGCTCCGGATTTATACTGCCTTCCTATGACTATCGGCCTACCAATGGAGGTCGCGCCCTGAAAGGATTTGGGTACTATTGGGCCATCAATGACTATTCCGATTTTAAAATGACTGGTACCTTTTGGGATCAATACGAAGAATTCAACTTAAGAAGTGTACTGAGGTATAAAAAACGCTACAAAATTAACGGTTCCATTGACGCTTCAATGGTTTCAGACCGGGATGCTCTGGATGATCCCGTGAATTGGAAGTGGCGCCTCAAATTTAAACATTCACAGACCATTGATCCCAGTTTCACCATTCGAGCAGATGGAGAGCTCTCAGGGGATGCCAATTTCGATAGAAATTATAGCCATGATCAAGACCAGCGCTTGAATACCAAACTGCATTCTGGTATTTCCATCAACAAAAAATTTGAATCCATCAATAGCACGACATCTCTCAGTGGAACCTATGATGAAAATCTCCAGGTTACGCGTCGGGTGGGAGAGGCACCGGAAGCTGCAGGGATCAAGCTGACGGGACCCACGCTAGCCTTACCTTCTTTTCGATTCAGTCGTGCATCGTCTCCAATTATCAAAGTAAAAGCGAATCAGGAACATTGGTATAATAGCTTCCGTTGGAGCTACAATAATGCTTTTAGTAATCGCCGCAAATGGAGCTATCTGTCCTATGAAAATCCTGACAGCCAGGCAATGGACAGTCTCCTCTGGCAGGAAGATATTGTGGATACACGGTCATGGAATCACAACATGAGTCTTTCAGGGGATACTCAGGTGATGAAGGTGTTGAAACTGGTGGGGTCAGTTTCCTATAAAGATGCCTGGGGCTTTAAATACTTCGATCCCATTCTGGACGAAAATGGTTTGGCCCTGGTGGACACAGGCTCGGGTGCTATCGAAACCACAGAAATCGAAGGCTTTATCCGTCGTGGAACCTTTAGTACCAGTGCCAGTCTGAATACAAAAGTGTATGGAATCTTTCCAGTACATATTGGACCGCTTCAGGCTATCAGACACACACTTACTCCCTCAATGTCCCTGAGTTATACACCTGATTTTTCAACAGATTTTTGGGGATATACAGAATCTCTAACAGACACAACAGGCGCAGTACAGCGCTTCGATCGCTTCGCAGGAAGCGATCTGGGTGCCACATCAAGCAAAGAAGCGCTAAGAATGAGTTGGAGATTGAACAATGTTTTTGATTACAAAATGTTTCGAAATGATGTGGAGAGTAAGTCCCAGTTTTTCACCTGGAATATGAGCGGATCATATAATTTCAAAGCTGATTCCCTGAAAGCTTCAGATATTTCCAGCAGCATGAAAGTAAATATTGGAAAATCTTTCCGACTCAGTCCCAGTATGACCTACGAGGTCTATGAGCGGGACTCAACTGGAACGCATAAGATTGACAAATTTCGGGCACCACGAATGACCAGGGCTGGTTTTAGCTTCGGTTTTAAGTTGGAAGGAGCACCCCCGGGTGGCTTACGCTCAGGTCCTCGTGAGAAGTTGTCTCCAGACAGTTTGAGCGCGGACTCTGCCCAGGGTTTTGATGAGGATTTTGATTTTAGTGAGATCAAAGTTTCCAGACCTGGTTCTGGTCGCCGCACCGCCGCCTGGACAGCAAACTTTAATTTCAGTTATTCATATAGTCATCAGAATCCATTAGAGGAATCTAAACAAACGTTTAACCTGGGCACCAGTTTAAAGTTTAATCTCTCTGAAAACTGGGCCGTTAACTATAATCCCAGATTCAATCTCATGGACAAAAAACTGGTCAGTGGTTCTGTTGGAGTTACACGAAAATTGCATTGTTGGAAGATGACCCTATCCTGGACACCCATGGGTAGATGGGGAGGCTTAAACCTGACAATCCGCCCCAATGCTTCTCAGCTTCAAGACTTGAAAGTGGAACATACCGCTCACAGAAAATATTAAAAGTTCTATAGTCCATTCTCGATTACTGCTTTAAACACAAAGACATCAGTACCAAAAAATCCTAAATAGGCCTGTGCAGAATAGGCGTAGACTTTTTTTTATCCGGGATTACTTTTAGTACAAGCATTTTAAAACCATAAATTCGGAGTGTCTGTTGTCCCAAGTCATTGAGTTGAAATCTCATCCACTCGTCTCACACAACTTAGCCATCCTGAGAAGTAAAGACACTGACAGTCAACGGTTTAGAGAATCAGCTCAGCGATTAAGCAGCATGGTGCTGATGGCAGCGACTGAATCTTTAAATACTGTTGAGCAGAGTATTGAAACACCCATGCAAAGAACCACTGAAATGGTTTTCGCTGAAGACATCTGGTTTATCCCTGTTCTGAGAGCAGGTCTGGCCATGGTAGATGTCGGTCTCAGTCTTTTACCCGATGCACATGTTGGTTTTGTGGGTCTCTATAGAGATGAAGAGACTTTGGAACCCCAGTATTACTACAAAAATTTGCCGGATTATTCAACGTCCGCCCACAGCTGTTTTCTCATGGATCCTATGCTGGCTACGGGGGGAAGTGCCTGTGCAGCCATTGAGTTGTTAAAGTCTCAAGGAGCTTCAGACATCAGATTACTGACTCTGATCTGCGCTCCAGAAGGCATAAAAGAAGTCTTTACAAAGCATCCAGATATAGCCATTTTTACTGCTTCTGTAGATGAACGATTAAATGAGATAGGATACATCGTCCCCGGTCTTGGGGATGCAGGCGACCGATATTTTGGGACTTGAGCTCTAAGTTCAGCCCAAAAACAGCGGAAGGGAGGACAGTCCGGGCGGACTGCCTCCCCTCCTATCTCGCTAGTGCAGGACAGCGGAGATATCTTCATCAGCTAACTACTCGATAAAGTCGGCCTCGGCGAACTCCTCGATACTGAAATCATTTTCTGGATCAGCGTCCATTTGTAGGATGAATTCCACAACCTTTTTTTGTGCTCCCTCTACCTGCTTGCGAGAAACGGGTCCCTCTTTGGGTTCATACATGGCCTGCTTCTTTTGAGGCAGGTTCTCTACAACCCTATCGGTTAATTCCTGATCCTGCCCCTTAAGTGCCAGGGCAATATCATCGATATCAAGACTGTTAAATACATCTCTGAGAATGTTTTCCGGGAGCATGGGCACATTTTCAAAGGTGAAGTGATGTTTTTTCACTTCCTTGGCCAACTCAGGATCTTCCTGGGAGAGATAATCAAGAAATTGTCGTTGTTCTTTGGCATCCATGGTTCCCAATAGACCTGCCATCGCTTTACCGCCACCTTCTGAATATTCGGCTTGAGATGGAATCTGCTTGGCTTTTTCACGATATTCTGAAGCAACTTCTAGAACAGCTTCCAATGGAACGTCCTTAATCTTTCCAAGATCAACCATGGCTTCGGTACGAATTTCAGTGGGAAGCCTCATTAGGAGGCGACCTTGCATTTCTGTAGGAATTTGGGCCAGGAGTATGGAAATCGAACGAGTTGGTTCTGATCGAATCAAATATGCGAGATGAACTTCTGACATACCCTCAAGAAAAGCAAAGGGTTGAGAGGTTGCATCCTTGGCATCTGCTGCAAATTTCTTGGACATAAAGGAGAAATAGAACTCCTCCAGCACCATCTTCTTAAATTCAAAGTGTATGTTTTTGATCTGAGGTACACGCTGGCGGACCGTAATGATTTCCTGATCCGTTAAATTGGGGAACAACTGTCCCGCAAGACGTGCTCCCAATATATCAAAAAGAATTGCGGCTTTATCAATACCGGCTAGTTTTTTTTGAGTAGCCATTATTTTTGCCCCTTCTTTTTCTTTTTACCATTCGATTTTTCTTCTTCCTCAGTCTCTTCTTCTTCCTCTTCTGCTTCGCCAGTATCCTGTAGCCAGTCCTTCACAATGCTGGAGGCTGAACCAGGCTTACTTACCGCCAGGGAGACAACTGATTTCTTAATGCTATCCACTTCATCCAGCAACTCTGGATCAACGGCCGGCTCAGGGATGAGGTCTTCTTCAGGCTCTGTCACAACTTCAGGAGTTGGTTCCGGTTCAACTGGTGCCTGAGCCATGTCCTGTGATGGAGGTAAATCTGGAGCCTGACGACGGCCACCCATCAGGGCGCCGATAATCACGGCCAATCCCACCAGTACAGCGGCACCAATAATGAAAAGCCACAGGAGATCATCTTCATCCTCAGGCAGCATGGTGGCCTGGAGTCTCTGGTTCTCAAGATCATCCATTTGCTGTTTGAGTCTATCTTCACGATCTTTGATTGCTGATTTTTCTGCTTCTCTACGTTTTTGCTCAAGCTCAAGTTTCAGACGCTGCTCTTCTTCCAGATCCACAGCTGATAATTGATCTTTGAGATCCTCAAGTTGTTCAGAGAGCAGGGCTAACCTCAAGGAATCCTGACGTAAGCGATCCTGGGCTTGTTCCTGCTGGGCTTCAAATAATTGTCGACGTTCTTCGGCCAAACGGTTTTCTTCCTGCTCGCGCAAGTCTCTTAATTCATTCTCGCGTTGGCGAATCCGTTCTTCCTCTTGAATACGTAGTTGTGCCAACTCAGCATCATGTTCTTTCTGTTTATCAGCCTCTTCCTGTCGGATACGGGCCATTTCAGCATCACGAGCCTCTTTATTGGCCTGATCCAGTTTCATCCGCTCTTGCTGACTTTCTAAATCTTTGATGCGCTTGTTTTCAGTTTCTTCTTTCTGCCGGGCTTCAATTGCTGTCATTTTTTCAGCAATGGATTTAAGAAGAAGTTGTTCCGTGTCAGGCTTGTCTTTAGTGGTGCCCTGGAAATCAGCAGTCATAACCTGTAATTTGTCACCACGCTCCCTGTTGAAATGGGCAGCAACCATGGTTACGGTGCGAATGTTTTCAATAATCTGAGGGGAGATAGGATCTTCCAGAATAACGGTTAGCTCCATTTTGTTAACCCGCAGGCTTGGACCACTCGTGCTGGCGACTGTGTGGCGGGATAATTTTGCATTACCACTTTCAGAATAGCTCACCAGGTTCTGATCGGCGGTGTTTTCTGTGACGCTTTGAATGTCTTCTTCCAGGATGACTTCATTTTCTTCCAGTGAAAGATTTGCCTCGGCAGCGACTTCAGTTTGAGTGGTATCAGGGATTTCAGCTACTTCATCCAGATCTTCAGCAGCAGCATAAACAACGTCTTCATTGGTGTCTTCTTCTACAGGAACTTCTTCTTCGTATAATTCAAAACCAGGTGATTGAATTCCAGGGAATCCAGGGATATCAGATGGTACATCAGTTTTAATGGGGCGCTTTTTGAGAACGGTACGGGTTTTTTTCACACTTGGATCATCAGTGGTTTCAGTTGCTGATTGACTCATACCTGGCGTTTTGCTAAGAGATTGCTTAAATATTTCTTGCTCGGGGCTGACCTTCCCTTTTTTAGATCCTGGTGCTTCATAAACAGTTGTATATTTTTGAGTTGGTGTTGCTTCCATGACAATATTTACATTCACAATGAAATTCTCATGGCGTAAAATGCGATAAACAGCATCACTTACTCTTTGATGAATGGTATTCTCCAGCAGAATCTTTTGGGAGAGCACCTCTTTATTGGTGTCCGGTAAAGCGAACACCTGAGAGATCAACATCAGTGAGGTAATGATACCGCCTGTTATGATGTGTTTAAATGCTGGATACTTCATAAGCTTCTCCTCGTTTCTAGCGTCAGCCTTAATTAGCCGATCGTTAGAAATGTTATATCAACGCGTCTGTTCTTCGCTTTATTCGCTGGGGTGTCGTTTGCTACGATCGGTACAGTATCGCCAAAACCGATGGCTCGGAATTTGTCAGCATGAATTCCCTGACTGGTTAAATACCGAATCACTGCACTGGCTCTAGCTGCTGATAGCTCCCAGTTTGAAGGAAACTGACTCGACCGGATTGGGTCATTGTCTGTGTGTCCCTCTACTGCAATGGCATAAGTTGCCTTTTCCATGGTGCTTACCAGTTTCACGAGAAATGACTTGATGGGTCCTGAAAGTGTAGCAGTTCCTGAACCAAAAGCTAGATCGCTGGCGATTCCCAGTGTAACCCCTCGGGCATCCATAGAAACTTTAACCTGACTCTGAAGCTCCTGCTCCACCACTAATTTTTTAACTTCTTTATTGATCTGACTCAAGGAAACCTTTTTGCTTTTCTTCTTGGATCCTTGTTTCTTTTGAGTTGAATCACCGAATTGCTCCAGCTTGACTGGATCCAGGGTGGACATGGCGAAAAGGAGCACAAAGAAAGTCATGAGTAGGGTCATCATGTCAGCATAGGTGGTCAGCCAGCCGCCCTCGTCCTGTTGCTGTTTCTTTTTTGGTGCCATTGCCATTTTTTATTAGTCCTCGTAAACCCTGTCACGTGGGGCAAGATATGAGTTCAAGAATTCTCTAACCAGAATGGGATGCTTTTTGACCTTGAGCATCACAACCCCATCAATAATCATATTTTGAGTAATATTTCGTTTGTCTATTCGAGAACGCAGTTTCGCTGCAACAGGCAAAAAGAAAAGGTTGGCAAAGAGGGCGCCATAAAAGGTGGTAATCAGGGCAACACCCATGGATTGTCCAAGTTTTGCTGCTGGATCGTCATTTCCGCCACTACCATCAGAGGGAGCACCCATGGCAAAAAGCATGGCAACTAGACCCACCAGGGTTCCAACCATACCAAATGCAGGTGAGAAAACACCCATGGTCTTGAATACATTTGCTTCGGCATCTTCACGAAGTTCTCGATTGACAACACGGGTTTCCATAATGTTGCGGATATCTTCTTCAGGTAGACCATCAACAATCATCTGAACGCCGTCTTTCATAAACCAATCTTTAATACCATCTGTAGCCTTTTCAAGATCTGCAGTACCCTTTCGGGCAACAGCAGCCAGTTCCACTAATTCACGAAGTGTATCACTATCATTGTGAGTATCACCCTTGAAAACAGCCCAGAGGTTGGTATACAGGGAAAGTACCTCTTTAACAGGGAAGGCCATGGCTGTGGCAGCAATAGTACCACCCAGCACAATCATGAGAGATTGGACATCCACAAAGGTCATCACACCGTTTGGGAGAACTTGAGATACTTCAAATACAGCGTATCCGATCAAGCCTGAACCGAATAATAATCCTATAATGGTTGCAAAATCCATATGCTAATCCTTTTCCTGTTAATCCCTTGCAGAAACGGCTGAACGCAACCGATTCTCGTTTAAAGCACGCAGGATATTACGTACTTCGTCGTATCCGGGGTCGATCTGAAGTGCAATATTCCAATTAATGGTTGCTCTGTCGATCTGATTAAGCTTGTAATAGATGGACCCACGTCTGGCATATGCTAAAGCCAGATTTGGATTGTATTCCAAAGCTTCGTTGATCTCAATCAGCGCATCATCGTATTCTTCATTATAGAAAAGTCGCAATGAACGTGAGAGGTGTTTCAAAGCCTGGTTGATCTGGGCATCGGAAACGTGGCGCGCCAATTGGAGAGAGGCCACTGAATCTGCCAAAACCTGATTTCGTTGTTCAAGATGCTCTACCATACGATTAAGGTGCTCAATCTCCGCACTTGACATTCTGAGGGAATCCCTCAGAACCAGCAATTGACGCTCCTGAGCTTTGTGCCAGCTGGAGTCAATCACCGTTCGCATGGGTAAGCCATCTTCAGTAACAACGCCTGAAACCTTGATCCCACCACGCTGTTTGCTGGCTGCAGATCTGACGCGGGGTAGAAAATAATCTAGTCCGATTCCTATACCAGGTGGGTTCTCACGATCCTCACCGAGATAGGGTAAATTTTGCATGTTGGAGAAACCGACATTGATGTGGTATTCATGAGTTAAAGGTACTTTCACTCCAGCATTGATACCCACACCATCCCACTCAATAATAAAATCAAGGCCACCACGATCAGCCATGATGTTGGTGTTTAATAATAACCCTAAAAAGAAACCAATACTGTTGGCCTTGGCAATCTTGATTGTATCGCCAGGAGTGGTGGTTGTATCCAGATCAAATTTGCCAAAATTGGATCCATAACGTCCAGAACCAATACCCAGATAGGTTTTGAGGTTATACTCAGAAAAACTGTTCTCACGACTGAGCAGCATATAGTAGGAAAGATTACGAACCTTCTCTTCAAGATCAGTAGAATCTGAAGCTGCACTGGTAACGCTGATATCATTCACTCCAATTCCCACAGCCGTTTCACCATAAGTCAACAGGCGGTTTTGAATATGTAAGGCAATATCATTTTCATTGGCGGCCGAACCAGATTGTATGGCGGAGAGACCCAGTCTGAAATCACGGGTAATATCCGTTTCCAGAAAGGCACCCTTGTTCCAATAATCGGTTTCAAAAGCACCACGGGTGGATTGACCGGCAACACCAATACGCAATAAATAGGATTCATTATATAGACTGGAAGTTGGAATATGCATCATTGGTCCAGGCCTTGAATAATTCAGGGTCGTTTGACCGAAAACTGATATGCTTGATGCAACGATAACTAAAATCAGTATATGTTTTAATGTTTTCATATGATGATCTCCAGGATCAGCCTCTCATCTCGTATCATTCCTGCACAAATCGTCTGGCCAGGGTCAAATATTCACTGCCGGGGTGACGGGAGACCAGCTCTTGAAAAGCAAGCTTGGCTTCCGGAAGACGATCCTTGTTTTTAAAGGCCAGACCGATCATTACCAGGGCATCGTCCTGTTTGTCAGAATTCTCGAAGCGCTGCACCTGTTCAAGGGCGCTAATCGCTTCATCATAAAGTCCTTTTTCAAAATAACAGCGACCTACCCAATACTGGGCATTCGCACGCATGGTCACATCAACACCGCCTTGAACGATGTTGTTAAAATCTTCAATGGCCTGGTAATAAAGTTCCTGGTGATACTTTGTGAGTCCACTTCTGTAGGCGGCCTGTTCTTCACGTTCACTTAATTTCGGACCAGAATATGGTTGATTGATAGGTGCTGTCGTTACAGTCGCATGCTTCCAGGGAGTATGCAATTCAGCAAACACGCTATCTGATGTCTGGCTTTCACCAGGTACAAAAACTGGCGTCCTCCGGGCATTTTCCTGTTGACCCACCAGGCTGGTAATGCGGGTGCTCAGTAAGGCGCGATCCGTTTCCCCGGCGGCCTTAATCTGGGCAATCTCAGACTGCAGACTATCAATCACAGTTGTCTGATATCTCAAACGAATTTCTGTTTCAGCTAATTTGTGCTGATAGCGATTTAATTCTTCTTCAAGCTCCATTTGCTGCCCTAATAATTCTGGAGAATCATTGATCTCCCCATCTATATCAGGACTTGTCTGGGTGCTATCATCTATTCTCAAACCAATATCATAGAATAGAGATCCCGTTTGACCATATGCAGTCAATCCAAGAAGGAGAATAATCGGAGTGATATATGTGAGATACGACTTCATAGATCTAGTTCTGACGATTTCCTTTTAAGAAGTCCCTGGCCTGGTTTGCCAGTTCACTGTCCGGGTATTCATTGAGAAATCGTTCCATGTGTTCTCGGGCTTTCAAATAGCGACCGAGCTGCTGATAGCTGATGGCAATTTTGAAAAGAGCATGATCACTTTTATTGTTTTCTTCAAAATTGAAAACCTTCTCAAACTCAGTCACAGCAGATTCATAATCTTCCAAGGAGTAATAGCATTCACCAATCCAGTATTGTGCATTGTCAGCGTAGGCGCCCGTAGGTTCACGCTGGATAAGGATCCGGAAATCCTGAATGGCCTCAAGAAAATCATTATTGAAATAGTTGTTGAGAGCGTCATTATAGGCCATGCGATAATCCGCATTAAATTTATAACCGCGAGTTTTGGAGGGAGTGACAACAGCTGCAACGGGTTTCTCAACCGCCGGAGGAGCTTCTGCCACACGAAGCGTAGTCTTCACTTTTACTGGTTCAGGTTTGACTTTAACGGGCGCTGGCTTGGTGGTTACTGATTCCATAACGACACCAGCATGGGTTTCCAGGGCAAGTTGCTCGATCTGTATTTCCAGAGAGTCATTTAAGAGCAATAGATTTTTCATACCCTCTTTCAGGGAATCAATTTCCCGAATCAGGACATAAATATTTCCTCTCAGATTGATGATATCTGGATCACGGGGAGTGGCTACTACTTCAATAACAGGTTGCTCAGCTTTTTCATCTAATTTGGTTTGATAGACGGCTATTTGTGTATCCATGGCAGCGATACTGGCTTTGAGAAGTTCAACTTCTTCACGGGATTCGCGGAGCTTGACCACCTCTGCAGAAAGTGCCTTCATCTGGGATTGCATCTTCATCTGCTCAATATTAGGAGCGGATGTGGCTGGCTCTTTTGGCGTACAGGCCATTAGTCCCAGAAGGGTTGCCAGAGAAAGGGATAATATGAGTGAGCGTTTAGATATCATGCTCTTCCCAATCGAGTGAATAACTATATCCTATAAAAGAGCCAAATGAATTTGGCACATAAAGTTCAAATTCGCCACTGGCACCAGGGAAAAGAGAGGTGTCAGTATTAACACCGCTGGAGAATACATGGTGGGAACCTTTGACAAAAGCCGTCAGCTCTCGTGTATCACCACTCCAGTTAATTCTGAAAAGAAAATTCACTTTGACAAAGTCTGCGCGGCGACCACCAATATTTTTTACCACTCCAGAAAGAATGGTATTTCCTGTGCGATCCTTGCGCTCTTTGATGCTGCCAGATAAAACGACGTTACCTGTGTATTTGCTATCCCGTGTATCGCCCTTGACATCCTGGGTTCCGGTCATATTAGCACGATCACCATTAATATTCATGGGAGCGCCACCACGTGCGCCATCAACGGCTGAAACTGCAGGAGCATCATCAGATGTAGGGATATTATCGACAATACGTAAGACTTGATCGCGGGAGACAGAAAGCACACCGATAAGCGTTTTGACCTGGATATTATCCTTGTCCTGATCAATGACATCACCAAATAGCTTGGTGCCATTCTCTAAATGTACTTCCTTACTATATATACTTAAGGGGTTGGTCCAGACTTCACTCTGAGTTTGAAGTTCGGTTAATTTCTTTTTTACATATTTTAATTCAGCAGCCAGACGTTTGACTTCATAGTTGATCTCGCTAGTGACAAAATCAGCAGACTCGCCAGAATCCGGTTTTTTATTTCTTAGTTGATCAAGATTATAGATCAGATTATCAGCTTTTTCACCACTCTGCCAGGCAGATTCATCAGTGCCCTGAGCATCTACACCTGCAGATTCAGCACGATTTGTTGAGTCCCCTCGTGCTGACGATTTGTCCCAGGACTCTTCTTCCGGTTTTGATTTTCCACCGAACATTGAGCACTGTACAAATGTCAGGGTTAGCGCCAATAACAGTACTTGTAAGCTGTATCGCTTCATACGCAGCCTCTTCCGACTTAACATCGCTTCCAGTTTTATGCGGAGTGTAACCTGTCCTGCACCGCATTCGTAAAGAATTTAGGGGGTTATTAAAATCTTGTCAAGAAAATACAACTGTTTTTTAGGCACTTATGGCAACTACTTAAGAAAATGCTTTAAGTGATACTACATATTGTGGTTTTAAATGAGGGGCTTTCCGTATCTTGTGGAAAAAAAAGGGCAAAAAGTGAGGTTTTGGACAAAAAAATCAATGGTTTAGATGATTTTTGTCATTTTTTAGCAAAATTTTTGCCAGGGCGAGGGCAGGCGACGAAGTCATCAATTTGGGGATGGATTCAATTGCTTTTCGATAAGGGGTCCAAGAAACTGTTTTGAGGGCTTCCTCCAGAACAAGCCATTTGAAGTCATCATGCTCGTGGCTCAGTTCAGGATCTTTCAGCTCAACTTCGGCTATGAATGCAGGGACATGAATGATCTCATCTGTGCGATGGAGGTAATACGTTGAGACATGATCGAGGGCATAAAACTGCCTGGGGGTAAAGTTTGTCTCTTCTTCAAGTTCACGCAACCCAGCTTCCCAGGCTGCTTCACCTCCCTTGATTTTTCCTGCAACAGGTTGCCAGATTCCAGGGTAACTGTTGTTGGGAGCACGCCTCAACAGGAGGAAACGCAAGCCGTCATTTGTTTGAGAGAATGGAAAAACATCTATGTATTTCATCATGGTTGAAGATAGCCTCGCTATTTCAAATCTGGGTTTCGAATCCCAGTCTTTTGCAATGTATCATTCTACTTCTGCAGTATAATCACTGATTCACCAATGATCTCAATAGAAGCACCCCAACGCTTGGCCAACCAGATCATGGTTTGTGGCGCAAAAAAAACAACATGGGTCTCATCCTTGATATAATGCCAGGTGCTAAAATTCAGATCGGGCAAATTTAAGCTGGTCATTATCCCAAGATAACCCTGGGGTTGCAGACAGGACCAGAGACGGTCGAGCTCTACCAGGGGTTTATGAAGATGCTCAACAACCTCTGTCGCCGTGATAAAGGCATAACTATTATTGAAGACCTCCTCCTCGGGTGCATAGAAGGTATCGTAGACGGACATGGTATGCCCCTGCTCTTCAAATATGAGCTTGAGCAAAGGTCCTGGACCAGAACCAAAATCAAGACCTCTGGAATTTGCCGCAATTCTATCGAGTATGGGAGCACTCATTTTTTGGAGAAAACTACGGTAGCGCGGATCTTCAAGATTATTCTGATGAAACTCATAGCGCTTTAATTCCTCATCCCTACTGAGATGGGAATCTGGATGTGCAAAAACCAGCTCACAGACTGGACAGTGCAAATATTCACGCATGGTGTCCCTGTGAAAATGCTCTGGTTTGTCATGGGAGCAAAGTGGGCAGGAGAGTGTGTTCATCATTATCTGATATAAAAAACAAGCGGGGATTCGAATCCCCGCCTGTGTAATTACTTGAAGTGTATTTGCTTGCCTAGAATGGTAAAGGCTCGTCGTCTTCACCACCAAAGGGGTTACCACTGGGAGCTGAACCACCAGGAGCCGTGCCACCTGAGGGTGCTCCACCACTATAACCGCCACTATCAGGGCTACGTCCACCACCTTGTGCACCACCACCGCCACCACTACCAAGTGGAGTTACGGTCAGAGCCACTATTTCCGTCGTATACTTTTTAACGCCATCACGGTCTTCCCATGAGCGGGTTTGCAGACGACCTTCAACATAAATCAAGGATCCTTTGTCCAGATAGTTTGCCACAAACTCGGCAGTCTTGCCAAAAACAACAATGCGATGCCATTCAGTTGAATCAATATTATTACCACTGGCATCCTTACGTGTCTCATTGGTGGCCAGGGTAATATTTGTAACTGCAGTTTGCGCAGGAGTATATTTTAATTCAGGTTTTTGACCCATTCTCCCCACAATGATTGCTTTATTAACACTATTCTTTTGCATGCTTCCTCCACTTGACCCGACAAGGGTCGTTCAAATATGACGATTAATCTAATTAAATATTAATGGAACTGATCCACTTTTCTAAATCAGCGATAATCCAGGCATCAATTGTATAGCTCCTATGTTTCAAGGCAATTGCCTCCCAGACACCACCAGTAACATGAGCCCACGGCTCTTTAAAATTTTTGAGGTCTTCATCCTCTCCTAACACAGCGATAACTCCATCGTTTTCTTCATAAACCGAAGACATGTCAGGAAACCGAGGACCTTTGCTCAGATCAACAGGACCAATCAGCGGATTTTGCCTTGTCAGATTTATATGATCCCTGACAGACTGATTTGAAACCATATGATGAATCCCCTTAAAAAGGAGAAGAACCTGTCGAACATTCTGGCTATCCAGGGCGGCAACCTGTTTCCTGCAAACAGCTATATCGTTTGAATAAGAGACAACAATTCTGCCGGGAAAGGCTTGTTCCAATCTTTTACGGAAATCAGGGGCGCAGAAAATGAGGGCGTTTTGATTCATTCCTGTGTGAAGTCCTCAGTATCCATGATATTGATTTCTGGCTCCTCAAGATCTTCAGGCAAATCATCCATGATAAGATCGTTTTTAGAAAAATCCACAATCCGCTCGTCACCTATACTACTACCTCCCTCAATGGACTCAAGGTCATCCTTATTTGAGAACTCTTCTTCAAGGACTTCCAAATTAGATCGAAGACTGCTCTTTAACTTGATGAGCATTGAATCCCGTTGAGCCTGTAGCTTGCGAAGTTCATTTTGGATTTGAGAAATATCCTGGTGGGCAGTAAAGAGTAAAGCCTCTTTTTCAGTATTGGCTTTACGAATGATGATATCGGCTTCGTTTTGGGCATTTTTCAAGGTCTCCTGGGCGGTCTTCTGTGCCAGGAGCAAAGTCTCCTTAAGACTGTCCTCTACATTCATATAAGTGGTCAATGCCAGGCGGGTTTCTTTATTCTCGATATGGATTTCATTTGATTCACGAATCAGGGTTTCAAGCTCATCGGCAAGCCCTTCCAGAAATTCGTTGACCTGATCTTTGCTGTAACCCAGAGGAGATTGTTTAAATTCCCGATCGCGTATGTCTTGTGGGGTTAAGCGTCCCATAATTGCCTCCTCATTTAATATTCCCTGGCTCCAAATAAGGCTGTTCCCACACGAATATGGGTGGCACCCTCTTCGATAGCGATTTTAAAATCACTTGACATGCCCATTGATAACATGGCCGTCTTACCACTTGTTCCAATCTGTCTTACCACTTGTTCATGAATCAGCTTCATCTCTCGAAAGGCCTGTCTGATACGATCAATATCCGCAGTGAGTGGGCCAATAGTCATTAAACCTTGAAACTCTAGATGGGGCTTCTCTGCACAATAAGCAGCCAACTCCAGCGCTTGAATAGGCTCAACACCCTCTTTATTGGTTTCACCAGAGATATTGATCTCTACCAGAACAGGAATTGTCAATTCTTGTGCACCAAAACGTTGATCCACAGCATCAGCAATGCGGGTAGAATCAATAGTGTGAATGATATCAACCCTGCCAGGTAGATATTTGACCTTATTGCTCTGAAGATGCCCGATAAAGTGTTTGACGATGCCGGCTGGATTAAACCCGGGAAATTTATCTCGAACTTCCTGGGCTCGATTTTCTCCAAAATCACGCAACCCTGCATCGTATGCCTGCTGCATGTCTTCCACGGGTTTCCGCTTGCTGACACCAATCAGGGTGATGTCTTCAGTGGCTCGACCAACCCCATGAGCAGCCTCAGCTACTTCATCCTGGATTTGGCTCAGCCGTTCAGCAAAGGTTGATGTACCCATGGAACAACTCCCTTATTCGGCTGGCGGTGTTTCTCCCTCACCGTCAAAGATATCCTTTTGCTCGACAACTGGAGCTTCACCATCAGCGAGATCAATTTCTGAAGGGTCTTTCTCTTCTTGAACCCGAGTCACGGCAGCAATGGAATCACCATCATCCAGGCGAATCAACTTGACCCCCTGTGTATTCCGACCAATACTGCGTATGGAGGAAACAGGCTGACGGATGAGCACACCTCGACTGGTGATAATCATCAGATCATCATTGTCCACAACCTCAAGCAGGGAAACCATACTGCCAACCTTAGGTGTGGTTTTGATGGTGATAATACCTTTACCAGCGCGATTCTGGACGCGATAGTTGATCACTTCCGTCCGTTTACCAAATCCGTGTTCAGATACGGCGAGCACAGTACCTTCGCGACGAACCACAATCATACCTACAACCTGGTCATCATCTCCCTTGAGCTCGATACCCTTAACACCCATTGTCTTACGACCTGTAGGACGGATATTGGTCTCACTAAAGCGGATGGACATACCATTTCTGGTACCAAGTATGATGTCATTTTCACCTGAGGTGATCTGGGCATCAATGAGGTGATCATCATCACGAATATCGATGGCAAAGATACCACCCTTCATGGGACGACTATAAGCTGTGAGGACGGTTTTCTTGACCAATCCCTTGGCTGTTGCCATGGTGATGAAAAGATCTTCAGCATATTCTCTTACGGCAATATAGGCTTTGACATTTTCACCCTGATCGACACGCAATAGATTGATCAGCGCGCGACCTCGCGTGGCTTTTCCAGCCTGAGGAATTTCATGAACCCGTAACCAGTGACATTTTCCGCGATCGGTAAAGAATAGGATATAGTCATGGGTGGATGCGGTGAAGAGATGTTCGATAAAGTCCTCATCTCGGGCTTTTGCCCCGGCTGATCCTCTACCACCTCTGTTCTGGCGACGATATCCACTGACGGGATAACGCTTTATAAAACCGTTGTGAGTAATGGTGATGACCATCTCTTCTTCAGCGATCATATCTTCAATGGTGAAATCTTTTGCGTCGAAGACGATTTCTGTACGACGCTCATCACCATAACGCTCCTGAACATCACGGAGTTCAGTTCTAATAATTTCCATCCGGAGACCCACATTGTTGAGAATCTCGTTCAAGCGGGCAATCAGCTTGAGAACTTCTGTATACTCATCAATAATTTTCTGACGTTCCAGACCAGTAAGCTTCTGCAGACGCATATCCAGGATAGCCTGAGCTTGAATTTCTGATAGCTGGAACTTGGATACCAGGGACGCTTTGGCCTCTGGTGGATTTTTGGAGCCACGGATTGTCTTGATAATGGCATCAAGATTATCCAGGGCAATTTTTAAACCCTCTAAAATGTGAGCTCTGGCTTCAGCTTCTCTGAGCTCGAATTGAGTCCGCTTTACAATGATTTCATGACGAAACTTGATAAATTCGGCGATTACCTCTTTCAAGGTTAACACCCGAGGTAAACCATCTACCAGGGCTAGCATGATGACACCAAAGGTCTCCTGCATTTGAGTATGCTTATAGAGCATATTCAGAACAACCTCTGGAACCACATCACGTTTTAACTCAATCACGAGACGGATACCGTCCTTATCTGATTCATCGCGGATATCTGAGATACCCTCGACCTTTTTGGTACGAACCAGCATGACAATTTTTTCGATAAGTGAAGACTTGTTGACCTGATAAGGGATCTCAGCAATGACCAGGCTATAACGACCATTCTTATGCTCTTCAATATTTGCACGGGCACGGACGGTAATCTTACCTCGACCCGTTTCGTAGGCTTCACGAATTCCTGAAGCGCCGTAAATAATGGCGGCTGTTGGGAAATCTGGACCCTTGATATGTTCCATGAGCTCAGGAACTTCGATCTCAGGATTATCGATTTGAGCCACGATGGCATCCACGACCTCATTCATATTATGAGGAGGAATATTGGTGGCCATACCCACAGCGATTCCACTGGAACCATTGAGCAGAAGGTTTGGAATAACAGCAGCCAATACTGAGGGCTCCTGGAGACTTTCATCAAAGTTTGGTGTGAATTTTACCGTCTCTTTTTCAAGATCCTTGAGCATTTCACTGGAAATACGCTTCATGCGGGCTTCTGTATAACGCATGGCTGCAGCACTATCACCATCAATGGATCCGAAGTTACCCTGACCATCAACCAGGGGATAACGCAGGGAGAATTCCTGGGTCATACGTACCATGGAATCATACACAGCAGAATCACCGTGAGGGTGATACTTACCCATGACGTCTCCAACGATACGGGCACTTTTACGATAAGCTCTATTGTACCCAACCCCCAATTCCATCATTCCGTAAAGGATACGACGGTGAACGGGTTTTAAACCATCACGGACATCCGGTAGGGCACGTGAAACAATCACCGACATGGAATAATCCATATAGGATTTTTTCATTTCCTCTTCAATCGATGTGTTCAGTATGTTCTGTCTCTGAATCTCCAACTCAATACCTCTTTATTCTAGTTCTTTCAAATTCTTTATTTCACTGCTCTACGTGGAATCTTCCTGTGTCATCCCGAGCGGAGTCGAGGGACAAGGGGATTCACTTTTTTACATCACCCCTCGACTCCGCTCGGGGAGACGGACTAAGAGCACTCTCCATCAACATGATTCTAAACATCAATATTGGTCACATATTTTGCATGAGACTGAATAAACTCACGACGTGGTTCAACCACATCACCCATGAGGGTTGAGAAAATTCGATCTGCAGCCGCTGCATCATCCAGGTTCACGCGCATCATGGACCGAACTTCTGGATCCATGGTGGTATTCCATAACTGATCTGGATTCATCTCTCCCAAACCTTTGTAGCGCTGGATTTTGGCGCGATTGGGGTCACCACCTTCGGTCATCTTCTTAATGGCAATATCCCGCTCATCATCATCATAGCAGTATTTTTCTTTTTTGCCAACACTCACCCGATAAAGAGGAGGCATGGCAATATAGACGTATCCTCCAATGACCAATTCAGGGAGATATCTAAACAGGAATGTCAGCAACAAGGTACGAATGTGTGCACCATCAACATCAGCATCCGTCATAATCACAATTTTGTGATAACGTAATTTTTCGATATCGAACTCTTCCTTGAAACCAGCGCCAAAGGCAGTGATCATCATCCTGATTTCATTGTTGCCCAGAATCTTATCAATTCTAGCTTTTTCAGAATTGATGATTTTTCCACGCAAGGGCAGAATGGCCTGGAACCGTCGATCGCGTCCCTGCTTGGCAGAACCACCGGCAGAATCTCCCTCAACCAGATAAATTTCACACATAGCAGGATCTTTGTTTGAGCAATCAGCCAGTTTTCCCGGTAAATCACCACTTTCCAGGGCACTTTTACGACGGGTTAATTCCCGCGCTTTGCGGGCAGCATCCCTGGCTTGAGCCGCTAGAAGACTTTTCTCGATAACTCTTTTGGCAATGGCCGGATTCCGTTCCATAAATTCATTCAATTGATCACTTACAAATGAATCGACGGTACCTTTAATATCACCATTACCCAGTTTGGTTTTGGTTTGACCTTCGAACTGCGGTTCAGCCACTTTAATTGAAATAACGCAGGTGAGACCTTCACGAACATCATCACCACTTAAGGTAGCATTGGTTTTCTTGAAGAGATTATTACGGGTGGCATAATTATTTAGAGTTCTAGTCAGGGCAGTTCTTAAACCTGAGAGGTGAGTACCCCCCTCAATCGTATTGATATTATTGACATAGCTTAGAATGTTTTCATTGTAGCTATCATTGTATTGAAAGGCCACGTCTATGGGTACATCGTCTTTTTCCCCTTCAAAGGCGACAACCTGCGGGTGAATGGGGTGTTTATTCTCATTCAGATAATCGATAAACTGCTTTAAGCCACCTTTATAGAGATAGGTCTGTGAGCGGTCTTCATCTACCCGATCATCCCTCAAATGGATGGTTAAGCCCTTATTCAGGAAAGCCAACTCGCGAATACGATCTTCCAGTACATCCCAGTCAAAAACCTGATGGGTAAAGATGCTGTTATCAGCCTTAAACTTGACTTTTGTGCCTCGTTTTTTGGTTTTACCGGTAATCTTCATGCCTTCAGTCATGAGACCCTGCTCAAAGTTTACCTCGTAGACGGAACCATTGCGGTAAACTTCAACATTGAGATATTCTGCAAGGGCATTTACAACTGACACACCCACACCGTGGAGACCACCGGACACCTTATAGGAGTCCTTGTCAAATTTTCCACCTGCATGAAGAGAAGTCATAACAACTTCTACGGCTGGCCGCCCCTCCTCCTTGTGCATATCAACTGGAATACCACGACCATTGTCTTCAACGGTGATTGTCTCACCTTTGCCCACGGTCACATGAATGGTATCACAGTGTCCCCCCATGGCTTCATCTATGGAGTTATCAATGACTTCATATACTAAATGATGAAGACCACGCTTGCCCACATCGCCAATGTACATGGCAGGGCGTTTACGAACGGCCTCAAGACCTTTGAGAACGGTAATAGATTCCGCACTATAACTTTTTGCTGCAGGATTTGTTTGATTATCACTCATGTAAACTTGATATCCTTAACTACGGTTTTTGCTAATGCTTCATTAACACTGTTTATCAAACTACTTTTCATAAATACGAGTTCATTTCGCCAAACCGGAGAGCTGACTTTCACAAATAGAACACCGTTTTCTATACGGTCAGCTTCACTGATTTGCGCGATTCTCTCACCAACGATCTCAGCCCAGCGTGAGACGGCCATATTCTGCTGGATCGCTTTATTAATACCCAAATCATTAAAGAGTTGGGTAAATACATTTCCAATACTTTGTGCCTTAGCCATTTGCCTGCATCTTTCCGGCATCAATAATTTGCAGGGTATCGCCCTCGAGCTCGAGACCGTGATGTCTCAAATCTGCCAGGTCTGTGGCTGTGATAAATATTTGATGTCCACCGCGGAGGCTCTCCACAATCATTACGCTGCGTTTCACATCGAGTTCTGCGAAAAGATCGTCCAGCAAGAATACAGGCGGTTCACCCAGAAAAGTTTCCAGAAAACGCCCCTCGGCAAATTTGATTGCCACCAACACGAGCTTGTGCTCCCCCTGAGAGCCAAATTTCCGAAGATCTTTGGTATTGAGGTAAAAGGTGAACATGTCTCGATGAGGTCCACGGGTGGTGGTCCCCTTACGCATATCCTCAGCTAGAGAATCCTGGTAAGCACTGCGGTACAGGCCTTCCAACTCACCAGCTGTTGATCTGACATTGGAGATAAAGGCCATTTTTACGGACTTTTCATCTTCCAGCTCAGCATAGGCAGCGTAGAGGAGTTTTTTAAACTCAGAGATATGCTTGCTACGGGCTTCATGGAGTTGCGCGGAAATTTTGGCTCGTTGATCATCCAGGGTAGACATTTGAATGCGGTCAATTGACGTGCCATCGTTGGCATAGCTCTGCAGCAAGGCGTTACGCTGCTTGAGAATGCGGGCATAAGTCTGTAGGTTTTCAAGATACCCAGTATCAACCTGAGAAAGGAGTTTGTTGAAGAACAGGCGTCTGATTTCAGGAGAGCCAAAGGTTAATTCACTATCCTCTGGAGTAAGAGAAACCAGAGGGAAGCGGCCAATAATTTGTGCGCGGCTGGTGAGGTTCTTGCTGTCGACACTCACCAATTTCTTGCGGGCAGACTCCACCTTGAGACGGACTTCATGGTCATTTTCATGATGATCAGTAAAAACACCTTTCAACTGGTAACCCACCTGGCCATGTCGGGACAAGTCTGCATCCAATCGGGTTTTAAAGCTACGGGTATAAGCGAGGCTGTGGATGGCTTCCAGAATAGTGGTCTTCCCTGCACCGTTTTCCCCATGGAGAATATTAGTGAATGCACCAAATTCCATGGAAGCCTGCTCGTATTTACGAAAGTCAATCATCGTAAGCGACTTAATCAGCATACCCGAGTTTTGGATGTGGTTTTATGGTTAATCATCACGTGTCGATTCAATACCTTATCTTTGCCAGTGATCAAACCGGTCAATTTCCCCCATGTTTTAGAATCAGTTTGACGACCGGCTGTCCTGCCAAGATACCTGTCTATCCCTGAAGCCTGATGGGCATCAGGAGCATTACTAACTCTTCTTTTTCGGCCTGTACTTCAGGCAATATTAATCCAGGACCAATTTCAGATCCCAGTCTAAAAACTACACGATCCGTTTCAATATTTTTGAGCATATCCTTGAGATAAATGGAATTGTATCCCAGGGTCAATTCTTCACCATCATAATCGGATAGGACCTGTTCTTTAGCACTTGTGCTGGCTTCTGGATCTTCGGTAAATACTTCGATATATCCAGGGTGCAGCTTCAAGGCTACCTGGTGGGTCGTGCGGTTTGAAAATATGGACACGCGGCGAACAGTCGTAACCAGGTCTTTACTGGAAAGGGTTACGGTCTTGTCATTGGTGGATGGAATAACACTTCCATAGTCTGGGTATTGCTCATCAATGAGGCGACTGAAAATGGTGGCCGTCTCTGTGGCGACACTGATATACTTTTCCCCCACAGATAGATTGATGGTGTCGCCATCATCCAGAAAAGACTGGATCAGCGATAAAAATTTTGGTGGAACAATGATATTGGCTTCAAAATCGGCAGAGACAAAATCCCAGTTGGTATATTTTACCAGACGATGACCATCGGTGGCTACGGCGCGAATTTCGTTATTCTTCAATTCAAAAAGAACACCCAGGAGCGCTGGCTTCAACTCATCCTTTGAAACAGCAAATACCGTTTTTTCCACAGTTCGTTTTAATACTTTAGATTTAATTTCAAGACTTTGAGCGGGACCCAGTTCAGGAGCATCTGGGAAATCCATGGCAGGACGCCCAACTATCTTATATGTACCACCTGTTGTGGATAGCGTCACCCGACTGTCATCTGACCAGGTAAAGGTGAGTTCTGTATCAGGTAACTCGCTGGTGATCTCCTGGAGTAGACGGACAGGTAATGCGACTGCCCCCTCATCTTCTCCCAGGACATTCAGGTTCAAGGTATATGTGATCTCGATATCAGTACTACGCATGGAGAGAACATTCCCTTTCACGGTGAAAAGAATGTGGTTGAGAATGGGCATGGTTGAGCGGGTGGGGCTTACGCGAGCCACCTTTTGCAAGCCGTGTAAAAGGGTTGACGAGTCAACGGTAAATTGCATGGTTTTGATCTCCGAATGTCGGGTTATTCACTGTCCTATTTATAGCAAACCAAACTAAACTTGGAACAGAGCAATTCAAAGCTTGAACCTGTAATAATTAGCCAGTAACAGCATTTTTTCGTCCAAAACACCCCTTTAAAGGCCGTGAAATGACTTGAGGCAGGACTGACCCAGGGTAAAACGGCAATTTTTCATGATTTTTACACCCCAGTGAGAGTCTAGCGACCAGGGATTGAAGTACTCCTTGCTGAGACCCGATCATCGCCTAGTTTTGTAGCATCAATTTGTAAACACTTCAAATGGGGTGGTTTCTGAAAAATTTTATCACGCGGTGGTTTATCAATAACCCGATCCGGTTTAGACTCTTTCTGGTCTTTGCCGGGATTCTGGCAGGAGTTTCACACCCCTGGTTTAAAACTGAAGTGACAGCAGAGCTATCAACTATAAAAATGATATTCATGCTGGGCTTCTCTACAGTGACTTTTACGTTTATGCTCATCCTCTACCGCATGCTGCAAAAGCTCTTTCGCAAGGGCCTTGAAGTTGAAGGTCGCAAAGTAGACTTTGATGAGCGTACCATGGTAAGGGCTGCAGGTATCTTTTGGTTTATTCCATTTGGCCTGACCTTGCAGGTGGCAACTTTTAGCTCCGCTGCGGCTGACCCACACTTTGGGAAGGTCATGATTATTCAGGGTCTGGCCATTGCTCTAGGTGCCTGGTTATCTCAGATGATTAAGAAATAATCGAGACCTGGTACTTTTTATGAAATAGGTATGGGGGGATAAAAACTGAAAATAAATAGATGCATTCTTTTGCTTATTACGGTATCAGCCTTAATTGCTGAGACTTCATTAATAAATCATCCAGCAGCTACATTTTTAAAACCAACCGTTAAACTTTTTCCTATTTATGATAAAGAGTTGATAGGATTTATTGATTCAACGGGCGCAACAAGAATTCAGCCACAGTTTTCAATACTCATTAATGATACAACTATTCGGTATATAGAATCGGCTACGGGGACCAAAATGCCATCAGTGCTCCCTTTTTACTTTCGAGAGGGCAAGCTGGTTCTGGGACAATCGGAGGCCTACTCTTTGCTTAAGCATGGTAACCATTACTCAATTATTAATGAAGCAGGTCGGATTGAAGCGGAAATGGTCTTGGAATGGATGGGAGAATTTAGCGAAGGCTATGCACCAGTTTGTCAGGCAAGAACATTTCTAGGAATAAAGATAGGTGAAAAGTGGGGTGCAATTGGTCACGATGGGCAGGTGCGAATAAAACCACAGTTTGATTATCTTGGTCCATTTTCAGAGGGCCTGGCAGTGGCGCGCAAGAAGAAACACTATGGTTTTGTTGATACTTCTGGTGCATGGCGCATCCCACCTGAATTTCAAGAATGTCGGCCCTTCCGGGAAGGTTTGGCTGCCATATCAGTTGATGGGAATTGGGGATATATAAATAAACAGGGCCAGCAAATAATTGAAACAAGCGCTGATCGGGTCTGGGATTTTAACGATGGACGAGCCCGGGTCAGCGTTGCTGGACAATATGGATTTATAGATTCTGCTGGCGACTTTGTGGTAAGGCCGTCATTTGATTTTGCCCTGGATTACCAGGAAGGCTTGAGTTGTGTTTCACAAGATAGTAGTGGTGGATATATCGATCTGAATGGTCAGTGGGTAATCAGTCTTCAGTATGCAAATGTAGGTACATTTTCACAGGGTCTGGCCGCCGTGAAAGTAGGTGAGTTGTGGGGATATATCAATCTAGAGAATGAAATGGTCATAGAACCACAATATCAACTGGCCTTCCCCTTTCAAGGTGGTTTAGGTATTGTCTGGGAAAATTTCCAGCCAGTCTATATAAATCCCAAGGGTGAAAAATTATCCGTTCTCTATCTGGATGTAACACCAAAGCAGACTTTTTTTAAACGCTGGTTCACCTATCCCAAAACCCTATAGACAAACTTCTCCTCTTTTCAATCGACACATCTGGTATTATTTTTACTCAGTTAACCGCAATTCCTGAATAACCTTTTCTTTTAATCCAAAGCAGTCTCATTTTATAAGATGGAAAAAGCCATGTATGTTGAAATTGTTTTCCCCCTGAGTCTTGATCAGGCCTTCACCTATTCTGTTCCTGAAGAGCTCAACGATGTCGTTCAGGTTGGCCAACGCGTAATTGCCTCGCTGGGTCGGCGCAAACAACAGGGCATGATCATAGGCGTCAAATCAGATCCACCTGCAGATTTCACCGGAAAGCTAAAAAGTTTTGAAAATATTGTAGATCCGGTACCCGTTTTTGATCTACATCTTATCAATCTTCTCAAATGGATGAGCCGCTATTATTTCACCCCACTTGGCAAAGTGATCCAATCCGCCATTCCCTCTGATGCTCGCATGAAAAAAGAAGTCATCATACAGCCCACAGCACTCTTACACGGAACAGATGAGTTTAGTAAATTTTTAAAAGCGAAGGGTCTGGCACGTCTTTCAACCCTGAAAAGAAAATTCGGTGCAGACATTGCCGTGAACCAGGTTGCCCGTCTTCAAAGACAGGGTCTTTTAGAGCTTGAAAATGAATTTGAATTCAAAGGGAAAAGAGCTTCAAGTTACCTTGTTGTTCCAGATTTGGGTCGGGATTCAGAAATTCCCACCAATGCCAGAGCCCAGCAAAAAGCATTTGATATTCTCAATGATTTTCCTGATGGAATACCTCTGGATAAGCTGCGGGATGACTATGAAGTTTACCGACCTATCATTCACAAACTAGCGGATCGTGGACTGGTGGCCTTGCAGGAAATTGAACCTGATATCGACCCACTGAAAGACTATCACCGACCACCACCGAAGACGGTTGAGTTGAACCACGAACAGGCTATTGCACTAAATGAAGTAACTCGCTCTTTGGATGATCGTGTATTCACACCCTATCTGCTTTTTGGAGTTGCCGGGAGTGGGAAAACTGAAGTTTACTTAAATGCTACTGCTCATACTCTACAACAAGGTCGGTCTGTCATTGTCCTGGTTCCTGAAATCGCCCTGGCACCTCAAATAGCCTATCGCTTTCAATCCCGCTTTGGGAACATTGTGGCTCTCTGGCATTCAGGTCTAAAAGGGGCAGAACGACTATGGACCTGGCAGCAGATTCAGAAGAACAAATTTACCATTGTAGTGGGTGCCCGATCAGCGGTTTTAACACCCCTGAAAGATCTGGGTCTTATCATTGTCGATGAGGAACAGGAGAACAGTTATAAACAACAGGACAATGAGCCTCGCTACCATGCCCGTGATGTGGCTTTGGTACGTGGTAAGGAAGAAAAAGCAGTGGTCTTATTGGGCTCGGCGACGCCTTCCCTGGAAACCTACTACAACCTGACTACCAATCGCTATAAAGGACTCCATCTCACCAAGCGCTGGGAGAAAGCCAAGCCTCCACTGGTCGATCTAATCGATATGGGTGTTGAGCGGGAAGAATCTCGTGATTATTCCAACCCCTTCTCCAGAAAGCTTGTTGATGCCATCAGAGAGACTTTGGAGAATGGTAAGCAGATCATTTTGTTTCAAAATCGTCGGGGTTATGCACCGGTCATTACCTGTAGAGATTGCAACTGGACCATGGCTTGCCCCCATGATGATATTTCGCTGACCTATCATAAAATTGGCAACAAGATGCGGTGTCATTTTTGCGATTTTGAAGCACCCACGCCTGTGAGTTGCCCGGAGTGTCGCTCGCTAGAATTGAAATTTGGTGGCATGGGAACCCAGATGGTGGAAGAAGCTCTGGAGACTCAGTTCCCAGATGTACCAGTTTGTCGTATGGATATGGATACCACTCGGGGGAAAGGTGCTCACACCAAACTGTTGGGTGATTTCGCCCGAGGGCAGTACAAAATTCTGCTGGGAACCCAGATGATTGCCAAAGGTCTGGATTTTGAAAATGTTACCCTGGTTGGAGTGATAAATGCTGATTCAGGATTACACTTTCCAGATTTCAGGTCCCGGGAAAAAACCTTCCAATTGGTGTATCAGGTCTCGGGTAGATCTGGCCGTGGCGAGTTTCCTGGTCGTGTTGTTGTACAGAGTTGGATGCCAGATGATATTTCCATCCAGTGTGCCACCAGAAGTGATGTCAAACTCTTCTACAATGGGGAGCTAAACGATCGGGATCAACTCCAGTATCCACCCTTTTCCAGAATGATATCATTTGGGTTTCAGGGGCGCTCCAGGGATGCTGTGATTCGATTGTCAGAGCGTGCCTCAGAATTGTTTAAAAATCAGAAGCTTGTTCAGTTATTGGGACCAGCACCTGCTATGATTGAAAAGAGTCACATGGGCTTTCACTGGAAACTTGTTTTGAAAACATCCAAGGCAGATGATCCAAGTGGAGGGGCTCTCCGACAGGCTGCAGCACAGATACTACAAACCACCCAGGACAAATATGTTCGCGTAACTGTAGATGTGGATCCATATCAAATCCTCTAGGCCTCTATAATAATATGAAAAGGTTTTCCATAACCCGAACCCTCATATCCACAAACGAAAATCAATGCGTTTAAAAGGATATGATTATACGAAACCGGGAAAATATTATGTTACTATTGTGACAAAAAAACATAAACATCTGTTTGGTCACATTGAAAAAGGTTCGATGCAGTTAAATGAATCTGGTCTCATTGTTAAACAGTCATGGGAATGGCTGGAAAATCAATATGATTATGTAGATTTGGATGAATTCATTGTCATGCCCGACCACCTCCACGGGATAATGATTTTACGTAAAGATAGAGGTGTTTCGCGAAACACCTCTGCTGAAATTGCCACCAAACGCAAGTCTTTGGGTCGCCTCATAGGTGCATTTAAAACTGTTTCAACCAAACAATTAAATCAAATCCACAAAACCCCCGGAGTTAAATTGTGGCAACGGGATTTCCATGACCAGGTCATTAGAGGTAGTGAGGATTTGGACAGAATTCGCCGATACATAATAGATAACCCCAAAAAATGGAATAGTGATGCGTAGCAGAAATATTTTTCTAATACTGGCATCGCAATTGATACTGGTAGGATTGATTTATTCCCAACCCATTATTTATAAATCAGGAAAAATCACACTGTTCTCCGATCGAGGTGATACAACCTTGTTGATGAAGGCCCATAGATTAATCCTGGAAGAGCAACAATACTACCAGGCTCTATTTGGTTTAAGTCTCGACAAAGAGCTGGAAATTCGATTTTACTATAATCCTGATAAAGTGGGTTCTCGCTTACATAGCGTTCCATACTGGAGTGCCGGAATAGCCAGAGCGGGTTCAGAAATTTTGATTTATGGAAGAAATCGTAATCAATGGCTTTCAACACTAAAACACGAGCTTTTCCATGCCCTTCTAGGACAAAATGAGGTGAGTATCCCGGTCTGGTTGAACGAAGGTCTGGCGCAATGGCATGCTGGTCAGATGGACTGGGGTGGATTTATGGAGCTGGGGACAGCCACAGCAAGGGGGTATCTCATCCCTTTGGTTGACCTGGATGTAATTCTGAGCTATAATCACAAACGTGCGAACCTGGCTTATGCCCAGGCTTTAGACGCCACCCGGTTTCTGATCAAGCGACATGGAGAATCTATTTTACCCTATCTGCTCCGTGCAGATGAACTTGGTTACCGAGAGCGATTTAGGGCTGAGACTGGTGAAGACTTAATCAACTTTGAAATCGCCTGGCGAGAGAAGCTGGAAGAACAATTCTGGTTTTTTAAGATTTCACGTATCCCAGGCGTTCTCTGGGCGGTATCGCCGCTCATTGTCGTCCTGGCCTGGTATCTCAAACGCCGCAGGGGCAAAAAGAAAATGGAAGAATGGGACCAGGAAGAATCTGTTCAAGATGAGCCCAAGTATTTTGCCTGATCCAAGCACTCCGAAACCTATTTTCAGCGAACAAAGTGAGCCAAATTGGTTTCCAGACAGCGTGAAGATATTAGCTCTTGGACGGGTTGAGGTTAAACCAATTTAGCCCCCTACGGGGATCGGGAAATTGGTTTCTCTTTGACCGAATCTATCACATATTAGAAATCTACACCGGGGGCACAGCTAGGAGAAGACTATGAAAAATTCAATCATTATACTGTTGATTGGTGTGCTATTTAGTGGGTTGGCTATGGGTCAAGAGACACCTGACCCGCGAATAGAACAGGCACAGCAGCTAGAGGTTGAAAAAAAGTTCAAAGAAGCATTTAAGCTCTACGAGAAAATTCACAAAACCGCTCCGGAAGATAACGCGCTTACCTTCAAGCTGGCTGGAATGGCTCACACATCAAAAAACTATAAAAAAGCAATTAAATATTATGAGAAACTTGCACCTAATGGAAATCCAACGGTGCTTTATAATCTGGCTTGCTCCTATGCCATGCGCGGGAAGGAAAAGAAGGCCCTGGAGGCTCTTGAGTCAGCTGTAGACAAAGGTTTTATACAGCTCGGCCTCATGAAAACCGATCCTGACCTGTCCAGCATCAGAGACAGTGAGAAATTTGAAATGATTGCCAGCTCTGTAAAATCGATTGAGAATGAACCTGAAGCTCAAAAGTTTGATTTCTGGGTGGGCGAATGGAATGTTTATGGCCTGAATGATGCGAAGGTCGGCGAAAGTACTATTCAAAAAATTCTTAACGGCAATGTCATCCTTGAGAATTGGAATGGAGCAGGTGGTTTTACTGGAAAAAGCTTTAACCATTACCACATGGATTCAGGCCGCTGGATTCAGTACTGGGTGGATCAAAGCTCAGGCAGGATTTATTTCGAAGGAAACTTTGACCCTGAGCAAAACGCTATGGTCTACTATGAACAGGTAGATAAAGATTCAGAAAAACCCTTACGACGTCTCACCTTTTTCGATATTTCCCCGGACAGTGTAAGACAGTATTCTCAGCTAAGTTCAGACTATGGAAAAAACTGGAATGTGGAATATGATTTTATGTATGTGAGAAAACCATAGGAAAAACCCATGACCACTACCGTTTCAGTAATCGGATCAACTGGTTTAATTGGCTTAGAATTTCTCAGCAATATTGCTGAAGGTGAGTACCAGAAAGTAACTGCTATAACCCGTCGTCAGATTCCATCACTGTCCAGTAAGGCTTTTATCCACCAGGCGACCCACAGCTTTGAAGATCTTGAAAGCATGCGCCCTGATCTAAAATCGGATGTGTTGGTCTGCACACTGGGCACCACAATTAAAACCGCCGGATCACAAGAGCGCTTCACCAGGATTGATCATGATATCCCCCTGGCGCTGGCAAAAATTGCTCGCGAGGAAGGCTGCAATACCTTCATCCTGGTGTCATCCATAGGTGCTGATGCCAACTCAAGTGTCTTCTACAGCCGTGTTAAAGGTCAACTGGAGGAGGCTCTCAAGGCAGTGGGCTTTCCGCGATTGCACATCCTGAGACCCAGTCTTTTATTAGGAGAACGACAAGAAAGTCGCCCGGGTGAATTTTTGGGTAAACTCGTCATGCAGCCTTTGTCTTTCCTCATTCCCTGGAAATACAAACCCATCCATGCCCGCACGCTAGCAGCGAAAATGCACGAGATAATTGTTGCTGGAGAGACGGGAATCAGAACCTGGTCAGGCAAAGAACTTTTTCATAAAAATTGATCCAGAACACACACTTGATTTATCTGTGAGCCCCAGCACAACATGAAGGGCTCTATCTTCACATATTGTCTTCAGGCGGGGCAAAACTGGAGGATGGAGAAATGGATGATAACAAACAGTACGGTTTTCAACTGTTTATTCTTATTGCCACGTTAGTCCTGGTTGTGGGTATCACCCGACTGTAAAAACTTTTTGCGGGCTTTCTGACTGAGTCAACTACGGTATAAGGGACTTAGTCCGGGTTAAATATTATTTCAGTAAGCCGGAGAAATTCCAAAGGACTGAGTTGCTCAGGCCGCAAATTCAGATCAAACTGATCCTCAATACTTTCCCTGTCCGTTAAAATTGATTTCAGGCTGTTCCGCAAAGTTTTTCGCCGCTGATTGAATGCAGTTCTGACCACCTGTCTCAAGTGAGGTTCAAGCTCAGCTGAAACAGGATTGTGCTGGTCAAATGAAAAGCGAATAAAACAGGAATCCACATCAGGCATCGGGTAAAACACATGGCGACTGATATCGAAGAGATATTCGGTTTTGGCAAAGAGAGCAGCATAAACAGAAAGAATTCCATACACTTTGGATCCATGGGGCGCAATCAAGCGCTTGCCCACCTCTTTTTGCATGAGAAAGTGGACATCCCTAATGCGTTCATGATGCTCAAAAGCCTGGAGTATCAACTGAGATGTGATGTAATAGGGGATATTACCCATGAGTCGAAAATCATTGAGTTCTGCTGGAGGCGACCATTTCAGGAAGTCCTTATGCTCATATGAGAAAGAAGGGATATCATTTTGAATGGGCTCAAGATATTCATCCATGCGAGGATCGATTTCTATGGCATGAAGCTGTTTCACCCGGGCTGCGAAAAGACGGGTAAGCGCCCCTGATCCAGGACCAATTTCTACCATGATATCATCTGCCTGAGGATTCACCGTCCGCACAAGTTTGTCCAACATGGCTGGATCAATGATGAAATTTTGACCCCATTTTTTCAGGGCATATAAATCAGGTTTTAAACCCATTTTTCAGAATTCCGTGGGGACGCAGCATGCTGCGTCCGTACAATCGCAGAGATAAAAATGTCTTTACAGGCTATCATTAAGTCCAAAGAAGGATACTGCATTTTCGGTGGTTATTTTAGCTAGCATTTCGATATCCATGTTCCGCAATGATGCGATTTTTTCAGCAATATGAGGGATGTATTTAGGTTCGTTAGGACGTTTGCCGCGATGGGGGACAGGTGTGAGAAAAGGGCTATCGGTCTCCAGCAGGAGACGTTCCAGGGGCATCCGTGTCGCCACATCCTGAACGGCTTCATTTTTCTTAAATGTCACAGTCCCGGTGAAGGAGATGTGGTACCCTTTATCCAGAAGCGGTTTGGCTATTTCCCAGGGAGACGGCCAGCAGTGAAAAACGCCAGATGCGTTTCCATGTTCGAGAATTTGCTGAACGATATCCTGGTCTGCTCCACGGTTATGAATAATTGCCGGTTTGCCCGTGGCCAATGCCAGATCAAGATGATCTCGAAAGAAGATTTTTTGAACATCGGCAGGGGAGTCATCCCAATAATAATCCAGGCCTGTTTCACCCACAGCCACTACTTTTGGATGAGAGAGCATGTCGACAATCTCTTTCTCCCAGTTTTCAGGTGCTTTTGAACAATCATTGGGGTGAATCCCGGTGGCAGCAAAGATCTGAGGGTGGTCCTCAGCCAGACGGATAGCGATTTCAGATGTGGGGAGGTCAATTCCCACCACAACCATTTTGTGGATACCCTGTTCTGCAGCAGCGTCTAGAACCTCGTTTGTTCTATCCAACAAGGGCTCTATGTTTAGGTGACAGTGGGTATCTATGAAGTTCATAAGGAAAATTACATAAAACCAAGTCAGGGTTCGAATCCCGACCTGGAAGTATAATTATTTTATCGGACTTTGGATCCCGGGTCAACATCCTTCAAAGGAATCAGAGGTGACACAACCTTCCCATCATCAGCAGCTAGAATCATTCCCTGGGAAAGTTCACCACGAATCTTGGCCGGTTTCAAATTAGCCACAATGGAGACAGACTTGCCCACCAGATTCTCTGGCGAATAGTGCTCGGCAATCCCGGCAATCACCTGGCGCTGTTCAGCACCAAGATCCACCTGTAGTTTCAAAAGTTTATCTGCATTTGGATGTTTCTCTGCTTTAATAATTTTCGCAACACGGATATCCATTTTCATAAAATCATCAAAGCTGATTTCGTCCTTAATATCCAGTTTTTCTGGTGCTTCTTCAGGGACTTCCTGCACTTCGATGCGTGGAAAGAGACCATCAGTTTTACCCAGTTTGGTACCGGGTTTATTGTGTCCCCACTCAAACCAGCCATCCTCACTGAAGCGTGACTTGGCTGAGGTCCCCATCACTTCCAGCAGTTGTGAGATTTTTTCCGGCATGACTGGATACAGGTGAACAGCACTAAGCCGCAGAGCTTCAGCAGCGTTGTACAATACGGCACCCGCTCGATCTTTATCAGTTTTCAGCAATTTCCAGGGGGCGGTCTCTTCCAGATAGCGGTTGATCTCACGGAGTACATCAAAGACATGGGTGATGGCATAATTAACACGCATTTGATCCAGCTCTGAGGCGACCTTCTCGCGCAAAGCAGCAACGTGCTGTACCAGATCTGAATCCACAGGCATGGTTTCGCCCGGGTCCGGCAGGATAAAATCAAAATTACGGCCCAAAAGTTTGGTAATACGGTTCACCATATTCCCCAGATCATTTGCCAGATCCGAGTTATAGCGGCTGATAAAACCGTCCATGGTGAAGCTGGCATCCTGGCCAGGGGTCATTTCCCGCATAAGGAAATATCGTAAAGCATCTACACCGTATTCATTGGCGAGGTCAAGAGGACGCACAACATTGCCTAGAGATTTAGACATTTTGGCGTCGCCCATGAGCCACCAGCCATGAGCAAAAATAGTTTTAGGGAGGGGCAGATCTGCAGCCATGAGCATGGTTGGCCAATAGACTGCATGGGTGGTGAGGATATCCTTGCCGATAAGGTGGAAATCTACTGGCCACCACTGCTTGAAAGTTTCATCCTGATTTGGATAGCCAATTGCTGAAATGTAATTGGTCAAAGCATCAAACCAGACATAAGTGACATATTCATTATCAAAGGGCAATTCAATACCCCAATTAAGACGAGCCTTGGGACGAGAGATGCACAGGTCGCCTAGTTCTTGTCTTAGAAAACCCAAAACTTCGTTTTTCCGGAAAGCCGGTTGAATGAAATCAGGATTGTCATGGATATAGTTGATCAAATCTTCCTGGTATGCTGACATTTTGAACCAGTAATTTGATTCGGAGAGACGTTTTACATCTCGCCATTCACCCTCTTCGTATTCTTTATCAGTCAAAAAACGCTCTTCAGCAACCGAATACCAACCTTCGTAGGTGTCCTTGTAAATCAAACCTTTGTCCCACAATTTCTGGAGTAAAAAGCTCACGACAGACTTGTGATTGTCTTGAGTCGTGCGAATAAACTGATCATACTGAATATTCAGGGCGTCCCACTTCTCCTGGAAGCGAACTACATATTCATCCACGTGCTGTTGTGGGCTTACGCCCCTCTTCTCAGCAGCCTGCTGGACTTTTTGACCGTGCTCGTCTGTACCAGTTAAGAAATACGTTTCATCCCCCAGGGCTCTATGAAAACGGGCCACCACATCTGCCAGGATGGTCGTATAGGCGTGACCAATATGGGGCTCATCATTTACATAATAAATCGGGGTGGTAACGTAAAAACGCGACATGGGGTCTTAGTTCTTTCTCTCTTTATAGTCAGCATCCATATGTTTGAGTGCTTTTTTAATGGTCTTCAGGTCATGGGTTTCGATACCACCTTGCTCATAAGAAACGGTACAACGTCCATTGAGGACATCATTTGAGATGATGGTGCCAAGCCCCTCTTTGGTCTCAACGGGAAGACCGACCGAAGGAAAATCCTTCATGGCTTCGTGATAAAAATCCCATTCAAAGCGTAAACAGCATTTCAATTTCCCACAGGCACCGCTGAGCTTGCTTGGATTAATGGGCAGATTCTGATCTTTGGCATACTGAGTAGTCACCGGCTCAAATCCATCCATAAAACGAGAACAGCAGATCTGTTGACCACAGGGACCCTGACCATCTAGACGACGGGCATAATCTCGAACGCCAATCTGCCGCATCTCGATACGGGTCCTAAACTCATAGGCCAGGTCTTTTACAAGTTGCCGAAAATCTACCCGCTCTTCAGCAGTATAGAAGAAGGTCATTTTGCGACGATCAAGCTGATATTCAACATCAACCAGTTTCATCTTCAGACCATTCTTTGCAATGAGTTCCAGCCCACGCTTGAAAGCCTCTGGTTCATCACGTCGATTATTATGATGTGTACTTATTTCTTTTTCATTCGCTTTGCGGAGAAGCTTATGAATAGACTCGCCATTTTTGCGATTATTAAACTCCGGTTCAGTACTGGGGCATCGGTTACAACCCTCAACCTTATTACAGACTGGCGTCACCAAGCCAATGTCCTCACCGAGTTCGGTTTCAACAACGACATAGTCGCCAGATTTCAGAGCTAGACTTTCGAAATTGGTAAAAGTTTCCCGACGATTGCCCTTGAAGCTGACCTTTGTCAATCCTGGTGGTTTGGGTTCTCCCTCTTCAGGGGGCGTAGGGCTGTGCTGCGCATAGTGTGTCATGTATTTATATCCTGACCATTGGTCCTGGGGCCGCTGGTTCTATTCTTTTACGTTCAATCCTGAGGTTTTTGTCCCCGCAGGTGTTTTCGTAGTTCGAAAAATAAGGAAGTAATTGCGAGCTGCAAATGAACTTTACGTGCTAAGGCATCCTTTGTGCGCTCGATCGCTTTGATAGCGCCATGGTTGTCGCAGCTAGGAAATAATTTTTGCATCTGTTGTACCTGAGCCACCCAGAGGGCCGTTTCGCCAGGTTTAATGTCGAGGGCCACATCTCTAAAAAAGAGGATGAGCAGGGATAGAAATTGTTGTCGCGACTCATCATTCTCGAGGTCTTTGTCTTTGAGAAGCAGGGTTTGCTTGTGCACAGAAACAAAATCTTCGCGAGCCAGCGTGTTCAATGTTGCGCGTATACGGTCCAGCCAAAAAGTGTTGTCCTGTTCTGCATATGTATGAGCTGCTGCAAGGTCTCCCATGGCCATGCGTGCGCTGATCTCAGCTTGGACTGCATCGACACCTTTTTTCTCCACCAGATCATCTCTGATGAGCTTCCAACTTAAATCAGGAATATGATGCATGGCACAGCGGGAGCGAATCGTGTCGGGCAAACGATCAGGGAATTCAGTTGTCAGGAGAAACACGGTCCCTTCAGGAGGCTCCTCTAGAATCTTTAAAAGGGCATTGGCTGCTTCCACATTCATTCTATGAGCGCGGAGAATGATGACAATGCGAATACTGCCCGTATCGTGAGCAAGGTAAATATCTTTCCTCAATTTACGTATGGCCGCGATTCTGATATCATTGGCTCCATCAATTTGGAGATGATAGTAGGGCCATTTGACTTTTTTACCCAGCTCTTCATTTATGAGGATCATTTCCCCATCCTTGATACCGGCAAAGGGGTCGGTTTGGCTGGGAGAGCGTCGAGGCAGAGCAAATATGAGATTTAGAGCGGGATGTTCAAAATTTTGCATTTGCCGACAGGCCGAACATTCCCCACAAGGCTTATTTTTTTCTGCTTTGCAATTAAGGGTGGTTGCAATGGTCAAAGCCATAGCGTCTTTACCTACACCGGAATGTCCACTAAGAATGTGGGCATGTCCAAAACGGCCAGAACTTATAAGAGACTCCCAATAACGGCGAGTCTGGTCCTGTCCAATTAGATGATATGGATTTAGCGTTTCAGCCACTTCTGAGGGTCTACTTTATCTTTTCCGCGCCAGACTTCAAAATGTAAACGTGCTCCATCAAGACTGCCTGTATCACTGACCTGGGCAATAACCTGATCCCTGAGCACATATCCATTCATATTAACCTGAATATTATCGATGTGAGCATAAACTGTATAATAACTGTCGCCATGATCAACAATCATGGTGTTGCCATAGCTAGGAATCCAGGTAATAGCCACCACGATTCCATCCAGAACAGCACGAACACCTTTACCTTTGGGGGCAGCGATATCTATACCAGGATTGGTGGTGACTGTGCCCAGTTTTTCGTTTTTCTGGGGTCCAAAACGACCGACGAGTTTGCCCTGTACTGGCCAGCTGAGCTTGCCTTTGTATTTGGCGAATTCACCTTTGGCCTGGTCCATGGTCATTCCACGTCGTCTTGCTAGTTCCCGGAGACGTTCTTGTTTTTTCTTCTCCAAGTCTTCAATCATACCCTTAATTTTTTTCGCTGCGGCCTGTTTGGTCTTTACCTGTTGCTGCATGCTCTTGCGATCACGTTTCAGGGTACTGAGTTGGGATTCTTTTTTCTTCTGCTGGGAAGAAATTTGTCGACTGGCTTGCTCTTCCTCACGAATATTGCGTTTGACCTCTCCCAGTCGTCGGGCCAGATTATTTTGATCGCTCCGATTGGTCCGAATCATCAGCTGAAGCTCATTTAGGGTAATTTCCTCAGCCTTGTTAATGGCAGACAGATAGGTTGAGCGTCGCAAAGCCTGATGAATATCCCCTGAGGTTAGCAACAAGTCTATATCACGATTTTGCCCAAGCTTATAAGCCCGGACGGCCCGTCTGGCTGCACGTTCCTTCATCACCAGGATTTTCTGATCTGTGGTTTGAATGGTTTCATTAAGCAGGTTTATCTGGCTCTCTTTGAGCCGTCGTTCTTTTTGCAGCTCTCTTTTTAGTTGGGTTACCATGGCGATTTGCTTATCTAGGTTTTGAATTTGCCTCAGCGTCGCCTTTTCATCCTTCTGGGTCTTATTGATCCGCGAATTGAGACGATCGATCTCCTTGCGAATTTCTTTGAGTTTTTTGGATTGAGAGTTAATGTTTTTATCCAGATCTTCAGTCTGACCATTGGACACGCCAAAGGCAATGAGTAAAGAAACTAGTATATAGATCACTTTTTCCATTAGCGTTTAAGCTAAGTGAATTCAACTAAAAGCAATAGGTCAAAACCATGAGGTTTTTGCTTTTGAAAAATGGCTTATGGCTTTTGCTTTTGTGTACAATCGGTGAGATTATTCAGAGAAGTGTGAGTTTGATTCAATGAAAAGAGGTTTGAAAAAAGTTGAAATACACTAGAAAATGATTGTTTGCTTTTACATTTGGCTGTCCAATATTCCACGCAATAGTCAGGAAAGTCCAATTGGAATTAAAGTGCTAAACACAGGAAACCGTGTAAGAGCCTGACGAGTAGAAAGCCGACTTAGGCGGTATGTTTTAAGAAAGAGGTATATGTACAAATGGCTGAAGAATTAGTCAACGGTGTGGTAAAGTGGTTCAATGACGAAAAAGGTTACGGATTTATTCAGCAGGAAGATGGTCCGGATGTGTTCGTTCACTACCGTGCAATTAACTCAGAGGGACGTCGTTCTTTGAAAGAAGGACAGAGCGTCACTTTTAACGTTACTCAGGGCGAAAAAGGTCCACAGGCAGATAACGTTACTCCTGTTTGATTCTTATCTAAGAAATCAACAGAAGCGCCGGTCTCATTGCGAGTGCCGGCGCTTTTTATTTATCTAGACTTTATCTTTACTAGGACTGATAATTTCCGGTTTAGGGAAATTGTACCAAGCAGCAGGCTTGAATGAAACCGTATCTATACAAACGCTATTGTCATCTTAATTAAGCCCACTTTCCAGTAAATCTTACTTTGAATAATCCAGCCACTTTTTTGTGGCGAATGACATTCATTTAGATTTATTTGATCCCACACTGAACCTAACAGCACAAGATCAGGATAATGACACATTCAAACGAATTACTGATAGAGCAGTTTTATAAGGCCTTTTCTGAAAAGGATAGTCAGGTAATGACCGACAGCTATCATTCCGAGGCTGTCTTTAATGATCCAGTATTTCAAAATCTCCAGGGTTCAGAGATAGGACAGATGTGGACCATGCTGTGTCTCCAATCTTCATCCCTTGAGATTGCCTTTGAGAACATCCAAGCAGAGGAGGAGAGTGGCCAAGCTGATTGGTCGGCGATATACACTTTTGGTAAAGCTAAGCGAAAAGTCCACAATAAAATCCATGCCGAATTCACATTTAAGGATGGAAAAATATTAAAACATACTGACCATTTTAATTTCTGGAAATGGAGCCGGATGGCCTTAGGTCCACTGGGTTTATTCATGGGATGGAATGCTGTGGTAAAGGTAAACATTCGAAAACAGGCCAAGACCAATTTGACCAAATTTATAACAATCACAAAAAACACGTAAAATACTTGTGTAAGTCCATTCTTTCTGTTATAGAAAGCGCGAAACAGCATGGAAAAACATTTTGCTGATTTTTGAAGAATAAACGAGGAAAACGAGGAGAAATCTCGAGATATGTATAGAAAAGTAGCCATCGTAACCGGCGCAAACAGGGGTTTAGGTCATGCCTTGACCAAATCACTGGCCGAAGATGATTATAAAGTTTTTATGGTAGGACGCAACAAGATCGAAATCGATAATGCCTCTGCCAAACTGCAAGAAGCTGGTCTGGACATTGAGGGTTTTGAGGCAGATGTAAGTAAAGCACGTCATATCACAGCCCTTTCCTCTTATGTCTCATCACAGTTTGATCACCTTGATCTCCTCATTAACAATGCCGGTGTTATTGTTGAACCTGGTGGTCTTGAAAGCCAGGTCACCTGCTTCACCATTAATCCTGAACTTGTTGAAGAAGCCTTTTCAGTAAACACTGTTGGCGCCTTACGCCTGGTTCAGGCTTTCTACGACCTTCTAAAAAAAGCACGTCAACCACGAGTGGTGAATGTTTCCAGCGGCATGGGTTCAATTGCCCATATGGAAGCCGGTTGGCCAGCCTATCGGATGTCCAAAGCCGCCATGAATGCTCTGACAGTCATTTTGGCCAAGGAGCTTGTAGATACTCGGATCAAAGTCAACTCTGTTGATCCTGGCTGGGTGAGAACTGATATGGGTGGCCCCAACGCAGATCGCTCTATCGAAGAGGGGATCGAAGGTATTCTTTGGGCAGCCAAGCTTCCACCAGATGGCCCTACCGGTGGTTTCTACAAGGATGGAAAACTCCTGGACTGGTAAAGAAGATTATACCATTAATATTCAAACCCCATGTTGCTGCATGGGGTTTTTTGTATAAACTATTGAACGATAGTTTTCACAATCAGGTTTAACAAAGGATTTGTCAAGTGGGAGATAAGCTCTGTCCTAAAATCATTTTAGAAGGTACACGCCTAACCGGCAAGACCGAGTTAGCATTTGTGTTGAATGAACATCCAAGATTGGTAGGACCGAGGAAATATCGTTATCATTCACCTCTGATCTCAGCGGAGTGGTGCGCATTTACCAATTTCCCCTGGGGGAGAGGTCTTATTAATTTTGAGTCTCACGAGGAAGAACAGGCTATGGAAACCTACCGTACCTGGCTAAAACTTTTTCAGCTTCAGAGATACTATTCATGGATGATCGACCGGTTTCATCTCTCAACCCAGCTTTTCCAGAGAGAAGTGTTTGGTCGGAATTATGATTTTGGATGGCTGGAAGAGGGATTGTTGGAGCTGGGCTTTCATCTCCTTCTGTGTATCCGATCAGACGACTCGTTTGAAGCAGCCCGGGAAGAGCGACTGAAGATTTCTGGCAATCCTTCTCAATATGATGATCTGGATATTTTTCGCAGGGAACAGGAACATTTTGTGACGCTGGCCAGACAATCCAGTCTTCCGCTGCTTGAGTTGAATGTTGATACCCGATCCATTGAGGAACAGGCAAATAAGGTCGCGGACTGGCTGAGTTCTTCAGGTGGTTTGTATGCGAATTAAAACATATAGGAGCAAATAAAGATGTACAAGGCAGCAGAAACCAGATACGATTCAATGAGCTACAAGCGGTGTGGGGTAAGTGGTATTCTTTTGCCAAAAATTTCCCTGGGTCTCTGGCACAATTTTGGGGAGCCAGATGACTTTGAAACAGCTCGAGCCATGTTGAGGAGAGCCTTTGATCTTGGAGTTACCCATTTTGACCTCGCCAACAACTATGGTCCACCCTATGGTGCTGCTGAGACGACATTTGGAAAATTGTTTAAAGAAGATTTCACATCATATCGTGATGAACTAATCCTCTCGACAAAGGCCGGTTGGGATATGTGGCCAGGTCCTTACGGGGATCACGGAAGCCGTAAATATTTGATTGCCAGTCTGGATCAGAGTCTCAAGCGTATGGGTCTGGATTATGTGGATATTTTCTACCACCACCGTCCTGATACCAGTACACCACTTGAAGAAACAATGGGCGCCCTGGACCAGATCGTACGCAGCGGCAAAGCCCTGTATGTCGGAATATCTTCCTATAATCCTGAGCAAACCAGGCAAGCAGCCAAAATTTTGAGAGAGTTGGGAACCCCCTGTCTCATACATCAACCCAAATACAACATGTTCCATCGTCAACCGGAAAACGGTCTTTTTGAGGAGCTTAAAAAGAATGGGGTAGGATCAATCGTTTTCTCTCCCCTGGCCCAGGGTGTCTTGACTGACCGCTATCTCGCAGGCTTTCCTGAAGATTCAAGGGCAGTTCGTGATGGCCGTTATCTTAAGCCAGAGTTTATTAAAGAAATGCAACTTGAAAAAGTACGGGCGCTGAAAGCAATAGCAGAAGCACGTGGTCAGAATGTAGCTCAGCTAGCCATTGCCTGGGTCTTGCGCAAGGAAGAGGTAACATCTGCTTTAGTCGGGGCTTCAAAAGTTTCTCAGATTGAGGATGCAGTAAGTGCTCTTGACAATTTGAATTTTGATCCAACAGAACAAAGTGAGATCGATAAGATCTTAGGATAACTACTCCTGTCTGGAAGCACGTAAACCATCAGATTGATGCAGATTAAAGGGGCAAAAACCGTGTTTTGTCACCAGTCTTTCAGATTAGATTAACCGCTACTCACATTATCGCTATTGAGCTTGTACTAAGGAATAAATCTATGGAACGGAAAATAAGAGTCATTCTGGCAAAACCAGGTTTGGATGGCCATGACCGCGGGGCAAAAGTCCTGGCGAACTCATTCAGAGATGCCGGTATGGAGGTCATCTATCTCGGTTTGAGACAGACCCCTGAAATGATTGTTGCCGCTGCAGTCCAGGAAGACGCTGACATTGTGGCATTGAGTATTCTGTCAGGCGCCCATATGACTATCTTTCCACGAGTTATGGAGTTGATGAAAGCAGAGGGTTTAACTGATGTCCTGCTTACTGGTGGTGGCATCATACCTGATTCTGATATGGAAGCATTGCATAAACTAGGTGTGGGCCGCCTGTTTGGTCCAGGTGCCAGCCTCATGGAAATCAATGACTATATCACCAATTGGGTTCAGGAAAACCGTTAAATGAATCGTCATGATCGCCTGGAGCAACTTAACAGGCTAAAAGCAGAAGCGCTGCTTGGTGGTGGGCAGGATCGTCTTGATGCCCAGCACGCCAAACAAAAATTATCCGCTCGGGAAAGATTGGACCTACTCCTGGATCCAGGCTCATTCGAAGAAATGGGTATGCTGGTAACCCACCGCTCCACCAATTTTGGTCTTGAAAAACAAAAATTTCTCGGAGATGGCGTCGTAACTGGTCACGGAACGATCGATGGTCGAACCATCTTTGTCTTCAGTCAAGATTTTACTGTTATGGGGGGCTCGCTCTCTGAGGCATATGCCGAAAAAATAGTTAAAGTTATGGATCTGGCTGCCAAGGTTGGTGCACCAGTTATTGGATTGAATGACAGTGGGGGAGCGCGAATTCAAGAAGGCGTGGTTAGCCTGGCTGGCTATGCGGACATTTTCTTGAGAAATACACTCATGAGCGGTGTGGTGCCCCAGATATCAGCTATTTTGGGACCCTGCGCCGGCGGTGCAGTCTACTCTCCAGCGATCACAGATTTTATCTTCATGACCAAGGGAACAAGCTACATGTTTGTCACAGGTCCTGAAGTAGTCAAGACAGTCACCCACGAGGAAGTTACCAAAGAAGATTTGGGCGGTGCAACTGCCCATGGTTCCAAGAGTGGTGTCAGCCACTTCACCTGCAACAATGAAATTGAAGTCATCGAAGGTATCAAAAGGTTATTAAGCTTTATTCCTCAAAATAACCTGGAGGATCCACCCACCATTCCATGTGACGATCCCATTGACCGGGCTGATGTAGGGCTGGATACGATTGTCCCTGAGAATCCCAACAAACCTTATGACATGAAAGATGTCATTCACAGTGTTGTTGATAATGGTGAGTTCTACGAGGTTCATGATGAATTTGCCATGAATATGGTGGTTGGCTTTGTGCGTTTGAATGGGAAATCAGTTGGTGTGATTGCCAATCAACCTGCACATCTTGCAGGCGTTCTGGATATTGATTCTGCCGTCAAAGGTGCTCGATTTGTGCGCTTTTGTGATGCCTTTAACATTCCCTTACTCACTTTTGAGGATGTCCCGGGATTTTTACCTGGAACCGATCAGGAGTGGGGTGGTATTATCCGTCATGGCGCAAAACTTCTCTATGCTTTTGCCGAGGCAACGGTACCCAGGGTCACTGTTATAACCCGCAAAGCCTATGGTGGAGCTTATGACGTGATGAACTCCAAGCATATTCGTGGAGACATCAATTTTGCCTGGCCCTGTGCAGAGATTGCTGTCATGGGTGCCAAAGGGGCGACTGAAATCATTTTCAGAAAAGAAATTGCCAGAGCAGATGATCCAGAGGAAGTTCTCGAGCGTCTCACAAACGAGTTTTCTGAGCGATTTGCCAATCCATATTCTGCAGCTGAACGCGGCTATGTGGATGAGGTCATTGAACCAAACCAGACTCGTTTAAAAGTGATCAGGGCTTTTGAAATGCTTGAAAATAAAGTTGATTCAAACCCACAAAAAAAACACGGAAATATCCCGCTATAAATCAGGGAGAGGGGTTTCAAGTGGACAACAGAAATCGTGACGAGTTATTAAAAAAGCAGGAAAGCCTGGAAGCGTACTTGCTTAAGAATCCCCAGTCGACTCTTTTCGCCTGGTATGCAAGACAGAACATGGAAGCGGGAGAATTGAATCGTGCTTTAAGTATATGTCTGCTTGGCATCCAGAATGTTGAGAGCCGTGGTGTTTTACACAAACTCATGGGCGAAATCTATCTGGCCAAAGGTGAAGTCACCAATTCCATGAAACAGATGATTGAATGCATCCTGACCAAAGAACCCTTCCCCGGTGTGATTATTGAAGTGATCAAAAATTTAGGCGACACCATGGAACCCCAGCAAGTCGCCTTCTTGATTTATTTGCTCAATAAAGCCTTACCAGGTCATCCAGATGCCATCCAATTCTACAAAAAATTTCCGAACTCCCGCAATTATGTTGTTCAGCCAGGTGAATATAAGTTTCTGGAAGAGCTGGCAGTCGGCCTGGAACGCTCTGCCCTTGTGGAAGTGATGCCTCTTGATGAGGACGAGGAAAATCCGTTGTCCTTACCTGATTCAGTCCCACCAGAGATGGAGTATACCCCACCTGAACCAGTGCAACAGGCCCCGCCACAACCACCCCCTCAGCCTGCTCCAAATCCCGTCCCTCAACCGGTACCTGAACCAGCTCCTGCGGTTGAACCTGCCCAGGAATTTGTGGAACCAGAAATTGAGATACCGGCCGAACCACCCGTTCCAGAGTACGAAATTCCTGACACTACACCTCCCCTGGAGGAGGTTATAAAGCAGGCGGAAACGATGACGGAATTTGAGGAACCATCTGTACACCAGGCTCCCTCTCCACCGCCTCCAAAGGAAGCGCCTCTGCCACCTAAAAAACCAGCTATTAAGCACAATATTAATCGCTCCATGGCGACCTTCACTCTGATGCAGATTTTTAAGGATCAGGGGATGTATGAAAATGCTTTGGAGGTCTTGTTGTTTCTCCGTGAGAAATCCAGTGATACCGAGCGTATCGACCAAGAGGAAAAAGACATTCGAGAACTCATGGCTCGAAACGGCAACAAATAAGTCAACTCTAATAAATAATGTCTGAATCTCAACCGCGGGAAGCCCCTGTGGATATGGAATCCCCGATTCAATTATCAATCCTCATAGTCACTTATAATTCTGCCTCGACGATTAGGGTCTGTCTGGAAAGTGTTTTTCAGGAGCTTCAATCTCTGGACGGACAGGTTATTGTCGTAGATAATCATTCCTCGGATGATACCGTTTCAATTTTAGACGAGCTTTTGACACAGAACACCCATCTCAAAGTTGAAATAAATCGGACAAACCGCGGTTTCGCCGTTGGGAATAACCAGGCGCTTGAAATGGCTGGCGGTCACCATATTCTCATTCTAAATCCAGACACTATTCTCCAAGCAGGCATTCTGAAAAACCTGCTGTTTGAGCTAGAAAAGGATGAAAAAATGGGTGTGGTTGCACCTCAATTACAGTTTCCAGATGGGCGCATACAGAAAACCTGCCGGCGATTCCCGAATCATATGGATGTTATCTATAATGTGTTTGGGCTCTCAGTTCTTTTCCCGGAGAACCGCCGACTCAATGGCTGGAAAATGGGTGATTTTGATCATAAAACCCGTCAAGAGGTAGATCAGCCCGCTGGTGCTGCCTTGTTGGTTCGCGGTGATCTTTTAAGATCCCTGGGGGGCTTTGACGAAAATTTCCCCATGTTCTTTAATGATGTAGATCTATGTAAGCGCATCAAGAAGGCTGGTTTTGCCATCTGGTACTTACCAGAATATGCCATTCAACATCTGGGAGGGGCCAGTGTCAAACAGGTGAAGATGAAGATGACTATTAGCTCCCATGTTTCATTTTTTAGATATTTTGAGAAGCATTTCACCCGGATGTATCAGCAGCCCCTTAACTTTATAGTCGGTGTATTGCTTTACCTGTCTCTCATTCCTCGCCTGCTGGTTCTACTTCTTTTCAAAGGGCAGCGTACGGCTTCCCGAGAAACCCTCTAGAGCGGCAATCTTCATGAATCGTAACCCAAAAATAAAAGCTATTTTCTTTGATATTGGTGGTGTGCTGGTAAAGGTTGATTCCAGCGAATCCGTTCAAAAGTTGTCCAGGGAATTAGAAGTAAGTACTGAAAAAATTCGCCAGGGGATGACCAGAGACTTACTTAATGAATATGAAAAAGGGCACCTGACCTCAAATCAGTTTTATGAGCAGCTCCTCATCAATTATGGTAGCAAGAAGACAATGGATATGGAGACCTTCAAAGGCTACTGGCTGGATGTCCTCTTCCCTTGTACTGACAGTGTGGCTTTTCTCAAGCGAGCGACCAAAGATTTCCCGGTGTGGCTACTGAGCAACACCAACGATTTTCATTATGATCTGCTCATGCAGGATTTCCCCTTTATGAAATGGGTTGAGGGAGGCACCTACAGCTTTATGGTGGGCAGCATGAAGCCAGACCCACCGATCTATGAAGTGGCCATCAAAAAGAGTGGGTTTCGACCAGAGCAAATTCTGTTTATTGATGATTTAGAGGCAAATGTTCAAGCCGCACAGGACAAGGGCATTAATATTATCCATTATGTGGATTTCCCCGGCTTTGGTAAGGAGTTGAGCCAACGCTTTCCAGAATTGGAGTATTTGTTATGAGACTTATTAAAACAATCCTGGCCTTTGTTGTCCTATTGATTCTTTTCAATCTACTGAACAACAGTCAGGGCAGTATACCTCCTCTGGGAAAATTTTTAAACCCTTTCGCGGGATTCTGGCAAAATGGTGAGAAGCTGGACCAGATTGATGAAGTGCTTGATGTAAAAGGACTGCGAGATGTAGTGCAAGTGGTTTGGGATGAGCGTCATGTCCCCCACATTTTCGCAGAGAATACCTATGATGTCTATTTTGCTCAGGGCTTTTTAACAGCTCGTCATCGTCTCTGGCAAATGGAGTTTCAAACCCATGTGGCAGCCGGACGCGTTTCAGAAATCATCGGTGAAAAAGCCCTGGAGTTTGATAGAATGCAGCGTCGCCGCGGTTTGTTAATGGCAGCCGAAACGACCATTCAACATATGGATAAGGATCCAGAGACCCACCTCATTCTGCAGGCTTATGCCAATGGTGTTAACACCTGGATCGAGTCCCTCACACCAGCAACCCTGCCCCTGGAATATAAGCTGCTAAACTATGAACCTGAGGTCTGGTCCACGCTAAAGACAGCGTTGCTCCTTAAGTACATGGCCTGGGATTTAACCGGACGCAACTCAGAAATGGATATGAGCATTATTCAGGCGACTTTGGGTGAGGAATTCGTCAACACATTTTATCCAGAACACACACCACACACAGATCCAGTGATTCCCGCCGCTAAACCCTGGCGCTTCGAAGCCATGGAGCCAGATTCTATTCCCCCTGCATTTGTACCACAGATTGTCCAGGATCTCCGGAAGAACGAACCAGACCAAGATAATGGGAGTAATAACTGGGCAGTTTCAGGTAATAAAACAGCATCAGGGTTTCCCATGTTAGCCAACGACCCCCATCTTGGGCTAAAGTTGCCATCCATCTGGTACGAGATTCAGTTGAGGACACCTGATATGAATGTTTATGGTGTTTCAATGCCTGGTGCCCCAGCGGTGATTGTAGGGTTCAACAAAGATATCGCCTGGGGTGTGACCAATGCGGCCAGTGATGTCATGGACTGGTTTGAAATCGAATTCAAGGATGATTCATATTCTGAATATCTCTACATGGATGAATGGATAAAATCAGATCTGCGGGTTGAGGAAATTTTTATCCGTGGTGGGGAAACGGTCCTGGACAGCTTTGCCATCACGCGCTTTGGACCCCTGGTTTATTTTGGTGAAAACACACTGGAAAATGGACATCCCACTGGTCTGGCCATGCGCTGGTCCGCTCATGATCCTTCTAATGAAATGTTAGCCGTTCGAAACATGAATTTGGCTACTGATCGAGAGACCTTTTACACTGCTATTGAAGATTTTGAAGCACCAGGACAAAATTTCGCCATGATTGCCAGGGATGGTGATATTGCCATCAGACACAATGGTAAATATCCATTACGCGGTCAGGATCAAGGTAAGTTTGTCAGGGCTGGACGGGATACCATTGGTGAATGGCAGGATTGGATTCCCTACGAGCAACTTCCGGCGATTTCTAATCCCTGGAGAGGCTTTGTCAGCTCAGCCAACCAGAATCCGGTTGGTAAAAAATATCCCTACTATATGGGTTGGGATTACGATGACTATGAGCGGGGCTCACGTATTAATGATCGTCTCGGAGAATTGAAGAAAATAAAATTTGGAGATATGCAGGATCTGCATATGGACAATTTTAATATGCAGGCCGAGCTCATGCTGCCATTTCTACTTAAACAGATTGATGTAGAGGCACTTTCTGGTGATATGGGTGTCATTTTAAATGACCTTTACGGCTGGAATTATGTCTCAGATCCTCATGAAAAAGCGGCCTGGGTCTATAAGCAATGGTGGCTACGTTTAGAGAAGGCGATCTGGAATGATGAGTTAAATATTCTTGGTGAGATTAGAAAAATCCCCACCAGATCAGTGACAGCCAGACTCCTCCTGAAAAAGTCAAAGCTGGTGTACTATGATGATATCAATACACCGGAGCAAGAGGGTCGCCCTGAGATTATCAACCGTGCTTTTAAGCAAACCATCATGGATCTGACAGATGAGTTGGGGCCATATGGCGAAGCCTGGGAGCTGGGTCGGGCTCGAGGAACAGATATCAACCATTTACTCTCTGTAAAGGGCCTGGGACGAACGGGTCTTTATACTGGCGGTGGCCAGGGCATTGTAAATGCCACCAAGAAAGACCATGGACCCTCCTGGCGTATGCTTGTGGAATTGGGTGATCGCCCTACAGCCAAGGGCATTTTTCCTGGAGGACAGTCTGGAAATCCAGGTTCACCTTATTATGACAATGCTGTAGATAATTGGGTCGCCGGCAAATATTTCGATATTCATTTTCTGGATTCCACTGATATAGATCTCAATTCAAAACTCTCATTGACTCGCTTAAGGAATTATCAATGATCAACATTTTAACACCTCTCATAATTGTCTTTATCCTACAACTCATCCTCTACTCCTGGTGGTGGATTATTCTGGTTCCCCTGGTTATTGGTTTCTTTGAAAAAGATTCAGCATTGAAAGCTTCTGCAGGTACCGGCCTGGGCGTTTTCCTGCTCTGGTTTGGAATGGCTGTATATCAATGGAAGAATGGTGGGGAAATCATTGTCATACGCATTGCTGAAGTCATGGGTGTCGGATCAGGTTTTGTACTGGCTCTGGCCACGGGTCTGGTTGGCTTTCTGGTTGCCCTGGTGGCTGGCTATGCTGGTTTCTCACTGAGAAAAGTTCTGATCAAGGAATACCAGATATCGTAACGAAAAAAAAAGCCAAGGAACCCCTCATTTATGAGGAGCCCCTGAGAACCATCCCGCATAATGTCTTTAGGGATAACAATCCCGATTATGATGAATTAGAGCGACGACCCAGAATGCCTGTGGTAGCCCTCCTTGATAATATCCGCAGCATGTTTAATGTGGGATCTATGTTCCGGACAGCCGACGGTGCCTGGCTGGAAGAAATGATTATTAGTGGTTATACTGCCTCACCTCCCCGAAAAGAAATAGCCAAAACTGCTCTAGGAGCTGAGTACTCAGTACCCTGGAGAGGCATTCCTGACCCTGTTGATGCCCTTCGCGCCTTAAAACAGAGGGGTTATACTGCTATTGCCCTTGAGCACACCACGCGGAGCCAGTCCTATACCAGTGTCGAGTATGACTTTCCCCTGGTCTTTGTGGTGGGGAATGAGGGCGTGGGGATTCAAGACGATATCGTCAAGAAATGCGATTTTGCTGTAGAACTACCTCAAAACGGCATGAAAAGCTCCATGAATGTTGCTGTGGCATTTGGAATTATGCTTTATGAGTTGAGACGTCAGTGGGATTCAAAAAATCAACCTTGACCAAGCTGGCAAGTTAAATAACTAGTGGAACCCTCATTTTAAGCTAACAACAATTTGTACTGGCAATTGTTAAGTTGCGGCTTACTTTTTTGCCAATTGACATGGCTCACAGGGGATGAATCAAGATTTGAACTGTGTTACACTGATCCATATATTAAACGATATTTAATTACGATAATATTCCTAAGGAGGATTTATGATTAAAAAGGTACTTGTTTCAATTTTAGCTCTCACACTGGCTGTTGGTGCATTTGGCCAGTCGCTGGAAGAAAATCTGGGAAAAATGGTTAGTGACAATGCTGAGATGTATCTTATGCCACTGGGGGATGCTTTTGGAGCCTCCATGAATTCAGGATGGTATCATCGTTCTAGGGTACATAAGATGCTGGGCTTTGATATCAGTGTGAAAGCAATGGTTTCAGCGGTTCCCGAGGAAAGTGAGTTCTTTAACTTTGCTTTGAGCGAGACCGATATGGAATTACCCCTTCCTGCTGATTTGATTCCTGGTCAAACCTTAGAAGCCATTAGAATCAGTTTCGCTGATATTTATGAAGGCTCAGACACCAGGACCCCTACTTTCTTTGGACCAGCAGATAGTGCTGGGACATTAGTGGCGAATCCAACCGCGATCAGGGCAGCTTTTGAAGAACAGTTGGCCGAACAGGTGGGTGCAACTGCTGCAGCAATAGCCATGGGGTCAGCAGAAGTGACAGATATTATTAATGGTATTGGGGATTTTCCGCTTCCTCCTGGAATCGGATTACCTGCCCTTCCATTGGTGATGCCACAGATAGCTCTAGGTCTCCCCATGGGTATTGAGGTGACACTCCGTGGTTTTCCAGAAGCCGAGCTTGAGGATATTGGTACTTTCAGCATGTATGGTGGTGGTCTTCGTGTCAATATTGACCAATTTATTCCAATTCCACTGTTTCCAGTGGATATCACTGCTGGAGCCTTCCATTCACAGATGAGCATCGGTAATCTGATTGAATCTTCAAATACATCATTAGGTCTGCAAGTCGGAAAATCTATGAATCTGCTTATTTTTGGTGTCGGCGTTTATGTGGATGCTGCCTACGAGATGAGCTCATTGAGCATTGGCTATGATGTGGATGAATCATTTGGTATTGAAGATAATCGTATCCAGTTTGATATGGAACCGGATCCAGGCATGAGACTTGGTGCAGGTTTACATCTGAAATTGATTCCATTGACTTACTTTAATGTTCATGTAAGTCAAACTCCAACCAATAGTGTAGTCACTGCAGGATTTGGTATCTCACTGAGATAATTACTTCGCAAAGTATGCTAAAAAGGTCATCCCAACGGGATGGCCTTTTTTTTTAACCTCAAACTCACCAGAATCTCCTTGATATTTTCAAAATTAAAGATGCTTCCCATTGGAGTTGAATGTTGCTGTTGACAATCCTTCAATTGGATGAATTATTATTTACGCTCTTTTATTAGAACTAGCTGATTTTTAGAGAATTATGTTCTATATTCAAGATTGATTACTGGAGGACGATATGATCGACTATGATGAACATATAGATGATGAAATGAAAGTGATGAATGAAGGTGGGTCTTCGACAAAAAAAGGACCAAAACAAATCATTCGTCTCAATGACCCGGTTAGCAGTCTGGAGCTCAGAAAATCAATCTGCATATCTGGAGATACCAGCATTGCAGCCTGTTTACAGCTGATGAAAGATGAGCGAATTGGTTGTCTCCTCATTACCGAAGATAAAAAGCTGAGTGGCATATTTACGGAGCGTGATATTATTCGTCGAATCGTTGGGAAAAACTTGTCCCACGAAGACATCGATGTCGAGAACTATATGACCAGCGATCCTGATACCCTGATGGCTGATGCCCCACTGGCCTTTGCCTTGAATTATATGGTTGTGGGTGGTTATCGTCATGTCCCCATTGTGGATGAGGATAATAAACCACAGGCCTGTCTTTCCATTAAAGATGTCGTGAAGCATATTGGGGATCACTATTTTAGTGAAATCGCCAACCTGCCTCCAACCCCCAAAAATCCTGGTTGGGCAACCGTTGATGGTGGTTGATTAACCTCGTTTCCAGTTTATAAAGAAGGCATTTAATAAAATTGATTAACCGTCCTGATCTTGGTCGCATAAAGGCTATACTCTTTGATTTTGACGGAGTCGTTGTGCAAAGTGAAGATGTATACGATCGAGCCACCAAAAAACTTGGTGAAAAATATGGTGTGCAAATTCCAGCCCCCTTTTATGAAGCCAATCGAGGTATTGCCGAATCGCTTTTTTATGAAAGATTTAAAACAGAATTTGAGTTAGAGGTCGATATGATGTCTTTACAGGCAAATGGCAAAAGGCTACTCTGGGCCGAATTCTCATCTTCGGTACATTACACACCTGGATTCCAACAGTTTTACACCAACATCCGCAAGCATGTGGGCCACGTAGCATTAGTAACCGCCACCCCCAGACCACTCATTGACGAGATTTTTAAAAATTCAAACATATCGGTGGATTTTGATTTCATAGTGACCTCAAGTGACGTTGAAAAGACCAAACCGGCTCCTGATTCCTATCTGAAAGCATGTAGCCAAATTGGAGTGGACCCTGCCCAGGCTCTAGTTATTGAGGATTCTCCCACTGGCTTGCGAGCCGCAACTGCTGCAGGTTGTCAAACTATAGCGATTACCACAAGCTGTAGCAGGGATTCCTTAAAAGAAGCGAATTTTGTTGTTGACAGCTTCGGTGAACTCGAAGAACTTTTAACCATTGCATGAGGGACAAGAATGAGTTGGTATAAACAGTTTGATCTGGTCTGGTTCCCTGTCGTTGATTTTGAGCGAGCCAAAGCCTTTTATCAAGATGATCTGGAGTTTGAACTGGTTCTGGAAGACCAGGAGTCCAGCTGGGCTGAATTTCAAATTAGCCCCGGAGCCAAGATTGCCATCCACGGTGTTAAAGCCACAAACGCAAATCCCATTGGGGCCCTCGTCATTGATGTTGAAAATATTGAAAAATCCGAACTATTTCTGAGGGGGAAGGGTATCAAATTATTTGATAAGGAAGAAATTCCGGGTCTTACACGCCTCGCCTCGTTTACAGATCCAGATGGTAATGTCATCCAACTAAGCCAGTCCCTGGTGGAGTAAGCCAGCCTTCATGAGCGCTATTATTCTTGATTCAGCTATGGGATCCCGCCTCGAAGAGATGGGTCACAAGCTAACGGCACCCCTCTGGTCAGCCACAGTTCTACAATCTAATCCCGAAGACATCACTCAGATTCATAAAGAGAATATTGAAGCGGGAGCTCAGGTCATTTCCACCAATACCTTTCGAACCACTCCATATGCTTTACATCAGGCCGGACTATCTGGGGTTGATGCACACACCCGTGCTCGAGCTTTAACCCTGCTGGCAATTCGCCTGGCCTGGAAAGCGGTTCAAGAATCAGGCAAAGATATCAAAATTGCTGCCTCAATCGCACCCCTGGCAGATTGCTGGGCCCCCCAGGAATTTCCTGGAAATATTATTTCAAGACCCTGGCATGATGCCCAATTGGATAATCTGGCTCATCATTCAACGGATATTATGCTTCTGGAGACCATGAATTCCGCCCGGGAAGCAAAGGGTTTAACGGAGCTGGCCTTGCGTTATGATAAACCGGTCTGGGTTTCCTTTGCTCTCAATGGAGAAGGCAACATCTATAATGGTGATGATATCGTCACAACAGCCAAATTTCTTGAAAAGAAGGGTGTCTCCGCCATTGGGGTGAACTGTTCCAATCTAGAAGTTTCGAAGATGGCCCTCCGTGAGCTGCGTGAAGCCGTTTCTGTGCCCTTGCTGGCCTATCCCAATGTGGAGCTGGAGCAACCTGAGAGTAAAAGAAAGAAAAAGATTAAAAAGGTTACTCCTACAGCTTTTGTGGCCTGGTCTGAAGAAGTCAAAGAGCTGGGTGTCGAATTTATTGGTGCTTGTTGTGGCTCGGATCATACTCATATCAAAGCATTGGCTGACCAAAACGATTCCTGATTTTCTCAGTTGTTAGACCAGCAAAACTTTTCCAAAAAACTCATCAAATGGTTCCAGACTGAGCGGGCGCACTTGCCCGTTCCCGGTAGAGGCGATTCAAATCCATATGCCATTTGGGTGGCTGAAGTCATGCTCCAGCAAACTCAAGTCACTACGGTTTGGCCTTATTACAAAAAATGGATGCTTGATTACCCCACGATTTCACATGTAGCTGCTGCCGAACAGGATCAAATTTTAAAAAGCTGGGAAGGTTTGGGTTATTATTCCCGGGCTAGAAATCTCCATCGCGGAGCAAAATTTGTTATGGAGGAGTTTGGTGGCGTTCTACCTGCCACTGTCACCGAGTTGCTAAAAGTTCCGGGCATAGGTCCATATACTTCTGCCGCTATTGCCAGTCTGGCCTTTGGAGTACCAGAACCACTTATTGATGGAAATGTTTTACGTGTTTATACAAGGGTAACACGAATCACGGCAGATATCGGTCAGTCCAGTACGAAAGCAACGATTTCAAGTGAATTGGCTCAACTTATTAGCCCAGATCAATCGGCTGAGTTTAACCAGGGTCTCATGGACCTGGGCCGGGTGATTTGCACACCTAAAAATCCAGGATGTGAATCCTGTCCATTAAAAAAGGTCTGCTTGAGTGCAAGGACTGAAGATGTGGAATCCTTTCCAGTAAAGAAAAAACGTAAACGTCTCCCACATTATCAGATCGTTATTGGTGTTATCCAAAAAGGGGAATATTGCCTCATCCAAAAACGACCTGCCAATGGTTTACTGGGAGGTTTGTGGGAATTTCCAGGTGGAAAAATTGAGATGGGAGAGAGTGGTGAAGAGGCTCTCCTGCGGGAAATCAGAGAGGAAACCGGTCTGGATGTTGATCTCGATCAAAAGATTGGAACCATCAATCATGCCTATACTCATTTCAAAATTACCATGTCGGCCTGGCATTGTACCTGGATAAGAGGTGAAGCTCAAACCCACGCAGCCAGCGAAAACAGGTGGATTCCCTTTACTGATATCAATAGATATGCCTTCCCAAAGGCAAATTTAAAAATTCTTGAACTCATCACTCCGCCATCTTGAAAATTAATTCTTTTTTATTCCAGAGGCGGGATCGGCTGGATGTATAGGGGTGGCGCGTTTATCTTATAGATCGTTTTGAAACATTGAAGGAGATATTTCCATGATACGTATTCTGTCGGTTCTGTTCCTGAGCATCACCTGTGTAATAGGACAAATCCAGTTAATTCCCCAGTCTGTGGCTGCCGCCGATGACCCCATGTCTGTGGGTATCAATCCTGCCGGTTTGGCGTTTAACAAACACACTGAAACCATGATGGTTGGACATTTTGACGGCAGTGCCTTTACAAAAGATTTCGGTTACTTCAGCCAGAATAACACCACTGGTTTTGGGTACCAATGGGATGTGATTTCAGCTAGAAATATTTATCAATTCAGCCAGGGCTTTAAAGTCTCAACGTCCCATGCTATGGGAATAACCTATTCCTTCGACCATTCAAAGTGGGATGAAGGTCGTTTGGACCTGGGGTGGATGCATCGTCCCTTCCCCATGATGGCCCTTGGAGCCAATATTCAGAACGCCTGGTCTGCTAATGATGACTTCAGACATTTGACTGGAGGAGTTGCTTTTCAAAGTCGTACTGGTCGCTGGGGTGGCGGTGTAGATCTAGGGGTTACCATAGATGATTCCGGCACTGAAACCGATTATATCATGGACCAGAGTATGACCGTATTCGTTGAACCTCTCGAGGGCTTTCGTGTGAATGCCTGGGTGGATCTGGACAACACAAATTCAACGGGAATATCCCTGAGTATGTTTCTACCAGACGCAGGCTTTGAAAGCCATTCAAGATCTAACAGCAGTGCCCAGTCTGTGGTAGTTCGTTCCAGCAAAAATCCTTATCGCACACTATTGGGTGGGAAGACAGTAAAGAAAAACCAGAAGACCTATCTGAGGATGCATCTCAAGGGCTTAATCATCGAAGAACCAGAGATGAGACGTCCAAAGATGCCCTTCAATTTTAATTTTGATATTCCTTTCCTCAGCGGGCAGACTGTTTATGGAAGACAACTTAAAAAGCTCATTGATCAGATAGATGAATATACCGATGACCCAAATCTCAATGGTTTGATTATTGACCTGGGGAATATCAGGGGTGGGTTTAGCAAAATGTCTGAAATACGCAATGCTTTTCAACGCTTCCACGATGCAGGGAAAGAAATCATCGTCTATAGCAAATTTGGCCTGGGCAATGGGTCGACGTATTTGCTTTCCATGGCCGATGAAATTTATGTTCACGAGATGACAGGCGTTGACCTTCGAGGGTTAGGTATGGAAATTACCTTTTTCAGGGGTCTCCTGGATACCCTGTCTATTGTCCCTGAAGTGTGGCGAGTGAGCCCTTACAAAACAGCCGGTGATATGTATTTGAATAGCACCATGTCTGATGCTATGCGTGAAAACTATTCACAACTTTTGGATGGGGTCTACGAAGAATTTGTACGTGGAATATCAGAAGGAAAAATTTGGGAAGATGAAAAAACTCGTGCTGTGATTGATGCAGGGCCTTACATGCTCACAGCCGATGCCAAGGAAGCTGGATTGATTACAGGCACAATGTATCCAGATGAGTTCGATGACTATGTAAAAGACCTTAATGATGGCAAGGTCAATATCATTAAACCAGAAAAAGAAAAAGTGAGTCCAGATTATCAATATGCCTGGCGTAATGATAAGGTGAATGACCGTATTGCCGTTATTTATGCAGTTGGAGGTATCGTCTCAGGCGAAACAAGACCTGGTCCATCTGGCTCAAAAAACATGGGTGATGAAACCATTGCAGCAGCAATTAAACAGGCTCGCGAAGATAAAAGTATCAAGGCAATTGTTCTCAGGATAGATAGTGGAGGTGGTTCAGCTCTGGCCTCAGATATCTTGTGGCGGGAAATTATCAGGACCACCAGGGAGGACTCCAGCAATGTGAAGCCCGTTATAGCCTCCATGTCTGACGTTGCAGCTTCTGGTGGATACTATATTGCCTGTGAAGCGGATAGTATTATTGCATATCCCTCCACCATCACCGGATCGATTGGTGTCATTGGAAGCCGCCTGAATTTCTCGCAGCTTAAAGAGCGTTTTGGGCTACATACTGATAAAATCCTCCATGGAAGACATGCTGATTTTGCCAGCGGCAATAGACTGGCTACTGATGAGGAATCAACCATGATTCTGGCTTCAATTAATGACACGTACTTACGATTTAAAGAGCGTGTGGTGGCTGGACGTGAAAAGCTAAATGATGTTGATGCCCTGGATAGCCTGGCTCTGGGTCGCGTATGGACTGGTAGTGATGCAAAAACCTATGGTCTCATTGATGAATTAGGCGGCTATTACGAAGCCATTGAATTGGCCAAAGCAGCAGCAGGGATTGAAGGCGATGTAGATATCGTTGAGTTGCCCAATTACAAACAGAAAACAAATTTCAAAAAACTGTTTGGTGGCGAGGCTAACATTAGCCTGGGTTCTGATGTGCTGGAGACACTGCACGTAGACGATTTGATTACCATCCTAGAGGGTGATCAAATTCAAATGATTCTTCCAGTGAAAATTGAGATCAAATAAGTGCGGTTAACTGCGAATTTTGCAGATCTAGTGAAAAAGTAAAAATTGAAACGGACCCCTGCTGGAATTCGTGTTTCACTGGTTTAGGTGACCAATGTCCCAGAACTTGATTGAAAAAATCGCTCAGAACTTTGCTGTTGATCTGAAGCAGGGGACCCGTGTACATCAAGGTGACTTCCTGTTTATCTCACCGCAGCATATTCTGACCCATGACAATACAGGGGCAGTGATAAACAAGTTCCTGACGATTGGTGCCAAACACATACACAATCCCCGGCAACCCATGTTTGCCCTTGATCATAATGTTCAAGATACTGGGATCGACAATTTACAGAAATATGCTGCTATCGAAGTCTTTGCCCATGAGATGGGTGTAGACTTCTATCCTGCAGGCCGTGGTATTGGTCACCAGATCATGTGTGAAGAGGGTTATGCCTGGCCTGGCACCCTGGTATTGGCCTCTGATAGCCATGCCAATATGTATGGCGGGCTGGGGGCACTTGGAACACCTGTGGTGCGTACCGATGCAGCGGCTATCTGGGCAACCGGACAAACCTGGTGGCAGATTCCACCAGTTGCCTGCGTTGAACTCAGAGGTGCTCTGCGACCAGGTGTTTCCGGGAAAGATGTTATCATCACTCTGGCAGGTCTTTTTAATGGGGATGAAGTACTTAACCATGCTCTGGAATTTACTGGAAATGGTGTAGCATCTCTCAGTATTGACCAGCGCCTGACAATTGCCAATATGACCACAGAGTGGGGTGCCCTGGCTGGGGTTTTCCCCATTGACAACCTGACTTTTGACTGGCTTGAGGCAAGGGCAGTTGTTCTTGAAAGACGAGGTCTTTCTGGGATTTCTTCTGATGCCACGGCAGTTGATGGGGAATCGCCTCGTTTGAATTTTGGAGCCATCTCAAAACTGAAACATTCCGCACCTTATGCTGATCCAGATGCCTATTATGCCAAAACATTGAGTCTCGATTTGTCCACTGTTGAACCGCATATTGCAGGTCCAGATTCGGTAAAAATTATCAGCCCAGCAAAAACGTTAGAAATGGAGAACCTGAAGATACAGAAGGCATATCTACTTTCCTGTGTGAATAGCCGTGCAAATGACCTGTCAGAAGCCGCCAGGATCATCAAAGGGCAAAAAGTAGCGAAAGTAGCGAGGGATGTGGAATTCTATATTGCAGCTGCATCAAGTGAGGTTCAGGCAGAGAGTGAAACCCGGGGTGATTGGCAGATATTGTTGGATGCTGGAGCAATCCCACTCCCACCTGGTTGTGGACCATGTATTGGGCTTGGAGTAGGTTTGCTGGGAGAGAGTGAAGTTGGGATTTCCGCCACTAATAGAAATTTTAAAGGTCGCATGGGGGCACGAAGCGCCAGGACTTATCTGGCCAGTCCAGCTGTGGTAACTGCCTCGGCAGTGGCTGGTAAAATGGTATCTCCCTTTGATTATTCAGGTGACCATCCCCAGGGCGAGATCAAGTTAAACACCCAGAAAACACACAATGCTCATGATATTGACATCCTGGAGGGATTTCCACAAAAGCTATCAGGAAAGATTCTCTTTTGCCATCAGGACAATCTGAATACTGACGGTATCTTCCCAGGTAAGTACACTTACATTGATACGTTTACTCCCGAACAACAAGCTGCAGTGGTCATGGAGAACTATGATAGTGACTTTACTGGGCTAGTCAATTCAGGCGACTTTCTTGTGGGAGGATTCAATTTTGGAACAGGTTCTTCTCGTGAACAAGCAGCTACAGCACTAAAATATTGTGGTCTGGCTCTGGTAATAGCCGGTTCGTTCAGCGAGACCTTCAAAAGAAATGCCATTAATAATGGTTTTTTAGCCCTGCAAGCCCCTGATCTGGTCAGAGATTTACTGGATTATTTTGGTCGCGATAAACTTACGATGGCCACAGATATTGAGGCCACCATACATTTTAGTAACAGTAGTATTGACTATAATGGAAAAACGTATCCGCTCAGTTCTGTGGGGATTGATGCCCAGACCCTGTTCCTTTCAGAAGGACTGGAAAACTGGGTAAAAGAAAGGCTGACATGAGTTTCAATTCTTTTCTGATAAACAAAACGATGCCCAGAGGTGTTGAACCTGGATCGCCAGAATACCGGGGCCATGTTGGTGTGCTTGAAGGCTGGGTTTCCATTATTGGTAACTTTGTTCTTTTTGTCATTAAGTTGGTTTTTGGGTGGATGGTAAGCAGTATTGCACTCATTGCAGATGCCTTTCACACATTGTCCGATGTGGCAACCTCCATTGTGGTTATTTTTGGGTTTAAGGTTGCCCAAAAACCGGCTGATAAGGAACATCCTTTTGGCCATGGTCGGGCAGAAACTATTGCTACTTTGACCATTGCCATTCTCATGGCGGTGGTAGCCCTGGAATTCTTCAAGGGCGCTGTGGATCGGTTGTTCTTCTCTGATACGGATATCGATGTATCAAAGATTGACTGGTTGGTAATCGGTGTTGTGACCCTGACTGCGTTGGGTAAAGCCTGGATGGCTTACTTTGCCTATCAATTGGGTGATCTCATTGATTCAGATGCATTACGTGGTGATGCAGTTCATCACAAAAGTGATGTCTATACCACCTTGTTGGTGATTGGTGCTCTTGTGGGAGCCTATTTTGGTGTCCCCTATGTGGATGGTATCATGGGTCTTGGTGTGGCCATCATGATTCTTCATGCGGCCTACGAAATTGCCAGAGAGGCAATAGATGACCTCCTGGGCAAGCCAGCCACGACTGAGTTTATTCAGGAAATCACAACCCGGGCTACAACGGTTCCTGGTGCACGCCAGGTTCACGATGTGGTCGTTCACAACTATGGTGACCAGAGCTTTATCTCATTACATATTGAAATTGATGAAGCGACTTCGCCGGCTATCGCCCACAATATTGCTGATAATGTTGAACATAAACTGGCCCATGACTTAAATGCTCAAGTGGTGACACATATTGATCCAGTCGCTGTTTCAGGAAAAAATGTAAAGAAAGTTCGCAAAATCATAGAGAAGGCCATATCCGTCTTTAATGAACAATTCACCGTTCAAGACTTACGAATTGTTGGTGAAGATCCAGTAGAATCCATCCTTTTTGAACTTCCCGTACCAGCAGATTGCGAAAAAAAGAGCGAGATAGAATCTTCTATCCGCGAAGCACTGGGTTTGGCATATGCTCGGGCCGCAGTCATTATTGAATTCAAAGCGCAGATGACAGAGTAGATTGGTGAAGGTAGAAGGTAGAAGGTAGGAAGTAGGAAGTAGGAAGTAGGAAATGGAACCAGAAGTATCTAAAATGGTACAGACAAGCAGGGGTAAGATCACTCATTTTACAGATCTGGTAGTATGGCAAGAAGCTCATGCGTTGGTTCTAGAAGTATATGCCTTGATTGAAAAATTTCCTGAAAGAGAAAAATTCGCACTAGTACAGCAACTCATTAGAGCAAGTGTTTCTATTCCAGCGAATATCGCAGAGGGATTTCGACGAAGAACAAAACCAGAAAAAATCAGGTTCTACAATATTGCCCAGGCTTCTTTGGCAGAGGTCACCTATTTCTTCATTCTCGCTAAAGACCTGAAATATATTACTAGCGATCACAGAGAGCAGATCGATCTGCTAGACAAAAAATTAACACGACTTATTCAATCAATTCAGAAATGATCCCTGGATGCCCCCCACTACCTACTACAGTCTACACTAATGGCACTCAACTATGAGAACTAACGTGTCAAGATTTCCTTATAGACACATCATGTGGGACTGGAATGGAACCCTCCTGGATGACTCAAGGATGGCTGTCATGGTCATTAATGAGACCCTGGCAAAAAGGGATATGCCCACCATAAGCCATGACCACTATCAAAAAATATTTGGCTTCCCGGTTATCGATTATTACCGGCGTCTGGGCTTTGATTTTGTGGAAGAATCTTTCGAGGTAGTTGGCACAGAATTTATCGAAGGATATGAAAAGCATAAGTTCGATATTGGTCTTCACACGGGAGTTGAGGAGGTTTTATTAAAACTGGGTTCATTAAGAGTTGGTCACTCAATTCTTTCAGCCTATAAGCAAAATACCCTGGACGAATTGGTGGCTCACTTTGGACTTACCCATCGATTCTTAAAAATAGTAGGTTTAAACAACCACTATGCCCATAGCAAGGTGGATAACGCGGTGCAATGGATGTCTGATCTAAATCTGCCACCAAACGATGTTCTCTTTGTCGGTGATACTGCCCATGACCATGAGGTTGCTGAAGCCATTGGTGTTGATTGTGTCCTCATCCCTGGTGGACACCAGACCAGAGAAGCACTTGAAGCAACAGGTGCACGAGTTGTGGAAAAGATTCAGGATATTTTATCACTATAGTATTATGCAGGTAAAGCAGGACATTTCGACAGGCTCAATGTCCGGATTATTCCGGAGGCTGAGCTTGTCGAAGCCTCAATTTCCCCTGCTTTCTCCAACAATCATTCTATCTATATTTTGGTTTCAACCAAATGAGGGGTTAAAAAATGCCTAAACCGACCATAGTCACTTTACCAGGAGATGGAATTGGACCAATCGTTCTGGAGGAGACCTTACGTGTTCTGGAAGCTGCTGGATTCAAGGCAAATTACGTAGAAGGGGATATTGGTTGGGAGTTCTGGAAGCGTGAGGGAGACCCTTTACCTCAGCGCACCCTTGACCTCATCGCAGAACATAAGATCGGCCTGTTCGGAGCCATCACCTCTAAACCCAAAGATGAATCTCTTGAGGAACTAGCCCCTGAATTGAAATCAGCTGGTCTTGTCTACTCAAGCCCTATTGTCGGTTTGCGTCAACATTTCGGTCTGGACATCTGCCTGCGTCCCTGCCATTCCTATCTCGGTAATCCCTTGAATTTTGTACGCCGTGGCCCAGACGGTAATCTTGAAGAGCCATCAGTTGATGTTGCAATATTCAGGCAGAATACAGAAGGCTTGTATGGGGGCGTGGAATGGAGCAATCCTCCCGAGCATGTACATGATGCATTCATGACCCATCCTAAATTCAGGCAAAATTTTGGTAAAACGCCAATTGATGAGCTTTCCATTTCAACTCGCATCTTTACCAAAAAGGCTACTGAGAGAATCCTAAGGGCCGCCTTTGAACATGCCAGGAGGTATGAGTATAAATCAGTTACGGTTTGTGAGAAACCCAATGTGATTCGCGAAACCTCAGGGATGATGTACAAAATGGCCCAGGAAATTCAGAAAGCTGATTTTCCAGATATTGAATTATGGAATACCAATATTGACGCACAGATGATGTGGCTGACCAAAAACCCCGAGAATTATGGCGTCATCGTAGCAGGCAATATGTTCGGAGATATTGTTTCAGATGGATTTGCTGGTCTCATTGGTGGCCTGGGGTTTGCAGCCAGCGCCCAGTATAATCCAGACACAGGAATTGGTGTGTTTGAGCCAACCCATGGTTCAGCTCCAAGGTACGCTAGCTATGAAACTTCTATTGTTAACCCCATTGCCATGATCGAAGCGGCCTGTATGATGCTGGATTTTATTGATGAGCAAACCATTGCCCTCAATATTCGAAAAGCTGTTGCTGAAGTTATAGATGAGGGACAAATACGCACCTATGATATGGCGCGCCTGCCTGGCACTTCTGATGTCTTTCACAAAGGTGCAGCTTCAACCAAACAAATGGCAGATGCCATCATAGCCAAGCTCACATAAGCATAATTCCAACATTGTCGTCCCGAGCACTTCGGCTTCGCTCAGCATAAACTCCATCGAGGGATACGGACCCTTCGACGGGCTCAGGGTGACGACTCTGGATGACTGCTCAATGTCCGTGGTTGGTTAATATTCAGGGGGATATAAACACCTCATTATACATGTTTTAGGCACCTTTTGCGATGATTGATATCTCCAAAGAAAATGTCCATTTAATAAATTAAGTATTTATTAAGTCGAGATATTCTACTTAACTTAGAGCCATGATGGACTTAATGGGAGAACGGATAAAACGCAGGAGAGAAAAGCTCCATATTCAAGCCAGTGATCTGGCCAAGTCAATTGGTGTAACTGCAAGTCTGATCTCTCAAATAGAGCGGGCCAAGGCATTTCCTTCCATACTGACACTGAAAAAGATTGCTGACGCCCTGCACATCACAGTGGGAGCGCTTATTGGTGAGGAAAGTAGTCTCAACCAGCACCCGCTCGTCCACACAAATGAAAAGAAATTTGTGAAAAAAAACAAAACAGGAACGAAATCCTATCTGCTTTCTCATCATGACCCGGATAAAATTATGGATCCCTTTTTCCTCGATTTTCCGACAAAGGGCAATTCAAAAGATATTATGACCACCAACAATCCCAGACAGGAATACTGCTATGTAGTTAAGGGAGCATTTGAAGTGGTGGTTGGAGCCAATAGTTACAACATAGAGGAGGGTGATAGCTTTTACTTCACCTCAAAAGAACAACATTTATTCACCAACACATACTCAGCCAACTCACAGTTACTGTGGGTCGTGAATCAGAGCAGCTGAGCCCATTTATTCACCAGAAACAGGAGTGATGTAATGTCAAATACACAAAATAGTACAAGAGATATGCAGATTTTTCAGCAGTTAGATATAGATGTTTTAATGGATCGTCATGATCTCAGCGAAGAGAGCAGAAATACGATCATGAGCGAAAACCTGCTTCCACCCAGCATGCTCTCACGGATGCACAACAGCTTCCCACAACATTCAATCCTCAAGCCGCGATACGAAGCCCTGTTTACCCACGGCAAGAACAAATATTCCACCATTGTCGGGTTCAGAGAGGTCTGCAGTATTCTCAGGGAGAACGGCATTGAACTCACAGAAATGAAAGAGCGTGAGCTGTTTGTGGAAGTCTATGCCTTCCTGGCCACCAAACACATTCTGAACACCATCAACTGGAACAACTATCTTGAAGATCCTGTTTTCCAGTTGGTTTTTCCTCAACCGGATATGATCGCCAAAGAAGTAGTGGATGAATACAAGTCCATTGAGGATGATGGGGAAAGAATGAAAATGGTGGTGGCCTATCGCGATAAGACCAATCCCCACGATGGTAAACAGATATTGAACCGCCCCTCTTTCTATGATGAAGAAGGCGGGTTGGAAGCCGTGGATGGTGGCCAGCATAAGTATCCCCAGGTTTTCCTCTTGTTTGATAAGACCACCCAGGGTTGTTTTGCCTACTGTACCTATTGCTTCCGCCATGCCCAGGTTCGAGGAGATGAAGATATGTTCATCCAGGATGATGTGGCTCAGGTGCATAGCTATCTGCGTCTGCATAAAGAGGTTACAGATATTTTGATCACTGGTGGTGATGCCGGATATATGCCAGCTTCCCGCCTGGCTGCCTATCTGGAACCCATCATGCACGACCCGGAATTGATGCACATCCGCAATATCCGAATTGCTTCACGGGCATTGACCTACGAACCAGACGTGGTACTCCAGCGTAAATATGATGATGCTCTAGAATTGTTTGGACGACTCATCGACCATGGTGTCCAGGTGCTTTGGATGGGTCATTTCTCAACACCTAAGGAAATGCTCAATATCCACACCATTGCTGCCATTCGCAGATTACGCAAACATGGGATTAATGTGAGAAGCCAGAGCCCCATGATGAACCATGTCAGCCTCTTTATGGATGACAATGGTAAGGTGGATATTGATCGTTCCGCTCAGAATTGGATCGATCTGGCCCATATGTTGATGATGCTGGGTATGCAGTTTCACTCTATTTACTGTGCTAGACCCACAGGTGAGCATGGCTACTTTACGGCACCATTGGCAGATATGGATAAAATCTTCAGCAAGATCTATCATTCACTGCCTTCTGTGGCCAGGCCTTCACGCTATATCACCATGACTTCTTCGGCAGGGAAGGTCTCGCTTTTGGGTACCGTTACTGTTAATGGTGACAAAGCGTTTGCCTTGAAGTTCAACGAAGCCCGAAATATGAAGTGGATGGATAAGGCCTTTCTGGCCAAATATGACGAGGAAGAGAATACCATCGAAAAACTCATCCCCTATGGAACTGAGAAATATTTCTTTGAAGACGAGCTCGCTCAGATTGAGGACGATCTTCAGGAAAAATTTGATAAAAGCGAATTAAACAAGGATCAGGTCTTACAAGTTCTTAAGGTAGAATAACTATGATCAACAAGTTGGTTGGGTCGGATACAGAAGCTGTATCTGATATTTTTGATGGCGCCATAGTCATGATCGGGGGATTCGGCGAAGCTGGAAGCCCCATTGAATTGATTCATCGGCTCATCGATCTTGGCAGTAAGAATCTCACCGTGGTAAGTAACAACACGGGAAGTGGCAATGTGGGGATAGCCGCTCTCATTGAAAACCGACAGGTCAGTAAAATGATCTGTTCCTTCCCCCGCAGTACAAATTCAGTGGTCTTCCCAGAGCTTTATCGAGCAGGTGAGATCGAGCTGGAGTTGGTTCCTCAAGGAACGCTTGCAGAACGGATTCGTGCTGGAGGTGCCGGGATACCAGCCTTCTACACACCCTCATCTGTGAACACCCCACTGGCTGAAGGCAAAGAGATTCGAGAATTCAATGGTCAAGCCTATGTCCTTGAATATGGTATCAAAGCCGATTTTAGTTTGGTGAAATGTGAAACAGCAGACCGATATGGTAATCTGACCTATCACAAAACAGCTCGGAATTTTAGTCCCATCATGTGTACGGCTGGATCAATGACCATTGTTCAGGCCAAACACATTGTGGAACCAGGGGGCATTGACCCTGAAAATGTCATCACTCCTGGAATATTTGTGAATCGTGTGGTGGAGATCAATGCTCCCCAGCATGAATCTATTCTGGTTACAAATGGTGAGAGGTACCCACGATGAATACGACTGAACGCTTGGGATGGAGCCGGAACGAAATGGCTCAGAAGGCTGCTCAAGATATCCCTGATGGGTCTTATGTGAATCTGGGAATCGGTATGCCGGAATTGATCGCAGATCATGTCCCCGCCGGTATCGAAGTCATTTATCATACTGAAAATGGCTTGTTAGGTATGGGACCTGTTCCAGAAAAAGGACAGGAAGATATTGAGCTCATCAATGCAGGAAAAAAATATGTTACTGCTATAAATGGAGCCTCTTTTTTCCATCATGCTGATAGTTTTACCATGATTAGGGGTGGACACCTTGATATTTCCATCCTGGGAGCACTGCAGGTTTGTGAAAAAGGTGATCTGGCCAATTGGTCCACTGGAAAACCAGGAGCTATCCCTGCTGTGGGTGGTGCAATGGATTTGGTTGCCGGCGTGAAAAATGTCTGGGTGATCACGGATCACAATACTAAGGACGGTCAATTTAAATTGGTAAACAACTGCAGTTTCCCCCTCACGGGTAAAGGTGTGGTGGATCGGGTGTACACCAACCTGGCCATTATTGAAATCACCGAGGAAGGACTCAAGGTGAGGGAGATGGCTCCTGGCGTCACCTTTGATTATCTTCAGGAAAAAACCGAACCAAAACTTCTTCAGTAACATCCATTATAAGGTCCTCAGAAATGAACGATCAGAAAAAAACAAACGCTTCAATTTATGCAGATGCAGTTGAAGTGTTGCCTGGTGGTGTGAGCCGCAACACCATTTTTCACAAACCATTTCCCCATTATGTAGCCGGTGCCCAAGGTTGTATCGTCACCGATATCGATGGGGTGGAGCGAGTTGATTTTGCCAATAATATGGCATCTCTCATCCATGGTCATGCCTACCCACCCATTGTTGAGGCTGTGATTGAACAACTCAGAAAAGGTACGGCCTATACTTTGGCAACAGAGATAGAAGTTCGTTACGCCCAGCATCTCACCAGTCGTACACCAAGTTTTGAAAAAATCCGCTTTGTTAACTCCGGGACAGAAGCTGTGATGTCCATGATCAAGACAGCCAGAGCTTTTACGGGGAAACCAAAGATAGCCAGAGCAGAAGGCTCATATAATGGATCCTATGATTATGTAGAGGTGAGTCAGGTTTCCAGTCCAGATAACTGGGGAGACTTAGATAAACCCAATCGTAATCCCCTGGCTTATGGAACTCCCCAGGGTGTGCTGGATGATGTCATTATTTATCCCTTCAATGATGTTGATCGGACCATTCGTTTGCTGGATGAAACCGCTGATGATATTGCCTGTGTCCTGGTTGATCCCATTCCGCATCGAGTTGGACTATTTGAAGCCACGGATGACTTTATAGAAGCTATTTATGCCTGGACCCGCAAGCACAAAACCCTCATGGTCTTTGACGAGGTCATCACCTATCGAACCAACTATGGTGGCGCTCAACAAAACTATCGCGTAAAACCTGATATTACTGCCCTTGGAAAAATGATTGGGGGCGGGTTTCCCGTTGGCGCTTTTGCTGGACGATCTGATGTTATGAAAGTAATGGATCCCAATGAAAGTCCATTACGTTTACCCCATTCCGGCACCTTCTCAGCCAATCCAATCACCATGACTGCAGGTTATGCCGCCATGCAGGATTTTGATCAAGAAGCTGTTCTCAAACTGAATGAACTGACAGCCACGGCGGTTGCCCAGGTCAAGGAAGCTATTCGTGGGGCAGATGTTCCCATGTCAATCTCAGGCTCAGGCTCCATGTTTAGATTACATCCAAGAACCACAACACCAACATCTTATCGTAAAGCCTATCAAGGCAAAAAAGAAAAGGCTGTCATGATGAAAATTCTTGATCATCTCTTCTACAAGGAGAATATCATCATGGTGAATACGGGAACTACAATGTTTTCAACTGCGATTACCCAGAAGGAAGTTGACCAACTTTCTCAAGGTATACTCAATGCTCTTAAAGCAAACAGGGATGAATTAATAGAAGTTCAAGATGACCCGCATGGCTAGTAAACCTGCTGGCGGAAAAGGAAATACCATGAGAAATGTCTATATTTGTGATGCTGTGAGAACGCCAGTGGGTGGCTATGGTGGTTCTCTATCGACGATACAAACAGATGATTTGGCTGCCATCCCCTTGAGGACTTTAAAAGAGAGACATCCACAGATTCAGTGGGATGAAGTAGATGATGTTCTCTTGGGCTGTGCCAATCAGGCTGGAGAGGACAATCGCAATGTGGCCAGAATGGCTTTGCTGCTAGCTGGCTATTCAGAGACCATTCCCGGAGCGACCATCAACCGCTTGTGTGGATCAGGAATGGATGCTGTAGGAACTGCTGCCCGTGCTATCCGAGCTGGTGAAGCAGATCTCATCATTGCTGGTGGTGTGGAAAGTATGTCACGATCTCCCTGGGTTATGGCCAAACCTGACAAGGCTTTTTCCCGGACCCCTGATATGTATGATACCACTATTGGATGGCGTTTTGTAAATCCCTGGATGGATAAGATGGGTCACACACAGTCCCTCATTCAAACTGCAGAAAACATTGCGGAGGAAAAGGGAATTAGTCGCGAGGACCAGGACAAATTTTCATTCTGGAGTCAGACCAAGGCTAAGTCTGCCCAGGAAAATGGATCCCTATCTCATGAAATTATCCCCGTAAACATTCCCCGGCGCAAGATGGATGATCTGGTGTTTGATAAAGATGAACATCTACGTCTAACCCCTCTGGAAAAACTGGGAAGCCTGCGAGCTATTTTGGGAGATGGCACAACCATTACGGCAGGCAATGCATCAGGAATTAATGATGGTGCTGCAGCCTTGATCATTGCATCTGAGGATGCTGTGAAACGTTATGGTTTGACACCTCTGGTGAGGGTGTTGGGTATGAGTGTGGCTGGTGTTGCACCGCGGACCATGGGAATGGGTCCTGTTCCTGCCACAAACAAATTGATGAAGCATCTTGGTTTGAGCCTGGATGATATGGATGTCCTGGAACTTAACGAAGCATTTGCTGCCCAATCTCTGGGTTGTACCCGGGAGCTGGATCTGGCTGATAATGATCCCAGAATTAATCCCTGGGGTGGCGCCATTGCTCTCGGTCATCCCCTGGGGATGAGTGGGGCACGTCTATTGACCACGGCGACCCATCAATTGATGCAGGGAAAAGGCAAGCGCGCCCTGTGCACCATGTGTATTGGTGTGGGTCAGGGCATCGCCACAGTCATCGAGAAGGTTTAGGTTTAATATATTCCCGGACCCTGAGTAGCCCGAAGGGCGTATCGAAGGGCACATTGACAAGCCTTGTCCCGCCGACTATATTCACCCCGCTTTTGCGTTATTAAGAGGTCTTTCTCTGACTTTAACGAGTCCCGGACACTGAGCACTTCGACAATCTCAGTACAGGCCTGTCGAACTGCCAGGGACGAAAAGGATAAGCTAGAGAAATTCGACGCAAAAGTGAGTAAAGGTATGTCCGGCTACGTCCTTCGATAAACTCAGGATTGCGCCGGGACATTTTTATCCGCCACAGGCGGAGAAAAATGCACCGCTGGCTCAATTGGTAGAGCAGTTGACTCTTAATCAATTGGTTCCAGGTTCGAGTCCTGGGCGGTGTACAA